>Ga0182024_10005156_pt1 | contig 29470 bp, 26 predicted proteins | sample P32metaG_FD_120480 | JGI IMG/M metagenome (GOLD analysis project Ga0182024, IMG submission 120480) | Permafrost microbial communities from Stordalen Mire, Sweden - P3-2 metaG (Illumina Assembly) | ecosystem: Environmental > Terrestrial > Soil > Wetlands > Permafrost | place: Sweden: Stordalen...
CGACCGTGATCAATTAGGACAATGTGATTGGCTAACGCGTCCGCCTCTTCCAGATACTGCGTGGTGAGAAAGACCGTGACGCCCTCGGACACCAGTTCTCTGATGACCGACCACACCACTTGGCGGCTGCGCGGGTCGAGGCCCGTCGTGGGCTCGTCGAGGATCAAGATCCGGGGCTGGACCACCAGGCTCGCCGCCAGGTCGACGCGGCGGCGCTGACCGCCCGAGACGGACTTGATGAGCTTGTTGCGAAACTCGTCGATGTCGAGCCGCTCAATGAGGCCCTCCACCACCCGTTTCGCCGCCCCCCTGCCGTATCCGCGCAGTCGGGCCATGAGTATTAGATTCTCGTGCGCCGTCAAATTGTCCTCGAGCGCGGCGAACTGACCGGTCAGCGACAAAACCGAACGGACCCGGTCAGCCTGGTCCACCACGTCGTAACCGCAGACCGTGGCCGAACCGGCGCTCGGTTCGGTGAGCGTGGCCAACATTCGCACGATGGTCGTCTTACCGGCACCGTTGGGACCGAGCAGCGACACGATCGATCCCGTAGTTACTTCCAAGTCAAAACGATCGACGGCCACGAATTCGCCGAAGCGTTTGGTGAGGTTTTCGGCGCGCACGACCACTTCATTTGAGAGCACGGTATCTGAGTTCATCGCAAAAGTATATAGTGACTAAATAAATTTAGCAACTAGAAATATCGCCCAAATAATGGTAAAATATGCCCGTGAAAGAAAATAATCGCGACCATTGGCCCGACATTCTCGACTGGCGCCAGGCCGTTCGCGAGCACCTGAAGGACGCCCTGCAAGAAGACGAAGGCCTGCGCGAACGCAAGAAGCGACTCATGCGACAACAGATTTCCGACACCGCGACCTCCATGTTCTTGGACCGAGGTTTTGACGACGTGCGCATCACCGAAGTGGCGGCCGCCTGCAACGTCTCAGAAAAGACCATCTACAACTACTTCGCAACTAAAGAATCGCTGATCTTGGACCGCGAAGAGGAAATGGCGAGTGAGATCCGTCGCACCCTGGGTCCGGGCGCGGCGAAAATCTCCCCGGTCGTGGCGACCGTCGAAGTCCTCAAGGCGCAGATGGACGATCTCTTCTCGCACTGGGAAGGCACCGAACACCAGGACATGAGTATGATTCGCCGCTTCATTGACTTGATAGAGCAGACGCCAGCGCTGCGAACGGCCCAAGTGGACATGATGGACCGCCTGGCCCAAATCGCCGCCGAATCCATGGCGGCACGAGCGGGCGTTGACCCCGAAGATCCCGAACCCCAGATCGCCGCCAACGCCCTGGTCGGGCTGTGGCGGATTTTCTTTCGTGCGATGCTCAAGCACTCCGGTGAAAAGAGCACGCCGAGCGCGGTGCGCGCCGCGGTGCTCGACGAGGTTGAACGGGCCGCGCGCCTCATCGATACCGGTCTCTGGTCCTTCGGCATGGCGGTCCAAGGCACCAATGGCCGCGAGCAATTAAGGGTCGCCGCCGAAGCCTCCAATGAGGCGCGCCGTCAGGTGGTCAGCGCCATCAAGGAAGCGCGCACCGCGTGGCACCAAATAAAACACGAGATGCAACAGCAGGTGCACGATGAGCGTGATTCGTACCGCAACGCGCAGTACAAACGGGCCCAGCGGATGAAAGAGGCGGCGCAGTCCAAGAAGCGCGAGGCGCAGCAAGCCCGACAGAAAATTCGTCAAGAGTTCCGCAAGGGTCCCGCGCGCTAGCTGTCATCGAGGTGTGCCCGTGTAGGGGCCACGCGTGTTACCGGTACGCTCGGCCTTGTCCAGCATCGCTGCAGCAAATTGGCTAAGGAGACGTCCATGGAAAAACGATTGGTCACGCGCTATTCAACCAAGTCGAAGGACGACGCCGACGAGAACCAACGTCGGGTTGAAGCGGTGTTTGTCGAGCTGAACGAGTCCAAACCAGACAACGTCAGTTACATCGTCCTTCGACTGGCCGATGACTCCTTCGTGCACGTCTCTTTTCACAATCACGGAGACAGCGACGTGAATCCAATCTCTTCAACTACAGCCTTCGCGCACTTCCAGGAGAACCACGGTGATCGTCGAGAGGGTGACGTCAATCAGCAGACCGCGCAATTGGTTGGCGCCTACATCACGGAGATTGCCTGAACTGAGTACCTGATTGAGGTGGGCGGGGTCAGTTGGGACTTCCGGCTCGTCGCGACTAGATTCAGAACGTGCGCAGCACAAGGTGTCACAAGAAAAAGGGCACCAAATCTTTTGCCGTCACGGTGAGTCAATTCTCTCGCGCGGGCATTCGCTTCCCAGATCGATCCAATCCAGCAACCGATCTCGTCATGCGAGCCGACGCATGAAAAAAAGAAGCGGGCGAGGTACGGTCTTTTTCGTCATCGCCATGGTGGCCAGCTCGGCTCTGGGCATCTCCGTCGCTTCGGCGCACCAGCCGTCGTCACGCCAAAGCGCGCACGCGCAAGTAGGCACCACGCTGCCCGGCACACGTTGTCCCGCGTTCCCGGCGGACAACGTGTGGAACACGCCCATCACGAGCCTGCCAGTGAACGCCGATAGCGCAACGTGGCTCGCCTCGATGGACTCCAGCTCGACTGACCTGCATCCGGACTACGGTCCTTCGGGTAATCCCAGACAGCCCTACGGCATTCCCTGGATCATCGTGCCCGCGCACACGAAATTCACTTCGATAAAGTTCCTCTACGCCTCCGAGAGCGATCGCCGACCGTATCCACTCACTGCCTCGACGCCCATCGAAGGCGGCTCGGATCGCCACGCGATCATGGTCGACGAATACGCGTCGGCGCGTTCGCCGGCCTGCACGCTGTTTGAAACCTACGACACCCAGTACCGAAGTGGCGGGCGCTCGACTGCCGGCTCGGGAGCGATATGGAACCTCAATTCGGACGCGCTGCGACCGGCCAGCTTCACGTCGGCCGACGCCGCCGGGCTTCCGATTCTCCCGGGACTCGTCAATTTTAACGAAGTCGCGTCCGGCTCGATGGACCACGCGATACGCTTCACCGCCCAGTGCAGCCAGGAGTCGTACCTCTGGCCCGCGCGCCACGAAGCGGGACAGTCCGACGCCAACTGTCCACCCATGGGCGCGCGCTTTCGTCTCAACGCGTCATTCACGCTGCCCGCCTCGCAGTGCAGCTCGTTCTGCCAAACGGTACTCACGACCATGAAGACCTACGGACTGATCTTGGCGGACAACGGCAGTAACTGGTACTTCCAGGGAACGGCCGACCGGCGGTGGACCTACACCGAAGTTGACCAGCTCAAGCAGATTCCCGCCAATCAATTCGTCGCCGTTGACGAGTCCTGTTTGATGGTGAGCCCCAACTCAGGCGAGGCGCTGCAACCGGGCACGACAGCGTACGAGCAGAGTTGCGGGTGACGAGGCTTTTCGACCGGCTGCGAAACGTCTTATGGTCGTAGAGAGATGCCGCCCTATTCTTTCGAACCTACGAGCACATCATTCCTTTGTCGCGATTCAACACCCGAGCGTGACGGTGTGAATCGTGCTCCGCGACTACGTTCAACCTCGGCGCTCGCGCTTGTGGCCCTACTTCTCGGATCATCGCTGATTGCCATTGGTGGACAGTCCACAATCCCATCGGGCGCCGCAACAGTTTCCAACGGTTGGACGGTCTATCACGGCGATGCACAAGGTTCAGGAGTGTCGACGACTTACAAATCGATCAGCACATCCAGTCCGGCGTGGACGTCGCCATTGCTGGACGGAGAACTCTTCGGTCAACCAGTTGTACTTGGCAACAACATCTACGTGGCGACAGAAAACAACACGGTCTACGCGCTCTCGTCAACGTCAGGTCTCGTTGTCTGGAAGCGCCACATCGCGCGTCCCGTTCCGAAATCGGCGTTGCCCTGCGGCGACATTGCCCCCACTGTTGGTGTCACGGGCACACCGGTCATCGATCCCGTGCGCGACGAGATATTTGTTGTCGCCGACGAATACATCAATGGACGTCCCCACCACCGAATGGTCGGTCTTAACACGACCACGGGCGCGATTGAGCTCAACGAAAATGTCGATCCACCGGGGGCAAACCCAGCGGCACTGCTGCAACGAACCGGCCTCAACCTCGACGAGGGTCGGGTGATCTTTGGTATGGGCGGCAACTACGGTGACTGCGCGTCTTATCGGGGCCGGGTTGGCTCAGTAGCCGAAGCGGGTTCCAAGCCACGCTTCTTTACTGTCGACGCGAAGAGCGGTGACAGCCAGGGCGCCGTGTGGATGGGCGGTGCCGCCCCCGTCGTCAACTCCAAGGGCGACATTTTGGTGAGTGTTGGCAACGGATCGGTCCATTCAGCCAGCGGCGGATACGACGACAGCGACGGCTTGCTCGAAATTTCACCAACGATGCGTCTTGTACAGTTCTTTGCTCCCACCTCTTGGCCGCAGAATAATGCAGCCGACGAGGACATGACGATGGAGCCCGTGTTGCTCGCCCACAACCAGGTGTTGCTCGCCGGGAAATCTAGAATTGTCTATCTCCTGAACGGCGCCCACCTCGGTGGCATTGGCAACGGAGAGGCCAGTCTGGCGTCCGGTTGCTCTGGCGATATGGACGGCGGCGTTGGTGTCGTGGGCTCAATCATCTACATGCCCTGCTTCACTGGCTTGGTCGCGATGCGGGTGCTGCACTCTCCGGCCGCCCTGCGCGTCGTGTGGCACACGAGCGTCGGGGGTGGGCCGCCGATTGTCGCGGCCGGATTGGTGTGGACGATTGGTCAAGATGGCACGCTGTACGGGCTGGACCCGACGTCCGGGGCCGTGCGCCAAACCGTTGCCGTCGGATCGCCAGCGAATCACTTCCCCACCCCGGGCGTGGGCGACGGGCTCATGTTGGTAACGAGCGCATACCGGGTTGTTGCGTTCTCGGCGTCGTGAGGTAACGGGGCCCACCGACAAACACGGCGGCACGTCGGATTACGCAGGTACCTATTCAGTGGTGTCGATGATGACAACCGAGCAGTTCGCGCTGTGCGCCACGCTATTGGGCACGCTACCGAGCAACCGTCGCTTGCCCTTCATTCCGCGATTGCCCACCACGATGAGATCGGCATTGACCTTGTCCGCGGTCGCGACGATCACCGCGGATGGGTCGCCCGCGACCGAATGCAGCACAGGGTCGACGCCGAGATCTTTTGCCACGAACCACAACAACTGCAGCGCCGCCTGCGCGTCACCGTCGGTGTCCAAATTCCTGAATTCAGACGGCAACGAGGAATCTGACCGAGTCTTGATATCAAACGCCGTAACGAGATGGAGCACCCCTCCGGACATCTTCACAATTTCGCTCGCCGCTTCAATTGCCCTTCGAGCCGTTGGCGAGTCGTCCGCACCCACAACAACAATGTTGAACATATGTACACATCCTTTTCAACCCACGGAGCTTCGAGAAATTCCTCACGACATTGCGCGACGTGGACTTCCAGAGAATACAGGCAGAGTCGGCACGTCCGAGGCCTCTTTTGGTCGCTACGCGCTTCCTATGACCGTCCATGATCTACTCAACGCCCAGACGTTCGCTCGCTCCTGGCGATCCATGATGAATCCGCCCTTGGCGTAGGTATAACCAAGCCGATCGTCCTTCCACAGCCGCGCGGCCTCACGTTTCATGGCGGCGTACGCGTCGCGCTCGTCGGGGTTGGCGCGCAAGTAATCACGGAACAGGAGGTGGTCAAATTCGAACCCAGCGCCCGATTGACACAAGTGTAATTGGGCGACTCGTGGGGAGGGAGGCGGCACATGGAAAAAGCGGTGCACCTCGTCACGACTGTAGAGCTCAAAGCCCACGTCAACGCATCCGGGGACGTAGTCGGACTCCTCGTCGAGACGGGCGACGCTGAGTTGAATGTCAATGATGGGCTTTGCGGCCAGGCCGGGGACCGACGTCGAGCCAATGTGGTCAATGCGCAGTGCGGATGGTCCCAGGCTCTCGGCCAACCGGTCGCACCACGTTTCGAAGGTGTCGGCCCAGCGTGGGTCATATTCCTTGATTTCTATTTGGTCACTCATTCGCACGGGGGCCACCTGCTCAAAGCCGGGCCAGATCACGGTGAGGGCGCGCGCGGCAAGAACCTGTCGTTCGGCGAGTGGCAGGTCTTGGGGAGTAACACCCCTCGACTCGGCGACGAGGTCGTAGAGGTCCATTAGATTTACGCGCTCCCCCTCTCGCTCTCGACGCCGTCGCCACAGTTCGAACAGTTCATCAGGAGTACGTGCTGCTTTTTCCACGATTCGTATGCTGTCACATTGTCAATCGACGAAACGTGACGTCGAGTTCGTGCCCCAACACGTCGATAGCACGCGGGGCAAGCATCAAGACCAAGCTCGAGTATTCATGGCCTCACATCGAGGTATGTACGTCCGCGATTGGCGTCTAGGCGGCGACTCACGAGCGACGTTTCGTCCCTCAATTGAAATCGGCGTGACCGTCGACTCGGCCTGGGAAATCCAAATGCTCGTCAGGAACGCGGTATTTGTTTGAATTTGTCGCCACCTCGCACCAAGAAACACCGTAGGGATAGCATCGAACATATGTTCGCTTCTTTGGGAGAACTAAACGATCGTCAGCGCGAAGCGGCCTCATTTGGTGACGCTCCCCTGCGAGTCATGGCCGGACCGGGCACCGGCAAAACTACAACCCTCACGGCCCGGGTGGAGTTCCTGCTCGATAGTGGCGTAACGCCCGAACGAATCCTGCTATTGACGTTCACTCGCCGCTCGGCCCGCGAAATCATAAATCGGGTGCGCGCCATTCGAGGCGCCGCCCAGGTGAGGCGAGTGTCAGGCGGGACGTTTCACTCGGTGGCCCACCGAACGCTGCGGCGCCACCACGACGCGCTTGGGCTGCCAGATGGGTTCGGCGTGCTCGATCACGGTGACGGCGCCGACCTCATCGACCTCGTGCGCGGCGAGTTGGGCATCTTTAGCGGCGAGCGAAGAATGCCGAAAAAGGCAACCCTGGCGGCACTGTATTCGCGCACGGTAAATACCGGCATCTCTTTGTCAGACGTCATGTTAGAAACAACGCCGTGGTGTGCGGACCGCGTTGACGAGGTCGCGACGGTCTTTAGCGCCTACTTGGCCAAAAAGCGCAAGTTGGGATTGTTGGACTTCGACGATCTGCTGTTGTACTGGCGCGTCGCAGTACAGGACGACAACCTGGGCCGACAGCTCGGCGCGTCGTACGACCACATTTTGGTCGACGAGTTTCAAGACGTGAACCTGCTGCAACTAGACGTGCTGACCGGCCTTCGCCGCGGCGATCCACGCGTCACTCTGGTGGGTGACGATGCCCAAGCAATCTACGGCTTTCGCGGCGCGTCGCCGAGATTCCTACTGGATGCGGAACTGTACTTCAAGGACCTCACGACGATCATTCTGGATCTTAACTACCGATCTTCGTCCGCGATTCTGCGCGTAGCCAATGCGATCGGCGCGGATGCGCCAGAGGGATTCTGCGCGGTGCTGCGCGAAGCGACGCCCGTTCTCGGGGCGAGTCATCCACTGCTCGTGCACTGCGGCGACGAACGTCAGCAGTCCGAGATCGTCACCGACCGCGTCCTCGAGCTGTACGAACAGGGAATAGCCCTCCAGCACCAGGCGGTGCTCTTTCGCGCGGCCCACCACAGTGACGATCTCGAGATTGAACTCACGCGACGTCGCATTCCTTTCGTCAAATATGGCGGACGGCGTTACCTCGAAGCGGCCCACGTGAAGGACCTGCTCGCCGCCTTTCGTCTCGCTGACAATCCCCGCGACGAGATGGCCTGGTTTCGCTTGCTCCAACTGCTGCCCGGGGTGGGCCCGGCCAAGGCTCGCAGAGCCATCGACGCACTGCGCTCTCCCGACCGGACCCTTCCGCTCTCACACGACGAGATCAAGAGTCGTTGGCTCGGCGTCGACGACGTGCTGCCCAGCGACACGCACGTCATTTCCCGCGCGCTCGTGGACGCGATGTGCATCAAAGAGAAGGAGTCGGTTGTCCTGCACGCGGAACGACTGCGACACGCGATGACGCCGCTCATTCTGTCGTCCTACGACAACGCCGCGCCGCGGCTGGAGGATCTCGGAGCCCTCGTGCTGGCGTGTTCGCACGCGACTCGCTTGAGCGACGTCGCCGCCGATCAAGCGCTCGAGCCACCCGCCTCCACGGGCGACTTCGCCGGACCGCCCATGGTCGACGAGGATTGGTTGGTGCTCTCGACGGTGCACTCGGCGAAGGGTCTCGAGTTCGACGCGGTGCACGTCATCCACGCCGCCGACGGCAATTTTCCCTCCGACATGGCCCTCGGCTCGGCCGAGGGGCTCGAAGAGGAGCGACGCCTCTTCTACGTCGCGGTCACGAGGGCCCGGAAGAATCTCGCGATCTACATACCTCTTCGATACCACCACCATCGAGTGCGCGACGACCACTCGTGGGTCCAACCGTCGCGATTCTTGAGCGACTCCGTGCGCGCAACCCTCGAGGAGGTTCCCTGCGTCGAGTCGAACGATCCCAGTCACGCGTTGTCCGTCACGGTGGCCATCGACGGATCGGACCTCGTCGCCGGACAGCTGTCGAAACTGTGGTAGTTCGTGCTGTTGGTCTCACCCCGGGTGAGCGGTAGGTTCTAGTCGAGCAGCAAACTATGTTCGTGCGTGAATACCAAACTCATGACGACCAGCTGCGACGGAACACGAAGGAGACCTGATGGCGTACCAGTACGGGCGCCGGCCACCAAAGAATGCGCCGGCCCTCTCAATGAAGAGTTTCCTCAACACACCGGTTCCCGCGCATCCCACGGGCGAGGACTATCTGGCGACGCTCAACGAGTGGCAAATGCTCGGCAACGACGTGGCGGGCGACTGCAATGCGGTGGCCTGGGCGAATATGCGCCGCCTCATTACGGCGACACTCTCGCACGAGAACTACCCCACGCAAACCCAGGTGTGGCAGTTCTACGAGACTCAAAATCCCGAGTTCGATCCCGACGGCACGGCGCAGACCAACGGGCCGGGCAGTAGCGCTGACGGCGGTATGGAAGTGCAGACTGGACTTGAGTACCTGCACGCGACCGGTGGACCCGACGGCGTAAAGGCTGTCGCGTTCGCCCGGGTTGATCAGACGGACGTGTCCCAGGTTGACGCCGCCCTCGCCATTTTTGGCGGACTGTGGTTGGGCATCACCGTGCTTGACGCCAACCAACAGCAGTTCTCTGCGGGAGAAGCCTGGACCGACGTCGCCGGTTCCCCCATTGACGGCGGCCACGCAATCCTGAGCGGCGGCTACACGCCCGACATCAAATTCATCACGTGGGCCCAAGAGACCGAGTTCGCACCCTCGTTTTGGAGCGGCTCGGTGCAAGGTACGCCGCTCGTTCAAGAGGCCTGGGTTGTCATCTGGCCCGAGCACCTCGGCTCGGCGGCATTCATGCAGGGCGTGAATCTCACCCAACTCGCGGCTGACTACCTCTCACTGACGGGCACGGTGCTCACGCTTCCTTCAACTGTCTAATGATTCGCCGTACTGACAAGGAGAATTGTCAACGAGTCTGAAGGTTCTTAGAGACGGACATCAGACAACGGCATTCGGATGTCGCGCCTCTCGTCGCATTTATCTCGAGCGCTACTAGTACGCTTGCTTTCTGTGGAGCCCGAACCCCTCGCCCGTCCGGAAGGACCTCCATTTGACGCCGAGGAGTGGAGCGACGATCAGTGGTTGGCGTGGCTCAAGGCCACTGACGGCGACGCCATCGATGAGGTCACTCCCCCTTCGGTCGCGAGCCGCGTCGTGCATTCAACGGGTGGCCAGATGCTGGGCCAAGCCATGTTGGGACTGGCCATTGCCATGTACGGCCCAAAGCAAGAAGAGGTCATTATCGTCGCCGAAGGCGATGGCGAACCAAACGAAGACGATCCCTTCACGGTGCAACTGAATCCCGATGAACGGGGCAAATCAATAATTACCTTTAAGCGGGGCTCCGATTCTCGCGACACAACTGCGTAGCGAGTTCCGAACACCCGTGATGCATTGCGGTGTGATGACGTGACCGAGAAACCGGAGTCAGTCACCCTCGAATAATTGGACGAACTCCGACGCAGTTTTGGACTGCGGACTCTCTCCGCCCTCTGCAATTGGAACCGTCACCAGTCGTTCTAAATTTTCCAAACTGGTCACCATCGCCGGTCTCCAGAACTCACCGTCTTCGATGAATTTTCTAAGTTCCTCCGGCAAACGACTGCCCTCGAAATACTCGGTCACGCGGGTCTCGTTGTCACTCAATGGTTCCAATTGCCATCCCCATTCGCGCAGTCCGGGATGACCAACGGATTGTTCATATTCAGGATTCTCATAGGAATACACAACGGGCTCCCACGAGATTTGACGATCTTGCTCGAACGCCAGAACGTGATTGGCCATCACGTAGTTGCCCAGGTGCCAATGGGTCATCGAAATGTAGAACACGTCGCCCACTTTGGTGATGACCTCGCTGTCAACGGCACCTCGCAACATTCCAGTCCCATCAACTTCGGGTTGTAATGCAGGATTGGCCAAGATCGAGAAAATTCGGGCTGCGGATGCATTGATGTCGCGAGATTCTGAGACCGATGGTTGGGTCATGGTTTCAAATCCTTCCTAATACGCATTTGGATGAGAACGTAGCACTGGCAAGAAAAATCCCGTGGCGATCAAGGTGCAATCCATTCGTGAGTCTCATTTCGGTGTGGTGACGCGTGCCGAACTCACTTTTAGTCAAGATCCATCACACCGCAATGCGACAGAGCTCCGAACATGTAGTTCGGCCGTAAACGTCACGACACCAGCGAGTGATTTCACAGTCGTTACGCGAACTCGATTACTTGGTGCCGGAATTGGCCACCAACGCCTCGAAGTGCTCGTACAAACGAGCGTCGCCCGCTTGCTCCCTCGCCGCCAACGCGTGACGTGACACCCGAGGCCATATGCCATCGGCCCAGAAGATGTCTAGCAACAAATCACGATTGAGCACATCGTTCTTAACCAATGCACCCACCGTTTCGCCGTAGGACAACACGATGCGCACTGACGGATTGTCCATCGGAGCCGTCTCGGGGTCGAACCCCTCGTCAAAGATCGCGGCCATCGCGTCTTCGATGCCCATCGCTGTTCCCCAGCGCATCACTTGAATCAGGAGATTGGCATCCTCATACGTGGCAACCATGCTTACCTCTTTCTATTGTCGTTGATTACTTCTTCTACTGGTACAGACTGCGGTCCTCGACAGAAATCATCGACAATTCGAGGAAATCTTCAGTCGCGCAGCTCGTCAGGCAGTCCGAAGCACGCAAAGTCCTTCAAACCCACGACAAGCGAACAAGATCCTTACGAATGCGCAAATCCAGAGTGTAGTAGTACGAAGTCCGCGTGTGCGGCTACCCACCGCGACTAGGTGACGATTGTCTACCAAAATAAAGTGCATGCCGCCCGACTGCTACACCCGAGGAGGTCAGGTGACGTGAGCCACATACTGCCCGTTGCCTGGTATCGATTTCGATCAACCCTGCGCCGTCGATTGCCCGGCTATCTCTCAATCGTGCTGCTCGTGGGACTGGTCGGCGGACTCGCGATGGCTTCGCTCGCCGGTGCTCGACGCACCCAATCGTCGTACCCAACGTTTCTTGCGAACACGAATCCCTCGGACCTCACTGTGTCCGCAGGTGCTCTTAATTCAGATGCGGCCGATGGTTCGAGCGCCTTCACGAAGCAGATTTCGTACCTGCCCGGCGTGAAACGTGTGCGAGACCTCACCGCGGCGCCCGTCATCCCGATCACAAAAAAGGGGGCGGCTCGCCTTGAACTGGAAAACGTATTACAGACTTACGGCAGCCTCGACGGCGAACTCAGCCAGCAGGACCGCCTCACGATCATCAAGGGACATTTGACAAATCCGAGTCGGGTAGACGAGGTGGAAATGACGGCGAGTGCCGCTGATATCCTGCACCTGCGCGTCGGTCAGAAGATCCTTCTCGGCGCTTTCACCAACGGACAAACCGGGTCGGCGGGCTTCGGCACAGCCAAGGTACAACCTCGCCTTCGATTTGAGGCAACCCTGACTGGCATAGTGGTGTTCAACAACGAGGTCGTACAAGACGATGTGGACCGTTCGTACGGTTTTATGGTGGTGACACCAGCGCTGATCCGCCAAATTGCCGCGATTTCGCCTTCTTCAACGACACCGGTACTGTACAACTTGCAACTCGACCACGGAAATCGGGATGCCGCCAAAGTGGAAACCGAATTTATCAACGCGACCCCGCCGCAATCGAGCTACGAGATCCACGTGACCGCAAGAACCACGGCACAGGTTGAACTTTCAATCAAGCCGGAGTCCGTGGCTCTGGGTGCCTTTGGCGCCATCGCCGCCCTCGTGGCGTTGATCCTCGGATTACAGGCCATATCTCGCCAGTTGCGCTCGAGCGAGGAGGACCGCCGGGTGCTGTGGGCGCTCGGCGCGAGTCCGGCGACCATCGCCGGCGACGGACTAATTGGCGCTCTGTCAGCGGTTGTGTTGGGTGCACTGCTGGCTGTCGCGGTTGCGGTGCTGCTCTCTCCCCTGGCGCCGCTAGGTCCCGTGCGCGACGTTTACCCGCATCCCGGAATCGCATTCGATTGGACCGTACTGGGTACCGGTCTGTTGGTGTTGATCCTCGCACTCGGAGCCGCAACTATCGCCATCTCAATTCGCCGGTCCCCACATCGCGCACGCGGCCTTCGACGAGCGCCGCAGCGAGGATCGTCGATTGCACGCGGTGCCGAATCGCTCGGTCTACCCGTCTCGGCACTTGTGGGCGTTCGCTTCGCCCTCGAACCGGGTCGGGGTCGCACGGAAGTTCCCGTTCGCTCGACACTCATGGGCACGATTCTGGCCGTCACTCTGCTGGTGTCCACATTCACATTTTCGAGTGGTCTCAGCACCCTCGTTTCGCACCCGTCGCTCTACGGTTGGAACTGGAGTTACATGCTGCTTCCGAGCAACGACGTCCCACCACACGCGTTGAATTTGCTGAGCCACGACCCCGACGTCGCCGCCTGGAGCGGTTACTCGGGTTACGCCAGCGTGCAGATTGCGGGCCAGAACGTCCCGATTCTGTTAGTCCATCCGCACGCCAAAGTCGCGCCGCCAATCTTGAGCGGCCACGGACTCGACGCCAACAACCAAATCGTGTTGGGAGCAGCAACGCTCGCAGATTTACACAAGAAGGTCGGCGACACGGTCACGGTGTCATACGGCTCACCCAAGGACGCCCCCATCTACATTCCTCCAACGCCCCTGCTCATCGTGGGTACGGCAACTTTTCCCGCGGTGGGATCGTCCAGTTTTATCGCGGACCACACATCGATGGGCACGGGTGCACTAATCCCACTAGGAGTTGAACCGCCAGCGTTTCATCAGGCCACGCTCGCTAAGGACCCAAACTTGAACGGCCCTGAACTCGTCTTCGTGCGCCTACGAGCGGGAGTCAGTGCGGCGCAGGGCCACGCTAACGCACTCCACATTGCCACCGCTGCTGATCAAACCTTCGCTACCGATCCCAATGGCCAAGGCAATGTTGTGTCCGTTCTCGGCGTCCAACGTCCCGCCCAGATCGTTGACTACCGCAGTGTTGGCTCAACTCCCGTATATCTCGCCGCAGCACTCGCGCTGGGAGCTATCGTCGCGCTGGCCCTTACCTTGGTGTCATCGGTACGTCGCCGACGCCGCGATCTGGCCCTGCTCAAAGCACTCGGCTTCACCCCGCGACAACTCGCCCGGGTCGTCGCGTGGCAAGCGACCGTCACCGCACTCGCGGGAGTAATAGTGGGCGTGCCACTCGGTATCCTCATCGGACGCCAACTGTGGACGTTGTTCGCACGCAGCATCAACGCCGTGCCCGACCCCACCGTGCCAACCGTCTCGGTGATCCTCGTCGTTCTCGGCTCGCTCATTTTTGCGAACATCGTGGCCACCATCCCCGGAAGAATCGCGGCGCGGACATCAACCGCACTGGCGCTCAGAGCCGAATAGGGCCGGCGGCCACTCCATAACAAAACCGAATTCGCTATGACAGATTTTGCATACGACATCGAAGTAGGAATCACCTCTACTTCCTCCATCGTTGCCGCTGCCTAGGTGCCGATTGATTTTCAGTATGACAAAATGATGACATGGACAACAAAGAAGTAGATGCGTTCGTGAACGAATGGGCTGATGCCTGGAACTCACACGATCTCGCTCGAATTCTGCGTCACTTCTCCGACGACGTCACCTTCACGTCACCGGTGGCGACACAACTGATGCCCGAAAGCGGCGGCGTCATTCATGGCAAGAAATTGCTCGAGGAATACTGGCGCGAAGGACTCCGCCGGATTCCTGATCTTCACTTCGAGGTGCTCGCCACGTACGTGGGCATCAACACCGTGGTCATTAACTACCGAAATCAAAGAGGCGTCTTGGTAAACGAGGTGCTCGAGCTTGACGGCGACATGGTCGTCCGCGGCTACGCCACGTACCTGGATGGTCCATCTCAGTCAGCCGCTGGCTCGTCGGATCCAGCCTGAGAAGAAGAGCTCCACGCGACACCGGACCACGGTCGTCAGGGCGCTCACTCGGTGGTACCCGATTTTCAGCGGGTGGCTGGGCAAACTGATCGGCTCTCAAAATCAAGAATTCTTTGTGTTCGACATTGGATGAACAAATTCGCTCAGTCTCCAGTAGTACTCCTCGGAGTTGCAATTTGTGCGACACCGTCGTGTTCCTTGGAGGAGTCAAATGTTGAGAAGCCATCCAGTTTTTTCCCAGCGAGTACGACGGCACAGCAAAGGCGACCGCGTCGCGATCGTGGCGATCGTGGTGGGGATGATGGGTCTTGCCTATGGCGGAATTACCAACGCCGGCGCCGCCTCAACAACGACGTTTCTTTCGTCCCTCGGCGCCCCGACGAGCGTGGGAACGACGGTCCCCGCGAACGGTGACGTCAATCCTTACGGGATTCAGGTCGTACCAACCACGTCTGGAAAATTGACAAAAGGGAACACGCTCATTAGTAATTTCAACGACAAGGCCAACGTGCAAGGTACGGGGTCGACAATCGTTGAAGTATCGCCGAGCGGAACATTGACCACGTTCGCCACCATTGCGTCATTGCCGCCGGCGCACCAGTGCCCGGGTGGCGTTGGCCTCACGACCGCGCTGTCAATTCTTCCCGGTGGTTGGGTCGTTGTCGGAAGTTTGCCCGCCGGCGTTAATGGCGCGCTACCCCTCGCCAACCCCGCGGGCTGTCTCATTGTGCTCAATTCCAACGGGGCGGTCGTCGAGACCTGGACGAACGCGAACATTAATGGACCGTGGGACATGACCGAAGCATCAACGAGTACAGGAGCTGACCTCTTCCTGGCGAACGTGTTGAGTCGTCCGACGGGTTCGAGCGCGACCCCGAAGAGTGGTGACGCCTCCACGATCGTGCGCATCAGCGTGTCACTCAGCGCCAGTGCGGCGCCACGGATGACGAGTTCGGTGGTCATCGGATCGAGATTCATTTCTCAAGCGAACAAGGCAGCTCTCGTGCAGGGACCCACGGGAGTTACCTTGGGCCGTAACGGCACGCTCTACGTCGCCGAAACAATACAGAACCGGATCGCTGAAATTCCCAATGCGGTGACGCGAATGACCCCGGTCGCTGATGGCACCAAGACCTTGACCTCGGGTGGTTGGCTCAATGCTCCCTTGGGCCTCACGCTGGCACCGAACGGCGACATTCTTGCGATGAACGCCAACGATGGCAATGCCGTGGAGGTGAGCCCCTCCGGTCATCAGTTGACGAAGATCACCTTGGTGCCCAAAGGAGCGGGTGATCTCTTCGCCGCAGCGATTTCCGCTAACGGTGAGGGTCTGTTGTTCGTCAACGACGGCACCAACGCGCTCGATCTCGCAACTGTTCGCTAGCTCGAGGCCGGGTGGCTGACCACTAGTTCTATAGGGTGACGCAGGATCTGGTTTTTTCTGGCAGATTCTGCGGTCGTTCAATGCATCTCGATGGAGCGAAATGGAGTTGACGCTAGAGCTTGTGGGGAGTAATGAGATACTTCTCGCCTGACGCTTGTCGCCCGTATACGTTGAAGGCTTCGGGCTGCAGGGCCTCAGCGAGCGAGACCTCTTTTGTATAGGTGCTCGAGAAGGTGGTGTCCAGACCTCGAGCTACACGTTGGCGAAGTCCGTTTACAGCATCTGGACCGATGCTCTGTAAGAAGGGTGTCAGCAGCCAACCGCCCACGTTCCACGCGAAGCCGAAACTACGTGTCAGCACCGTTGGCCCACGATCGAGTCCACCATATATATAGACCTGCTTATGCGTGGTTGAGCCGTACCGGCTGTATTCCGGGGCAGCCTTTGATGCAGCAACCTCCATGGCGGACAAGATCTGGCTCGCAAGGTTCCCGCCGCCCGTCGCGTCAAAACCAATCGTGGCCGACGTAGCACCGACCGCTTCGATGAGGTCACCCATGAACGACGGCGACGATGTGTCGCACACGTACTGCGCTCCTAACGCGCGCAGCGTCTGTACCTGCTCAGGCCTGCGCACGATGTTTACGAGCGCCACGTGCTCTTCGCCACAGAGTTTGACGAGCATCTGACCTAGGTTTGACGCCGCAGCGGTGTGGACGATGCCGGTTCGGCCTTCTTTGCGCATCGTCGCCACCATGCCGAGGGCTGTCAGCGGGTTAACAAATGCTGAGGCGCCCGCGCGCGGCGACGTTCCGTCGGGCAGCGCCATCACGAGCGTCACGTCAACCGTTCGATACTGGCCGTACATCGATCCTCCGGCGACCGCCACCGTCTTTCCGAGCAGGGCGTGGGCCGCCTCTGATGAACCAGCCGCGATTACTGTGCCGGCCCCTTCGTTGCCGACGGGCAGCGGCATTCCCAGACGAGCGGAAAGTCCTCGTAGTGCATTCGCGTCAATGGGCGCGGTCACTAGTGGATTATCCGCGGTACCCGAGACGGTCGCCTGACTCATGTCCGCGCCCGCGAAGAGCAGGCCAAGGTCCGATGGATTGATTGGTGACGCCTCAACGCGAACCACTACTTCTTTCGGTCCCGGCTCTACGACGGCGACCTCCGCCAGCGAGATCTCTAGGGTTCCTTGCGTAGTGACGTGCGAGCGCAACGATCGCCCCGTCGATGGCATATCAACTGTCATGGACTACCTCAGTTCCGTCTCGTTCGAGTGACCAACCAGAGCGTAGTGAACTGAGTTTTCCTTCACCAGCGACGATGATTCGAGCGTACATCAAGGCAATGCCGCGACCAGTACCCGTCGCTGGGGCTATCCATCCGGCGGGTAGTACCACCACGTTGGCGAGTGCGGTTACCCACCCGCACGCCGGACGTTGCAGGTACTAGACATCAAGGAATGCACGCCCGGGCACATCTCCTGTTGGTGACTTCGCTGACGTGAGCCAGAACTTTCGCATAGCTTGGTACCGCTTTCGGGCCACCCTGCACGAACGATGGGGCAGCTATTTGACCATCGTCGTGCTGGTGGCGTTGCTCGGAGGTCTCGCCATGGGCGCGATCGCCGGGGCCCGACGCACACAATCATCCTTTCCGACACTGCTCTCCCAAACCGACTCGTCAAACGTGGAAACCCTGACAGGCGTGTACAACCCGGCAATTGGTCAAAAGACCGGGTACAACCCCGGATTTCTTCGAAAAATCTCTCGTCTTCCGTTCGTGACGCACGTGGGGACCGTCGTGGATCTAAATCTGATCCCACTGAGTCCCAAAGGTCAACCGTTACTCGCGGCCGACGGGATGTCGATGACGGGAAGTGTGAATGGAGAGGAGTTCGTGCAGGACCGCGTCACCGTCACCGACGGAAAGTTGGCCAACCGACGTCGCGTCAATGAATTCGTGATGGACTCCGCAGACGCACGCACCCTCGGATTTCACCTGGGCCAAGTGGTCACGTTCTACGCCTACTCGAACGCACAAATTGCGCTCGTACAGACGGAGGGACCAAATAAGTTCTTTGCGACGGTGAAACCAGATTCTAAATTCGACGTCAAACTGGTCGGTCTCGGCGTCGTGCAGGCGAGAAATTTCATGCAGGACCAAGTCGATGCCTCAGGGGGCGGGATCGTACTCTTTACGCCGGCGCTGACCGATCAATTACTGCGGTGCTGCGTCAATACAACCCAGAGCGCACTACAACTACAGGGAGGTCCGCAACACGAAGCAGCCGTCGCAAAAGAATTGGCGGGAATTTTTCCTAAAGGCTTACCGCTGGTCTTTATCCCAGTGTCAAGCTTCGTAACCAAAGCGGAACAAACAATTAAGCCGGAGTCACTCGCGCTCGGCGGATTCGGCCTCATCGCCGGTCTCGCCGCGTTGATCATCGCCGGCCAAGTGATTTTTCGGCGTTTGCGCTTCAACGCCATCGATGGCTCCGTATTACGGGCGTTAGGAGCGGGTCCGAGTACGACGGTCATCGACGGGACACTCGGAATCTACGTTGCGGTGCTCGTCGGTTCGTTGTTCGCCGTCCTCGTCGCCGTTGCGCTCTCGCCGTTGGCCCTGCTCGGACCGATCCGTCCCTATATTCCTCACGGGGTGAACTTCGATTGGACAGTGCTGGGAATTGGTGTCGCGGTAATCGTGGTGAGTATCGGCGTCGTTGCTGTGGTGGCCGCGCTGCGCATGGCGCCCCATCGAACATCGACCTTCGAAAATCTTTCGAACGCACGCGGATCTCGTGCGGCCCGTCTCGCGGCGTCGGCCAACCTGCCGGTGCCGGCCGTGACGGGGATCAGGTTCGCCCTGGAACCGGGTACGGGACGCAATCGGGTGCCCGTGCGCTCGGCGATTCTCGGAACCGTCTTTGCCGTAATCATTGTCGTTTCCACGATCACGTTTGGTGCGAGCCTGCACACGCTGGTCTCGAAACCCTCCCTCTACGGGTGGAATTGGACCTACGAAATGAACGGTGGAGGAGGTCTAGGCGACATTCCAGCGGCCCCAGCAGCGAAGCTGCTTAACTACAACAAATATGTTGCGGCCTGGTCGGGCGTCTACTTCGGGTCCCTCAAGATCGACGGCCTGAACGTCCAGGTCATGGGCGGTACCCCGCACGCCAAAGTAAGTCCAACCATCCTGACCGGACACGGGTTCGACCGTGCCAACCAAGTGGTCCTGGGCCAGTCGACGCTCGCCCTGTTGCACAAGAAGGTTGGCGACACGGTCGTAGTAAGCAGCCCTGGCGCCGCGTCAACCACACTTCGCATTGTGGGAACTGCGACCATGCCCACCATCGGTGAAGAGGGTTCCACCCACCTCGAGATGGGCAGCGGAGCGTTGTTGGCGTACCAACTGATTCCACCCGGTCAGCGAAATCTATTCGATGTGACGCCCGGACCCAACGCGATCCTCATCCGGGTAAAGGCCGGAGTCAACCACACCGCCGCACTTAATTCGTTCCGCGGAATCCTGACCAAGTTAGGTGGTAATGCGAACGGCGGGGCAATGCAGGGTGTGCAACGTCCGGCTCAGATCATCAACTACGGCACGCTCGGTTCAACTCCCGATGTGCTGGGCGGCGCCCTGGCCGTCGGCGCCGTCGCGGCCCTGGGACTCACACTCGTGGCCTCGGTCCGCCGTCGCCGACGTGACCTGGCCCTACTAAAAACACTTGGCTTTACCAGGCGTCAACTTGCCAGTGCCATCGCCTGGCAATCAACCGTCGCCGTTGGCTTGGGCACGATCGTCGGGGTGCCTCTCGGCATCATCGTCGGTCGTTTTCTGTGGGGCCTTTTCGCTCGCGAGATCAACGCGGTACCATCGCCCACGGTGCCCGCGGTCTCCGTACTCTTCATCGTCATCGGGGGCCTAGTGCTCGCGAACGTTGTCGCGGCTATTCCTGGGCGCATCGCGGCTCGCACTCCGACGTCACTGATGTTGCGGGCTGAGTGAAGTCCTTCGACGCATTCGTACGGACGCGACATCCACTGATGAGTTACTCGTAGCGTGTGTTTGTGGAAAATCGCAAATCCCGAACTGGACGCCGACACTTTCCCGTTACTCTCGGACTTTCGTACAGTGGCGTTGGACCCATGTGAGACGGGCATCGTTACTACTGGGTGTCACCTAGATAACGCGCCCAAGCGTCACCCACGTCTGTCAACCTGAGTGGTTAGTTGGCCAACGTGACGCTGACGTGATCGGACACGTCAAGCAGTTCAATCCAAGTCTGGCCGGGCTTGAGTTTAATAATGCTGCCCGAAGAGGACTTGTAGACCGTTGCCTGACGAAGATTTTGGCGCGACCACGTGCCGCGCTCTAGGGTGCCCCCGGAAAAGACTTCGACGGGACCGGATCCAATCATCTCCGCGTAGGAGTCAAGGACGCCGACCCCGCCCACGTAGTTGACCGTCATCACGATCACATTCTTCGGCGAAATTTGCACGCCGTTAGCGCTGACATCGGGCTCGTCATAAATCGAACGGTCCCACGATTTCGTCTTGGTATTCCACACGTACGAGGTCGCAAAGCCATTGGCGAAACCAACCACGAAGGACTTCACTTGGGGGCCAGGCGTCTTAGCACTGGGCAACGCGTACGTAAAGAGTGGCCGAGGTGCCTGAGGGTGAGGATCCATTTCCATCAAGAGTGTCGCGTTCGCAAACAGGTTGTGCGGGGCGTACCGCGCGGCATCGCGATACATGGCGGCACCACTATTGGCCTCATTGAAGAGCTTCACGGGCGCGGTCATGATGCTCCTCACCGCGTATTCGGCACCCCCGGAGTAAGCGAAGATCCCGCGGATGGGGAAAACTATCTCGCGGTCCGTACGCCGCACGGATCGCACGGGTCCGACCTGCGTCGGAAGTTGTGAATTGAAGATCGCTGCTAGTCGAGTGATGCCGCCTTCGACAATCTCCTCGTACACCACGTCGGCGTCTTCAATCCCGTACTGGGGCATGGCCTCGGGAGTGTTGTCAATCTTGACGGTGAGTGCCGCACGATGTTTGGTCACCCCTAATGGATCGGGCAGACCCGTCAATGGGGCGACAGGACCGTGCTTCAGCGACGTGGTCGTCGTGGGCAATGTCGTCGATGTTGCTACACCCAATGTTGTCGTGGTCGTCGAATCGCCGTACGCGCTCGACCCGACCAGAGCGCCCATGCCCAACGCAACGGCCAGCGTCAACGGAAAAATTCTTTTCATTAGGTCAAGTTACTTGTATGCGTGACCCCAATCCTCATGTAGCGTTCACGTGACGTGGCGAGAGCCATCTTCTACAGGAGGCTCACCATGGGTAACATCGCTAGGAACCGCTCACCTCACTCACTTGACCGTACGCTCGCACGCAGCGCCTTGGTGTTGGTGATCACCGGCGTGTCAGTTTTGATGGCCGTGCCAACAGTCGCACTCGCGGCCACACATTCGGTCTCACTGAGCACGGGTCGACACGCTGGCGTCGTCCGCGAAACAGCGCGAACGTCGTCAATTTGCGGCAAGGTGAGCGCGGCATCGGTTTCGGCAATCATTGGTTACAAGGTTCCGGCGGGCTCCGGCACCACGTTTAACATCAAGCCAACCAAGGCAAACTACGAGATCTCCGGGACAAATACGATCTGCACCTACGGTTCAGCGAAAAGCATGGCCGCCCTGCTCAAAGACGTCTCGCTTTCAATCGAGGTCATCTCAAAGCCACTCACGACGGCTGAGATGCAGCAGTCGATCGAAAAGGCGAGCAAGACTGCCAAAATCAAGTTCTCCGCTTACTCCGGTCTCGGCGTTCCCGGTTTCTATTTCAGCGTGACTGAAGCGGGAATCACGGGTCAGGGAATCACCGGAATCGCAAATGGTACACACTTCTTCTCGGCGGACGTCGAGAGCAAGAACGTGTCAAAGTCAACAATTGCTGCGCTCGCCAAGCTCGCGGAGCAGCTGTAAGTCGCCGGCGAGCTCGGAATATTCTTCCTGAGCCAAAATCTTTATAGACCACAACAAGTCGGGGCACAGCCTTCGAGGAGCATCGTCGCAGCGGTAAATCAATAGCTCTCGGTAGAATCGTCTAGTCAGATTGGCACCATTTTCCAGACTCTGGACAACGTAGGAGAATCTGCATGGAGAAGAGCGCATCAGCAAAAAGTAAGTCTCCTTCAAAATTGATAGACGCGAGGATCAAAGAACTCGATGACTGGCGCGGCACGACACTCAGTCGACTTCGTAACCTGATCAAAGAAGCCGATCCTGACGTCGTCGAGGAGTGGAAGTGGCGAGGAGTTCCAGTGTGGTACCACGACGGAATGATCTGCACTGGCGAGTCGTACAAGGAGATCATTAAGGTGACCTTCGCCAAAGGGGCGGCCCTCAAGGATCCTTCGGGCCTCTTTAACTCCAGTCTTGAAGGAAACGTGCGGCGCGCCATTGACTTTCACGAAGGCGAGAAGATAAACGAGAAAGCATTCAAAGCCCTTATTCGCGCCGCGATCTCACTGAACGAGGCCAAAGCCTAAAGCCAATTCGCACCAACAAAAATTTCTATGTGCCAGTTAGACATGATCGTCCTTGTGTCATCGTCCAATTAGCTGGCTACGTTTATTTGTCTCACTCGATTCTCGCCGTCTGAATACAAAGCGGCCACTGCTTTACCTCGCGCTTCAGGGTGCGCCGCGCCCGGCTCGAACGCTAAGGACGCTTACGCTGGGCAAGTTCGTGCACGCGGAGAAAGTTCGCGAACCCAGTGAAAGGACGAAGTTAGATGGAGCTCCGAAACTAACTCGAATTGCGCTCACTCGGGCTACCGCGCACGAGGATGGTGGTTTGTATCCGGAAGGAGGACTAATAAACAGTGACACATTGGCAACGCCACCAGGCTTGAGCGTGACGAAATCACCGCCCGAATCAACCAGGGAGTTGGTCGCTGGCGGCCCTACGTCCTTGAAGTCCGCATTCATGAAACGGGCAATCGGTGCGCCATCGAGGTAACACGGTGTTTCGCTGTCATTGGTGAAGTCCACGTACGAGTATTTGAAGCGACCGGACTTCAGCGAACGCAGGCTTAACTTCACCGATTTCCGTGTGCAGATGGAAAGGCCCTTGTACTTTCCCGCCGGGAGTTGGGGCAACAGGCGCCACGTTCGATTGTTGCTCGTTACGTACATCGGCCCCTGAAACACCTGATAGAGCGAGGAAGTTGGACCGAAGGCGGTCAGTGACCCCACCTGCCCGCCAATATCGGCCATCGCGGTGTCGGGCGACCACATGGTGCCTCCATCGGTGCTTACTTCGAGTCCTCCCGCCGGGCCCGTCATGGCCGCGAAGAGCGTACGGTCGTCTCCGCTGAAGAAGAAGTACGCCGACGTGCCACCAAGGTTGCCGACGATATTGCGTTGGTAGGTGTCATCAAGGACCGTCGTCCACGTCGCGCCCTCGTTCGTTGAGCGGAAGATCTGGGCCGTGCCGTGGTACATGCCGTAGTCGTGGAAACATGACAGCAGCCACTGCCCGTCATTAGCGACGGTGAGTTGATCGATCATGGACGTAGCGCACGGATTATCGAGAGTCGCCCACGTCTGACCATCGTTACGTGTAATCAATAACGACTTCGACGTCGTCATGCCGTCGCTATCCATGTTGATGATCTGCGTTTCATGGGGCGCGGCGGCGAGCAGGGCGGCTTCATAGTGAAAGCCAGAATTTGTATCGTTGATTCTTATGACCCGTTTGGGAACGGTCGAACCTGCCGCGTATTCCCGGAGGATGCTTTTACACACGTAGTCCTTCGAAACTCGAAGTGTCCGACAGGTGGTCGTCACGATGCTGACATTTGATCCGCTGATGCCATAGCTCGATGAGGTGTTGCGCGCAGTAACCATCGTCCACGTTAGGCCGCCGTCATCAGTGACGTAGATTGAGCCATCGGGCCCGTCAACATAGCCAATATTTTGGTTCACGAAGTCAATGAACGGATCACTATCAAAAGTCGAGAAGTCAGTGAAAATCGGATAACGCTCGTCATCGCTCGGGATTTCACTTCGTACCGTCCACGTCTTCCCGAGGTTGGTTGTGCGAACCAAGTAGTAGCGGTAGCGGCTGTTGCGCAGCGGATGACTCGCCAGTGCATAACCCAGGGTCGATGAGAGCATGTCGACTTGGTCCACTTGGCTGAACCCATTGAGCGTGGTGTTAGTAAGCAGGGTGCCAGCGCGAATGGCACCGTTTGACGCTGCGCCTGACACGGTCGACGGTTGCAATAGTGGCACGACAATAGCGACGACAACCGAGGCCAGGAACACCGTTACGAGACGCCGCTTCATGTTTTGATCGTACTTATGAAGTCCATTTCAGACAGATGACGATTCTGTGCTTCGAGATGTAAGGGAAACTAGAAGTCAGCGCTTAAAGTTCAATCGATACATTCGTCGATTTGACCACCGCCGACGCCATCACACCAGGGACGAGACCCATGTCGTCCACCGCTTCGCGACTGATCAGGGCGACCACACGGTATGGTCCGGCCTGTAGTTCGACCTGCGCCATCACTTTGTCCTTCACCACCTTGGTCACGATACCGGTGAAGTGATTGCGAATCGACTCTCGTGCCGCCACCGAGGGATCGGCACTCTCGTGCAGTGACTGGGCGAATTGCGCGAGCGCGGCACCGTCTATTCTGCGCCTCTTGTTCACGGTCCTTGTGGCGCCGAGACTACCGTTGTCGATCCAGCGCCGAATTGTGTCGGCGCTGACGCCCAACAATTCGGCGGCTTCTCCCACGCTGTAGTCAGTCATTGAACGATGAGTTTATGTGACCGCGGCGTCTATTCTAAATAAAACCAGTCGCGCCGCAATGGAGAGGAGCATTGTTATGTTCCGGAGGCTTTCATTTACCCAACTTCTTGGCCTGCTACTGGCGCTTTCCTTCGTGGTGGGTTTCACGGTTTTTGTGCTGACGGGAGCAACGACGAATAAGGGGACTTCCGGCGCGATCGGGGCCGAGCGTGCGCTGATCAAGACCGCCGAAAAGACACGCTGCGCCAAATACGGCACGTACGCATCAATAGCAACGCTGCAAAAAGAGGGACTGCTCACGTTCAAACCGTCCTATAACTCAGTGGTGTACGTACCCGGCAAGCACTGCGGGACGCTCGTCATCGGCTCGCCCGCTTATCAATCACCCGCTAACTAAAAGCAATCCGCTCTCGACGGTGGGGCCGACATCGATTGATCGGAAGTTGAGACGACGGAACGACTTCCTTCTCTACCCGTGATGGCCGGTTACCAAAAGACGATTTGCAAGCTAATCGGAACTGAGAAACCACATTTGCCCGTTTAGAGACCATAAAAGTTAAGACCTGCGTTGACAAAAACCCTCAGCGCCATTTATGCTCAGGTTGCTCGCCGCGCCCTACACACGTTGGGCCATCCTCTGAAAGGGGCACTGGCATGCTCACGACGTTCTCATTGCCGAGACTCGCAGTTGCTTCAGCGCTGATGCTCACTCTCGTGTCAGGCGTGGGAGTTGTCACGACCGGTCCCGCGTTGGCCGGCACAACCGGCACGACATTCCTGGCGGCATCCAACACCCAACCGGCGTTTGACTTCATGACTCAAGATTTCGTGCAGAGTGCCAACGGCGGTAACAGCGTCACGTTTAGTTATGGCGGCTCGGGACATCTCGCGGGTGAGGTAGACGGCGGCAGTGACTACGCGTCGAACGGCACGGGAAACTCGCCCGCCGGTTTCGCCCTGTTCGCCTCTGCCGATGAGGCCAACGTCGACAACACGATTCCCGAGGGCACCGCCGCGACTCAGAACAAGGGAGCCGTCGAGAAAAACAATGTCGGACAATGTATTGACCCGCATTCCTCGACGTACTCCGCGGCCAGTGGCCGCAATAACAACGGCACCTCGTGTCCCGGCATTGGTTCTACCCGGGCGCAGTACACCTCGGGCCGTCTCGTGATCTTCTCGTGCCGCGGTGGCGGCACCACACTGGCGCCGGCGCAGGGTGCCCCCACGTGCGCCGAACCGGTCGACGGCTATTTCACCAAGAGTGGAAAGTCAGAGGCGCCCTCGACGATGACCCGAGTCTGGAGCGACCTGCTCGCCCACACCAACAAAGTCCACGGGGGCACGGACAACCAGAACGTCGGCGGGTATCTCGCCATTGCCGATCCCAAGAACGGCTGGAATTTTGCCGACACTGGCTGCGGCCCGTCCGACGTCGCGCCCAATGCGCCCTATGGTCTCGCAGGAATGGAGTCGCTCTACGTAGCGGCCGTTCACTACTACCATGCCCATCCGCGCCGCGCATTCGGTGCGACCGCTGCGGACCAGGCGTGCGCGGAGATTGACAAGATGACCGACAAGGGCGCCAGCTTGGACAACTACAGCACCACGAGCGCGTCGTCGGGTGGACAAGATGGCAACGGCAACTACTCCGATCCCACGTTGCCAATTATCTTCGGCGACAACGTGACCTACACGCAGGACTCCGTCGTCGCTGGCGCATCGCAAATCGCGCTGCTGCCCAAGTCCTTCGTGTTCTCCCCCGCCGGCAACGACACCAACTTCTGGGCCGAGATCCCCGAATGCGGGGCCGCGAATGCCGCAAGTGCCACCGCGTCGAACGGTTGGACCACCCGTATTTCGAGTACCGAGTCCTGTACCGACAAGAACTACGCCGCCGGCATGACCGACAATGTCAAGGCAAGAATCAGTTCGCGTAACTTCGGCAAGAAAGGCACCGCCAGTCCCAAGACCTTGGTGGGCCAGCACGGCTTCTATCAGCCAATCAGGCAGTGGGTCGTTGTGGAAAACGACGACCCGGGCCAGAACGCGACCACCGATCTGACGAGCACCGACGGCACGGCGGCCCAGGCATTCATCAACTATCTACTTTCGGCCAAGGGACAGGCCGTGTTAGCCTCCTTCGGCTATGACCCGATCAGCTAGCTAAAGCGCGAACACCGCGCATGAAGCGAGAGCACAGTTTGGTGCAACAACTCCGAAACGAGCACCACGCCGCCACGATTGGGGTGACTGTATTGATTGGTGTAGGACTCGGGTACGGGGTCGCCCATCTCATGGCTGGCTACATCGCGTACTGGGGCGTCGTCTCGGGACCGTTCTTTCTCACTCTCCGAGTGGCCATCCCGGCGACGCTGATCGCCGGGGTTGCGGGCGTAGCTTCGGGCTACGCGTTGGCGAAGGGTCGCTTCCCGGGACGTGACGTGCTCGAGACGATCGGCAGCCTACCAATCATCCTGCCGCCCACGGTGATCGGCTTTTACCTTCTGGAGGTGCTCTCCCCGGGCACCCGGGTCGGGGGTTTTCTCACTCGTGTCGTCGGCCACGACCTCGTCTACAACGTCGCGGGATGCATCGTGGCCGCGACGGTCGCGGCGTTTCCGTTTTGTATGCGCGCGGCGCGCAGCGCCATCGAAGGGGTCGACCCCATGATTGAACAGGCGGCGCGCGCGATTGGCCTACCCAATTGGCGCGTGGCCCTACTGGTGACGCTCCCGCTCGCTCGACGCGGCATCGCCGCCGGGCTCACGATCGGTTGCGCCCGCGCGCTCGGCGAGTACGGGGCCACATTGATGGTGGGCGGCGACATCAACGGCAAGACGCGGACGCTGTCCCTGGCGATCCTCGACTCGTTCACGACGCCCGAGCGCAACGCCATGCTGCTCATCCTGGTCTTGATGGCCGTCGCGGCGATGACCGGTGTGGGACTGCTGGGACGGAGTCGGACGTGACCGCGCTCGACGTCCACCTCACTCGCACGATCGGCGAATTCGACCTGGACGTGGCGTTCAGCGTGGAATCCGGGATTTCGGTGCTGTTCGGGCCGTCGGGCGCGGGCAAATCGTTGACCCTGGCGCTCGTCGCCGGCCTTCTTCGTCCCGACACCGGCACCATCGCGATCAACGGTCACATCGTCACCGACTGTGCCAGCCGTATTTTCGTCTCCACCCAGGATCGACGCATCGGAATGGTCTTTCAGGACGGTTTGCTGTTGCCACACCGAACCGTGCTTGACAACGTCGCCCTCGCCGTGCGCCAGTCGAACGGGCGACAAGCCCGTCGAGCGGTCGCTCGCACGTGGCTCGAACGGGTGGGAGCGGAAGCTTTCTCCGAGCGGCGACCGGGCTCACTGTCGGGCGGTCAACGTCAGCGCGTGGCTCTGGCTCGGGCCCTGGCCGGTGACCCAGCGCTCGTCCTGCTCGATGAGCCTATTTCGGCACTCGACTCGGCGGTGCGCCGCGAACTGAGAACACTGATCCGCGAGGTAATGATCTCGTCGGGCGTGCCGGCCGTGCTCGTGACGCACGATGCCGACGAGGCCGAAGAGCTCGGGGACGTCGTCATTGGCTACAACGACGGTCGGGTGACCGCCATGCGCGTTGTTGAGCGAACCAATGACACTGGGTCTCAATCTGAGCCATTCGATGGGACCGAACCATAATGACCGTGCTCGTTCCGCACTCGTGGCTCAACAGCATCGGCATACCGCCCTGGGTGTGGAATCCGCTTTCGATTTCACTGCACGCCGCCTTGGAGGCAACACTCATCGTCGCGGTCTTTGGCATAGCGCTCGGGTACGTCCTCGCCAAGGGCCACTTCCCCGGACGCGGCGCGATTGAGACCGTGTTCAGCATGCCAATGGCGCTGCCGCCCACCGTTGTTGGCTATTACCTACTCACGAGGTTGGGTGGGCCCGGACCGATACGCAATGCCGAAGTCCACCTCTTCGGCCATCCACTGACCTTCACGTTCACGGGGATTGTGATCGCTCAGATTGTTGAGTCCTTCCCCTACTGTCTGCGCTTTTCGCGAGCAGCGATCAGCAACGTCGATCCCCGCTTCGAGCAGGCCGCTCGCGCCATGGGACTGTCGCGATGGCGAACGGCCCTGCTCGTGACGCTGCCCCTCGCGCGGCGCGGCATCGTCGCCGGCGTCGCATTGGCGTTCGGCCGAGCTCTGGGCGACTTCGGGGCGACCATGATTATCTCGGGATCCGTACCGATGGCAACGACGATGCCGATTGCCCTCTACAACGCTGTCTTCTTCGGCTCTCACGAGCAGGCGATGGTCCTCGCGCTTGTGCAGCTTGGCGCGGCTTTTGTCATCCTCTTCGGCGTCAGTCGCTTGGGCAAGGTTCGCGCTTGGTAATGCTCTGCGCGGCAACCTATTACGAGCGGCCGGCAAGAATCGCGGGCTGATTGACCCTCAGCCTCTTGAGGTCCCTTCTAACATCGATTCCACTCACCGGTCGACCGAACAGGTATCCCTGGGTGTAGTCACAGCCGAGTTCGTCGAGAATGACTCGCTGGTCTTCCTGCTCTACTCCCTCAGCAATACAGGTGAAGCCCATTGCCCGACTGAGGTCGATGACACCTCGCACTACCGCC
>Ga0182024_10005157_pt1 | contig 29469 bp, 24 predicted proteins | sample P32metaG_FD_120480 | JGI IMG/M metagenome (GOLD analysis project Ga0182024, IMG submission 120480) | Permafrost microbial communities from Stordalen Mire, Sweden - P3-2 metaG (Illumina Assembly) | ecosystem: Environmental > Terrestrial > Soil > Wetlands > Permafrost | place: Sweden: Stordalen...
CACCGCGAACACCAGCACGAGCAGCGGGCCGCGTGTCCAGGACCACCGGCGGGGGGCGGGTGCGAGCGGCGGGTGGGGGCCCGGATCGGCCTCGACGGGCCGGGCGGCGGGGGGCGCCGCCACAGGGTCGGCCCCCGGGCACATGATCGGCGAGCGTACCGGCGGCGGCGGTCGTCACCGCCGCGTAGCGACGTCCAGGGATCGTCCCGTATATTCAAGGCTTGCCTGGTTCTCGGCTTCCGCGGCGCGCCTGATGACGGCCGACCCCGCAGCGCTCGGTCTGCCCGGCGAGGTCGGCGGAGCGGAGCTCCAGCCCGGACGCCGGCGGTGGCGCCCGACCCGCCTGCAGACGTCGATCGCGATCTGGGTGGTCTTCGTCGCGCTGTTGCTCGCGAGGTGGGGGCTCACGACCAACCAGACCCAGCTCTTCGTCATCATCGGGTCGGGCCTGATCGCGGCGGGGGCGGGCCGCCTGCACCATATCGGCCAGGTGGTGAAGGACTGGTTCCCCCTCTTCGTGATCCTGTTCGTCTACTCGGAGCTGCGCAACCTGGCCGACAAGTGGTTCACGGTGCACGTCACGCCGCAGATCAACGTCGACAAGGCCCTGTTCGGGGTGGTCCCGACGGTCTGGCTCCAGCACGAGCTGTTCACGCCCGGCCGGCTCCACTGGTGGGACGTCCTCACGTTCAGCGTGTACCTGAGTCACTTCTTCGCGTCGCTCGTCGTCGCCGCGGTGCTGTGGAAGTTCGCCTATCCGCGCTTTCGTCGCTTCGTGGTCCTGTTCGTGAGCCTGACCTTCGCGGGGTTCGTCACCTATGCGCTCTTCCCAGCCGCGCCGCCCTGGTTGGCGAGCCAGTCGCACGCGATCCCACCCACGGCCCGGATCGTCGACGAGGTCTGGGCGCACATCGGGCTCCATAGTGGGGCGAGCCTGTTCTCGGCCAAGAGCAACTTCGCGAACCCGGTCGCGGCGGTGCCGTCGCTCCATGCTGCGTACCCGGTGCTCCTCATGCTGTTCTTCTGGGGGTCGGCGAAGAAGTGGCGCTGGCTGCTGCCGCTGTATCCGCTCGCCATGGCGTTCTCGCTCGTCTATACGGGTGAGCATTACGTCTTCGACATCTTGTTGGGCTGGATCTACGCGGTCACGATCTACTTCGTGGGGACCTGGGCGATGAACGCCTGGTCGCGTCGGCGTACGTCGGCCCGGGCCGCCCCGGCGTCGATGCGGGAACCCGAGGTGCTGGCGGGCGCCGGGCTCAGCAGTCCCGGTTGAGCCACACGCCGGGGGTCACGAGCGTCCGACAGACGGTGCCGTGTTGGAGTTCGGCGGCGCTCACCCCGGTCGCCCCGGTGAACGTCGCCCCGGCGAGCCATGCCACACCGAACTTGGCGCCTCGCAGGTCGGCGTGCGTGAAGCGGGCATTCTCGAGGTGCGCGTCGCGCAGGTCGGCACCCTGGAGGTTGGTGTGGTCGAGGTTGGCGCCGTCCAGGTTCGCGCCCGCCAGCACCGCGTAGCGCAGGTCGGCCCGGCTCAGGTCAGCGCCGAACAGGTCCGCCTGGGGGAGCTTCGCCCCCTTCATGTAGGTACCGACGCAGCCGGTGCCTGCCTCGATCCCACAGCCGCCCGCGGTCGTGATGGCACTCGAGCACGCGGCGAGGGTCCCGACGCCGAGCGCGACGGCAACCACCGCTCGGGTCAGTCGGCCGGATCGGTCGAGGCGCGGCCGGGCCGGGAGTGCCCCGGCGTCGCGGATCCCGTCGCGCGGGGTCGACCCGGGCTGGACGTTCGGCGCGTGGCTGGTCACTGGGCGAGGAACGTAGCGGCGGACCCGCCGACCGGGGGGTCAGGGCCCGGCTCGGGACCCCCGCGCCCACCCGCGCCCGGCCGAATAGGTGGGGGTGGGGGCCACCCGGCTGCGGTCCGTGGCTCGGCCCACTAGAACGGTCCCGTGAGTTCTGGGGGCAAGACGCCGGGCGCAGGGGCGAACCGCGTGCCGGGCTCGTGAGCGAGCGGGCCCTGGTGGTCGGCGGGACCGGTCCGACCGGCGTGCCGATCGTGGCTGGACTCGTCGAACGCGGCTACGACGTGACGATCCTGCACCGCGGGTTGCACGAGCGCGAGGACACGCCCGGCTCGGTGCGGCATCTCCATTGCGATCCGTATGACGAGGCGGCGTTGCGGGCCGGTCTCGCCGACGAGACGTTCGATCTGGTCGTCGCGATGTATGGGCGGCTGCGCCGGGTCGCGGAGCTGACGAGCGGTCAGGTGGGGCGCTTCGTGTCGGTGGGCGGTGTGCCGGCCTACCGGGGCTGGATGAACCCGTGGCTGCACAACCCGCCCGGGCTGCCCGTGCCGATCGGCGAGGATGCCCCGTCGGTCGAGCAGCCGGCCGAGGACGAGAAGGGTTATCGCATCGCCCGCACCGAGGAGGCCGTGTTCGGGTACCACCCGAACGCCGCGCATTTCCGCTATCCGTATGTGTACGGCCCGTACCAGCTCGCGCCTCGGGAATGGTGCATCGTGCGGCGGGTGCTCGACGGGCGCCGTCGCATCGTGGTGGCTGACGACGGGCTCACGCTCCACCACCACGGTTACACCGAGAACCTGGCCCACGGTGTGCTGTTGGCGATCGACCAGCCCGCGGCCGCCGCCGGTCAGGTGTTCAATATTGGAGACGAGGAGGTGCTGTCGGTCCGCCAAGTCGTCGAGCTGGTCGCGGGTGCGTTGAACCACGACTTCGAGATCGTCTCGCTTCCCTTCGATCTTGCCGTGCCGGCCCGTCCGCTCCTCGCCCAGCCCTTGCCGACCCACCGGGTGCTCGACTTGTCCCGGGTCCGCCGCGACCTCGGCTACCGAGACCTGGTCCCGGCCCGCGCCGCGCTCGCCCACACCGCCCGGTGGCTGGCGGCTCATCCGCCGGCGCCCGGGAGCACCGAGGAGCTGGTCCTCACCGACCCCTTCGACTACGAGGCCGAGGATCGCCTCGTCGACGCCTGGTGCGCCGCCCGGGGGTCACTGGTGGAGGCCGCTCGGTTCGACCCCGAGCCCGGCTACGGCCTGGCGTACAGCGGGCCCGGTGGCCGGCCGCGCAGCACCGCGGAGTTCGAGACATGACCACGCGCGGGCCGCTCGACGGCGTACGGATCTTGGACCTGTCCATCGCGCTCACCGGGCCCTACGCGGTGGCGCTACTCGCCGACCAGGGAGCGGAGGTCATCAAGGTCGAGCGCCTCGACCTGGGAGACATCGCGCGTTGGATCGGGGTCTCGGTCCGCGGGACGAGCGCGCTGTTCCAAATGTGTAACCGCGGCAAGCGCTCGATCGCCGTGAACCTGCACACCCCGCGGGGTCAGGAGGTGGTGCAGCACCTCGCACGCGACGTTGACGTCGTGGTGCAGAACTTCCGACCGGGGGTCATCGACCGACTCGGCCTCGGCTACGACACACTCCGAGCCGAGAACCCCGACCTGGTCTACGTGTCGATCTCTGGCTTTGGACCCAACGGCCCGTACGCGACGAAGGGGGCGTACGACACGGTGATCCAGGCTTACGGCGGGCTGGCGGCGAACCAGGCGGACCCCGTGAGCGGCGAGCCGCGGTTCTTGAACCAGACCGCGGCGGACAAGATCACCGCGCTCGTCGGCGCGCAGGCGATCACCGCGGCGCTGTACGCCCGCGAGCGCGGAGAGGGCGGACAGCACGTGCAGCTCTCGATGCTCGACGCCGTCGTCTCATTCCTGTGGGCCGACGCGGCCGGCAACGAAGTGCTCCTCGATGCCGACGGAGGGCGGGCGTCGAGCTTCGTCGCCAACTTCCGACCGTTCCGATTTCGCGATGGCTGGGGCATCGCGACCCCGACCTCGGACGCCGATTTCTCGGGACTGTGCCAAGCCTTCGACGTCGACGGCTACGACGACCCCCGCGTCGCCACGATCGCCGAGCGGATGCAGCATCAAGACCTCAGCCGGGCGATCATGGACCGCTGCTACGCCGCGGCGAGCCTCCTGACGACGGCCGAGGCGATGCAGCGCCTGGAGGACCGTCGAGTCCCGTGCGGGGTGGTGCTCTCCCCCGCCGAGCTGGCCGCCGACCCCCACGTGCAGGCGATCGGTCTCCTCGTCGACTCCGAGCATCCGACCGCCGGGCGCCTCCGCCAGCCCCGCCACCCGGCCCAGTTCCCCCACACCCCAGCCCGCCTCGGCGGCCCGGCGCCGACCCTCGGCCAACACACCGACGAGATCCTCGCCGGCGCCGGCCTGGGCGGGGAGGTCGGGGAGCTCCGACGCGAGGGGATCGTGGCCTAGACGTGACCCCCGGCCGGGTGGGGGTGCGGCCAGGTATGCCCCGGAAAGGCCTTGAAACCGCGCCCCAGGTAGCCGATAGTGGTCATAGCGCTACGCAGCGTGAGATCCGGAGGTCTTCGGAGGGGCACGATGGGCTGGGTTCGAGGGTCGCGGCGACCGCCCGACACCCCAGCGCCCCTGATCCCCCCACCGGTCACCACCGATGCGGTCTGGGCGGGCATTGCCGGAGGGCTCGCCTCGCCCGAAGGCCGGTTCCTGCTCGGCGTCGAGGTCCACCGCGGCGCACCCCACTTCCGCTATCTCGCCGCCAATGAGGCCCATCGGGCCCAGCTGCGCCGCTTCGGGGTGGAAGCCGAGGTCGTCGGGCGACGCCTGGAGGAGCTGCTCCCCGCGTCGTTCCTCCGTGAGCCGCTCGAGCGCTACGGCAAGGTCGTCGAACGCAACACCCCGCTGCGCTTCGAGGTGGCGTTTCCGTCCGAGGATCACACCGCGGGCTACGAGGTGACGCTCGAACCGATGACCGACGCCGAGGGTCGCTGCACCCAGATCCTCGGCCTCATCCGGAGCCTCTCCGACGTCGCCCAAGAACCCGAGCCGTGGGCCAGCGAGCGTCGCTTCGCCGCGCTCGTCGAGCACTCCTCGGACATGATGACGGTGCTCGGCGCGGACGGCCGCGTCCTCTTCGGAAGCCCGGCGGTGACGAGGGCGCTCGGTTGGCCGAACGGGGTCTTCCCGTCCTCGGGGAATCCGGCCCGCGACATCTCCGCCTTCGACCTGGTCCACCCCGACGACGTCGCCGAGGTCCGAGCGATGTTCGAGGAGGGCGTCGCGGCTGGCCATGGGGACCACCGACAGGAGTTCCGCCTCCGCCGCGCCGATGGCACCTGGTGCTGGGTCGAGGCGATCGGCACAAACCGTCTCGACGACCCCGCGGTGCAGGGCATCGTGGTCAACGCCCGAGACGTCTCGGAACGCCGCGCCGCCGACGAGGCGTTACGCGCGAGCCAGGATCGGTTCCGTTCGCTCGTGCAGCACGCATCCGAGTTCGTCCTCGTCCTCGGACCCGAGTCGGTGATCCGCTACGCCAGCCCCGCCGTCGGCCGCTTCCTCGGCAGCGACCCAAGCGCGCTGATCGGAGCCCGACGGACCGGGGACCTGCACCCCGACGACCAGGAAGCGTTCATGGCCGAACTCGCCGAGGTCCGCGACCAACCCGGTCGGTCCGGACGGTTCATAGCACGCATGCGGCGCTTCGACGGCGAGTACCGCTGCCTCGAGGCGATCGTGACCAACCTGCTCGAGGACGACAACGTCGGCGGCATCGTGGTCAACGCCCGCGACGTGACCGAGGCCCGCCAAGCTGAGGAGGCGCTGCGCGAGAGCGAGGACCGGTTCCGCAGCGCCTTCGCGCACGCCCCGATCGGCATGGCGTTGGCCGACCGCGGCGGCCGCATCTTCCGCGTCAACGACGCCTTTGCCCACATGCTCGGTCGCACCCCCGCGGAGCTCGTCGGCCTGAGCATCCGTGACGTCACCCATCCCGACGACTGGTCCGACAACGACGAGTACATCGCTCGCCTGTTCTCGGGCGAGCTGTCCGGCTACCGGATGGAGAAGCGCTACCTCCACGCCGACGGGCACACGGTGTGGGCGGCACTCAGCGTGTCCGCCGTCGCCGACGCCGACGGCACCCCGAGCTACATGATCGGCCAGGTCGAGGACATCACCGAGCGCAAGGCCATCGGCGAGCGCCTGGTCCACCAGGCGATCCACGACCCGCTGACCGGGCTCCCGAACCGGACCCTGTTCGTGGATCGGCTCCAAGCCGTCATGGATCGGTCGTCGCAGCGTCGGGACCGGATCGGTGTCTTGTTCCTCGACCTCGACAACTTCAAGGTGATCAACGACAGCCTGGGCCACGACGCCGGCGACCAGCTCCTCGTCACCATCGGGCACCGGCTTCGCAGCATCCTTCGCCCCACCGACACCGTCGCTCGCTTCGGCGGTGACGAGTTCACGATCCTGTGCCCCGACGTCGACGACCCGGACTCGGTCATGGCTCTCGCCGAACGCGTCCTCGCCGAGATCGAGCGGCCCGTGGAGCTCGCCGCGGGCGAGATCTTCGTCACCGCCAGCATCGGGATCGCGTGCTCGGACCGAGGACGCGAGACACCCGAGACCCTGATCCGAGACGCCGACACCGCCATGTACCGGGCGAAGGACCGCGGGCGGCGTCGCGCCGAGTTCTTCGACGAGCGCTCTCGTATCCGCACCCTCGAGCATCTCCAGACCGGCAACGCCCTCCACCGGGCGTTGCAGCGAGGCGAGTTCGAGCTGCACTACCAGCCCATCCTCGAGCTCGAGACCGGTCAGCTGACCGGGTTCGAGGCGCTCGTGCGATGGCGGCACCCCGAGCGGGGTCTCATCGGCCCGATCGAGTTCATTGGGCTCGCCGAGGAGACCGGGTTCATCGTGCCGATCGGCACCTGGGTCCTCGAGACCGCGTGCGCGCAGCTGGCGCATTGGCACGCCCACCATTCGGGGCGGCGCCTTCTCACCATGGCCACCAACCTGTCTCCCCGTCAGCTGGCCGAGCCGTCGCTCATCGACCAGGTCAGTCGAGTCGTGCACGACAGCGGGGTCATGCCCGGCACGCTGTGGCTCGAGATCACCGAGACCGCGCTGATGCACGACACCGAGTCGGCCACCAGCGCCCTGCGGGCACTGCGGGGCCTCGGCGTGCATCTCGCCGTCGACGACTTCGGCACCGGCTATTCGTCGCTCAGCCACCTGAAGCGATTCCCGATCGAGGCGCTGAAGATCGACCAAGGCTTCGTCGCCGGCTTGGCCCGAGATCCCGAGGACGCCGCCATCGTCACCGCGGTCGTGAGTCTCGCCCACGCGCTGGGCCTCAGTTCGACCGCCGAAGGGGTCGAGACACCCGAACAACTCGCCGAGCTGCGCATCCTGGGCTGCGAGCACGCCCAAGGGCACCTGTTCGCGGAGCCGCTGCCGCCCGAGGTACTGACCGATGATCCGGTGGCCTGGCTCGGAAACTGGGCCCAGTTGCGCGCCGGATAGCCGGTGCGGTCGCGCCGAGGCGAGCGTGGCGCCGGTCAGCGGCGGTAGGCGGCGCCCTCGTCGCGCACGAGGTTCACGAGGTTCCCGAGCGCGAGGTTCACGTCCTCGAGGTGCAGACCCCACGTGGGTCCGAGCGCCTGGGTGACCCGGGGGCGGTGGTCGGCCTGGCCGCCGATGTCGTTGACCTGGAGCCAGGTGGCGCCGCCAGACTGGTCGCACTGCGCCGTGTACAGCGCCGGAAACTCGACCCACGGTGTCGGAACCTTCGCCGCGGTCGGCGGCGTCGCCTCCTGGCGCCCCAGCGAGCCTGGGAACGGTCGGACCGGGAAGTAGGGCTCCAGCGCGCCGGCGCCCCCGGCGATGGCGGCCGGGTTGACGCACAGCACCGACTCGGTCGGGGTCGCGGTGCGCTGAGGTGCGAGATCGCTCACCCCCTGCCCAACCCGTCCGAAGAGGCTGTCGGGCGGCGGCGGCTGCTCGAAGCTGGAGTAGGCGACCACGCAGCCGGTCTGGCTCGCCGAGTGGCAGGCGGGAACGTACTGGAAGTCGCCACCGACGTCACTGCCGCGGGCGACGGTGACGTTCCCGCCGGGCAGGATGGCCGAGACCAAGCGGCGCCGGACACTCGGGTTCGTGTCGATCTGGGTTCGGATGAGCGGGATCAGGAGCGCGGAGCCCTGGGAGTGGCCGATCAGGACGACGCCCCGGCCGTGGTTGTAATGCGCGAGATAGTCCTGCCAGCCCGCCAGCATGCTGGTGTAGGCGAGCGCCTCGGCGGCGGGGGTCAGGCGCGCGCCGGCCTTGCCGCTGATCGAGGCGAGCGTCAACTGGCGATACATCGGGGCGTAGACCCGACAGACCTGCGAGAAACGGGCCGCTTGCGCTTTGGCGACGGCGACCTCTTCGGGGTCGATGGTCAGGTTTGCGTTGGCGGTCGGCTGCCCGCTCACGGTCGGGTAGACGTAGAAGCAGTCGATCGGCGGACTCGAGGCCGGCCGCGCCCGTTGCACGGTCCGCGACCCGTCGGCCCGGACCACGGTGGTGGTGAGGCTGGTCTCGCAGGGGTTCTTGGCGAGCCCCGGCCGGCAGAGCCACACGGTCGACGACGGCGATGCCGCCGAGGATGCCAGCGCGGACCCGGTCGCGCTGAGGATCACCGCGGCCGCGGTCACGAGCGCGAACACCCACCAGGCTCGGAGTCGCCACCGGGCACCGATGCGGTTCGACACCCAGCTTCCCCCTCCCCAGGCGCCTCCCAGCCAAGGCGCGACCCGCGAAACCTACTGCCCCCGCGCGCAACAACGGATCAGGGAGCACTCGGTGGGCGCGGGCCCGTCGGCTCCGGCGCGCCCGCCGACCCGCAGTCCGAGCGAGTGCCCCTCCCCCACCGGGGGGTCAGGGCGTCGACGACCGCTCGACGGTCTCAAACGCCGAGGGTGGATCCGCGTAGGTCTTCAACTCGATGGCATTGCCGCTGGGGTCGGCGATCATCGCCTTCGTCTGCTCGCGATCGGTGCCCGCGTACTCCGTCGTGGCCTCGCGCAGCCACTGGATGGGCAGGCCCCGGAGCCGCTCGAGCAGATCTTCGAGCTCGGCTCGGCTCAGCGTCACCCCGAAGTGCCGCACCCCGCGCTGCTCCGGGGTGAGGACCTGGCGCGGCTCGGCGTGCAGCGTGACTTGCATGCCGAAGAACCACACGTCGATCCAGTCGGCGCGGGCCCGCCCCGCGACGCAGCCGAGCAGGTCGACGTAGAAGTGGTTCGCCGCGCCGAGATCGTCGACGGGAAGCGAGAGGTGCAGGATCGGGGTCACTCACGACCAGTGTGACGCGGCCCCACGAGCCGGCGCTAGCGCAGGGCGGGGCTTACGCGCGGGGTTCGGCCGGCGCGGGCGCCCCGCGCGCGAGGAGTTCGATACCAGCCAGGGTGAGCAGGATGAGCAGGGCGACTGCGAGCACCGCCACGGGACCCGGGCTGGAGAGCGCGGTCAGCACCGCGAGGCCGATCCCGACCGCCGTGACACGGAGCGAGTTCCGGTATCGCTGCGCGAACCCGGCGACCGGCGGGGACACCCGGGTCCGACCCGGTGTACGCCGCACCAGCGCGCGGGCGCCGACCCGGATGCGGGTCGCGAGACGACCCGGGCCGGCCAACCAGGCTCCGAGCGCGGTGAGCGTCGCGAGCGTGAAGAGCGTCCGCAGCGCCCGCGTCAGGAACGTCAGGAACTGATCGTAGACCGCCTGGGCGGCGCTCGTGTTCACACCGGCCGGCAAGGCATGCAGGTAGACGGCCCGCCCGAGGTCGAAGAGGATGAGGAGCAGAGCCATCCCGAAGGCGACACCGAGCCCACCGCGCAGGATGGTCCGCCGCCGCTCCGGGGACAGCGCGATCGCGGCGGCGAAGAACAACACCGTGACGATGGGCAGTGCCGTCGCGAGGTTGTCGAGGAGGCGGACCGCGCGCTGGGCGTGCTGGAGGTCGCGCGAGCTGAAGAGCACCAACTCGTCGTTGGGTGGCGTCGCGTGGGTCGAGAGGCCGCTCACCCCAACCTTGTTCAGTGCCTTGTCGACCGTGTCGACCACGGGACCGAGACTGAGGACGACCTCCCCGTTGTTCAGTTTCAGCACCTTGGTCTGCCCCTTGAGCGCGGCGATCACCTGGGCATGGGCTCGGCGGTTGAGCGTGTCCCACAGCGTGGCGAACGTCGACGACTGCACGGTCCGGAGGGCAACTCCGTGGACGAGCTGCTGGATGCCCGAAGCGAGGTACGGCGCGAGGAACGATGCCTCGGGCGGTAGGGCGGACCTGACCCGACCCTCGAGTGCCGTGTGCTGGATGAGCTCGTCGGTCACCCGGCTTGCGATCGCGTCCTGGACGGCCGAGTTCCTGGCGAGCGGCCCGACTGTGGCGACGTACTGATCGGTGTTGAGGAGCGTGTCGTGGATCCACACGCCCATCACCGTGATCGGGGCCAGGACGCACCCACCGACGACCAGCGTCGCGACGGCCAATCGGCGCCATCGCGGGACCGAGCGAGCTGAGGCTCGGGCGGTCCCGGCGGCCTCGACCGGCCGATCAGCCACGAGGACCGATTCGACCGCGACCGGCTAGCGCCTCTGCTCTCCGTGCAACACGCCGAAGAGTAGCCCGGGCCCCTCGGGGTGATCTGGGGTCACTCGGGTCGACGTCCACCACCGCACGTGCGAAAGCTCGACGTCGGGAAAGCGCAGCCAGTTGGCGGTGTCGCGGTTGCTCCGGCTTGGGAGACCGCGACGGCCCGACGCGGGTGGCGCGACTGGCATCGGAGATCCGAGTCTCCGGCGTGGGTGGGCGCCGGTGGCAATGATGATGGGTTCGGTCCTGATCGGAACGGGCGCCGCCCCGCCCGTCCGATGAGGGGCGCTCCTGAGTGGAGGACCTGGGTGCACGCCGTAGCGACGGCCGGGACCGTGTGAGCGGTAACCCGTCCGAGTTCTAGGAACGGAACGCGGCGGGATGGAGCCAGTGCGCGAGCGCAACGACCGCGTCGGCATTGCGGGGACTGGGGGTGAGTTCGTCGTAGGCGAGCGCGAGGAAGCAGTGGTGCTGGACTGCTGGCAGCCCCTTGGTGATCGCGGAGCGCTCGAGGAATCGCTGCTTTTGGGACGCGGTCGGTGTGCCGTAGTCGTTGATGAGGATGCAGGCCGGCTTGCGGGCCACGACCTGCTCCCAGGAGACGGTGGTCCACGTCTGCTTGACATCGGCGAACACGTTGGTGCCGCCGGCCCGGGTGATCAGGTCGTTTGGTAGGGCCAGACCCGGGGCAGTGAACGGGGATGCCTCACCGCTGTCGTAGAGGAAGATGGGCGTCGCGCCGGTGCTGGCGAGGTGCTGGTGGACGTCGGCGATCTTGGTGCTCATCGCCGCGATGAGCGCGTCGGCGCGGTGTCGCACACCGAAGATGGTTCCGAGGTTGCGAAGATCGGTGTAGGTGTCGTCGATGCTGACCGTCGTTTTGCCGGGCTCGACGTGGGCGCAGGACTCGTCGAGCACGTAGGTCTTGATGCCGTACTTGCTGAGGTTGGTCGGCGTGAGGTTCGACCCCTCCGTGAGCCCATAGTTCCATCCCGCGAAGAGGAAGTCGGGGTGGAGCGCGACGAGTGGCTCGAGCTGGACGTAATGAGACGAGACGTGCCGGACGCGAGTGAAGGCCGTCTGGTACTCCGCCGGCATTGGATCGCTGACACCGAACGTGCCGACCATCCGGGATCCGAGTCCGAGCGCGAGCATGTCTTCGGTCAGGTTGATGTCGTTCGACACCGCACGCTTCGGCGGCGAGTCGAAGGTCACCGACTGACCGCAGCTCGTGACGGTGACGGGATAGCCGGGCGGGTGCGCTGCGGACCTGGTCACGGCTCCGGCCGTGGTGGAGCCGACGACGCCGATGAGCGCCGCCGCGGCGACCACGGTGCAGACGGGGACACGGATCAGGCATCGACCCGTGCGGTTCACGGGCTCTCCCGCGCCGCGACCGGCGATTGGCGTGCGGAGCCGCGGTCCACCGCGGTGCGGCGGGCGAGGAGCTGGGGCGTTCCCGTCTCGGGGTGCGGGATCACCAGGACATCGGCTCCGTAGACCTCCCGGACCCGTTCGACGGTGATGACCTCCCCGGGCCGACCGCTCGTGCACAGACGTCCTGCCGAGAGCAGGTGGATCTCGTCGCAAAACAGGGCCGCGAGACCGAGGTCGTGGAGTGCAGCCAGGACCGTGACGCCCAAGCCCGCGACCAGCTCCAGGACCTCGGTCTGATAGCGGATGTCGAGATGGCTGGTGGGTTCGTCGAGGATGAGGTGATCGGCCTGTTGGACCAGCGCGCGCGCCACGAGGACCCGCTGCTTCTCGCCACCGGACAGCGTGTGGAAGCTCCGGTTCGCGAGGGCCGCGCACCCGACCGTCGCCAATGCGTCGGCGACGACCGCGCGATCCGTGTCGGTATCGCCCGCAAACCGGCGCTGGTGCGGGAGACGGCCCAGGATGACCATCTCCGCGACGGTGAGGTCGAACTCGATCGTGTTCTCCTGGCTCACCACGGCGACTCGCCGCGCGACGTCACGGGCCGGGAGGTCGTGGATCGGGTTGCCGTTGAGCAGCACGACGCCGGAGGCCGGGCGGTGCAGCCGGTAGATCGTCTTGAGGATCGTGGACTTGCCGCTGCCGTTCGGGCCGAGCAGCCCGGCGAAGGTGTGGTCGGCGATGGCGAAGCTCACGTCCGAGACGATGCGGGTGGCATCGATGTCCACCGAGAGGTTGCGGAGTTCGAGGCTCACGCGGCGGTCCCGTAACGGTAGGAGCCGCGCCGGAGAAGGATGATGAAGACGGGCGCGCCGATGAACGCGGTGATCACGCCGATCGGCATCTCCTGGGGTGCGACGATCGTGCGGGCGACGATGTCTCCCAGGACCATGAATGTCGCACCCCAGAGGAGCCCCACGGGCAGCGTCTTGCGATGGTCGGAGCCGACGCCGAGGCGGACGATGTGGGGGACGACGAGCCCGACAAACCCGATGACGCCACTGACCGCGACCGCGACGCCCGCCACGACGGACGTGATGAAAAAGAGGTTGCGGCGAAGTCGGCCGACATCGACACCCAGCGCGGTCGCAGTCTCCGCACCGACGGCCAGTGCGTTGAGCTGGCGCGCCTGGAACACGAGGTAGACGACCGCGAGGGTGAGCGTCGTCGCGGGAAACCAGAGCTGGGACCAGGCGGCGCGCCCGAAGCTTCCCAGGAGCCAGAACAACACGGCGTCGGTCGCTTGGGGATTGCCACGGAACAGCAGGAAGCTCGCGACCGCCTCGAACATCGCGGCGAGCGCGACGCCGCACAGCACGAGGCGGGTCGGTGTGAGCTGCCCCGACTCGCGTGCGACCGCGAAGACCAGCACCATCGCGAGCAGGGCTCCGGCGATGCTGCTGACCGAAAGGGCCCAGAGCCCGAGGGACGCGAACACTCCGAACAGCAGCACGGCGGTCGCGCCCACACTGGCCCCCGACGACACGCCAAGCAGGAACGGGTCGGCCAGCGCGTTGCGGACGAGGGCCTGGACGACGGTGCCGGCCGTCGTGAGTGCGGCCCCGACGATCATCGCGAGCAGCACGCGCGGGAGCCGTATCTGCCAAATGATCTCGTCCGCGACGACATCGGGCCTCCGCCCGCCGAAAAGGTGCGCGGCGAGCACGGACCAGACGTCGTGGGGGCTCAGCGCTACGGATCCAACGACCACTCCGACGAGTGCGGCAGCGAGCAACGCGACCGCACCGCCGATGAGCGCGACGGAGAGCCGCAGGCGGGCCGGCTGCTCAGCGGGTCGGCGAAGCGTCGTTCGCATGTCAGCGCGTGTGGGCTGGGGGATCGCTCGGGCGACGGTCGCGCAGGTACCGTTCGATCTCGCCGTCGGCGAGCCGGGCGAGGGGAAGGCAGTCGGCCTTCATGACGCGCGCCAGGTCGGCGGCGATACCGAGGCGAGCGGCGTCGTGCTCAGCGTCGATGACCAGGGCCGGTACGCGTGCGCCGGCAACCCGTCCGGCGGCGGCGTGCGCGGCCGCGACCGGGTCATCGCCGCCGACGGTGGCCCGCCCGTCGGTGATCAGCACCAGGAGCGGCTCGAGGTCGTCGCTGCGGGCGGCTCGGGCGACGGTGAGTGCGCTGTCGATCCCAGCCGCGAGTGGTGTCGTGCCTCCGGTTGCGAGCTCGGTGAGTCGGGCCCGCGCAATTTCGATGGAGCCGGTGGGACGCAAGACGATCTCGGCTCCTTCACCGCGGAAGGCCACGACCGCCACCCGGTTGCGTCGCTGATAGGCGTCGGTCAGCAACCCGAGTGCGACTCCTTTCGCCGCGGCGATGCGTCGGTTCGCGCCCATGGAGCCCGAGGTGTCGACGACCAGGACGACGAGGCTGCCCACGCGTTCCTCACGGACCGCCTCGCGCAGGTCCTCGGGTGCGAGGGGCGATCCCGACCCGCCCGGCCGGCTGGCCCGCCGGGCGGCCGCGGCGATGACCGTTGGTACGACCGCGAACGCGGTCGTGTCTTCGCTGGCCGGGATGTCGCGGACGTACCGGCCCCTCGGTCCCAGGGTCCGACCCTGCCGGCCCGGCGCGGCCGACGGGATGCGGTTCGCGGGGAGGCTCGGCGGCTCGGAGGCCGGGGCGGGTTCGATCACCTCGTCGCGGCTGGCGTCACCGTCGGGCTCCTCGACGTTGGCGAAAGCGTCATCGAGGTCCTGGTCGGAGAGCCCTGGATCGTCGAGCGGACTGTGCCGGCGGCGATGCGCGAGCACGATGGTGGCGACCCGACGGAGGTCCTCGTGGGTCGCGACCGCTCGGGCGTCCCATCCGGCATACGCGGCTGCCGCCCGGCAGAGCATCAGGTCGGCGCGCAGACCTTCGGCTCCGACCGCGACCGCGAGCCGGGATGCGGTCGCGACGAGCGCGTCGGGGATCGTCGCCGAGTCAACCGCCGCGAGGCGATCGCGAAGGTCGCGATCCGCGTCCAGGTAGGGGGCGACGACGGTCGGCTCCGCCTCGGCAGCGAGCTGGGTCGCGACCGCGCTCGCCCGGGTGGCAATGTCGGTCGGGGCGATCACGTCGACGGCGAGCCCGAACCGGTCGAGGAGCTGGGGTCGCAGGTCGCCTTCCTCAGGGTTCATGGATGCGACCAGCACGAAGTGCGCGGGATGCGTGTGGGAGACGCCTTCCCGCTCGATGCGATTGACCCCCGTCACGGCGACGTCGAGGAGGACGTCGACCAGGTGGTCGGCGAGCAGGTTGATCTCGTCGACGTAGAGGACACCCCCGTGCGCGGCGGCGAGGAGGCCGGGTCGGTAGCGCGGCGTACCGGTGGTGAGTAGCTCGGTCAGGTCGAGCGAGCCAAGGACGCGGTCTTCGGTCGCGCCGAGCGGGAGCTCGACAAACGAGCTGTCGCCGGGAAGGAGCTGGGCGAGTCCGCGTGCCAGCGTGGTCTTCGCGCTCCCCTTCTGGCCTCGGAGCAGGACGCCACCGAGCCGAGGCTCGATCGCGGCGAGCACAAGAGCGAGCTTGGCGTCGTCTTGGCCGACAACGGCGGAGAACGGCAGCATGGTCATCTCGACTCCTGCCAGGTCTCGGCTTCGAGGACCGCGTCCCGCAGCGAGCGCAACGAGCCAGTAGTCGCGTTCCACATGCCGCGGTCGGACGCTTCGAGCAGGCGCTCGGCGATCGACTGCAGCGCCCACGGGTTGGAGCGCTCGAAGAATTTCCGCACTTCGGGGTCGGTTACGTACGCGGCGGTGACGCGCTCGTACATCCAGTCGTCGACGACGTGGGCGGTGGCGTCGTAGCCGAAGAGGTAGTCCACCGTGGCAGCCATCTCGAAGGCGCCTTTGTAGCCGTGGCGTTGCATCGCTTCGATCCATCGGGGGTTGACGACACGAGTTCGCACGACACGGGCTGCTTCTTCGGCGAGCGACCGCACGACCGGGCGGGCCGGGTTCGCGGAGTCACCGAACCAGGCCTTCGGGTCGCGGCCGGTCAGGGAGCGGATGGTGGCGACCATGCCTCCGTGTTCTTGGAGGTAGTCGTCGGAGTCGAAGATGTCGTGTTCGCGGTTGTCCTGGTTCTTGATGGCCACGTCGATGGCCGCGAAGCGTCGCTGCATCGCCTCGTGGGCTGGTACCCCGAACTCGTCGCGGCTGTAGGCGTACCCGGACCACGCGATGTAGACGGCGGCGAGGTCGTCGTCGGATCGCCAGGTTCGCTGTTCAAGGACCTGGAGGATTCCGGAGCCGTACGCGCCGGGCCCGGGCCCGAACACTCGTGGGTCGTCCACGCCTCCGGCGCGCGCGAAATTGCGCTCGGGGGGTTCCGGCAGGGACGCGGCGAGTCGAGTGGCGTCGTCGAGGAGGTGCACGAGGTGCGGGAACGCGTCGCGAAAGAAGCCGGAGATTCGCAGGGTGACGTCGATGCGGGGCCGGCCGAGCTCTTCGAGGGGTATCGGTTCGAGCCCCACGACGCGCCGCGACTCGGGTTCCCAGGTGGGTCGGATGCCCAGGAGGGCGAGCGCTTCGGCGACGTCGTCGCCCTGGGTGCGCATGATCGCGGTGCCCCACAGGACGAGGCCGACCGTGCGCGGGTAGTCGCCTTCCTCGGAGAGGTGGCGGGCGAGCAGCCCGTCGGCGAGCGCCCGCCCGACCTCCCACGACAGCTCGGTGGGGAGCGCCTTGGGGTCGAGGGCGTAAAAGTTACGGCCGGTCGGGAGGACGTGGGCGCCGCCTCGGGTGGGAGCGCCGCTGGGTCCGGCGGGAACGTGGCGGCCCTCGAGGCCCTGGATGAGGTTGGTGATCTCGTCGGTGGTCTGGGCGAGCTTGGGGACCAGCCAGGTGCAGATCCACCGCAGGGCGGGAAGGTCGTCGGCGCACACCGTCCATCCTCGGGCTGCGGCGTCCTCGACCAGCGCGCGGCAGCGCGCCTCGATCGCGTCGAGCGAGTGCGGGGAGTCGGCATCGAGGCCGAGCTGGTGGGCGGCCGACGCTCGCAGCGACGGGATCTCACCTTGTGGAAGGCGGGTGATCGCGAGGACCAAGTCGACCAGGGCCTCGTCGACCGGAGGCCGACCGAGCGTGTGCAGGCCGCCGCGGATCTGGGCGTCCTTGAGCTCGCACAGGTAGCCGTCGACGTGAACGACCAGATCGTCGAAGGCGTCGCCGTCCGTCGCGGCGAGACCGAGGTCGCGGTCGATCGCGGCTTCCCGCAGCAGGTCCCAGATGCGGTCGCGCAGCTCGGGCAGCTTGGAGGGATCGAGCGCCTGGAGCTGCGCGTATTCGTCGAAGAGCTGCTCGAGGCGGGCGAGGTCGTCGTAGGTGTCGGCCCGCGTCATGGGGGGCGGAAGATGATCGACCACCACGGCGTGCGCCCGGCGTTTGGCTTGGGCGCCTTCGCCGGGGTCGTTGACGACGAACGGGTAGAAGAGCGGAACGTCGCCGAGGGCGGCGTCGGGCCAGCAGCCAGCCGAGAGGGCGAGTGCCTTGCCCGGGAGCCACTCGAGGGTGCCGTGCTTTCCGAGGTGCACGATGGCGTCCGCGCCCCATTCCGCGTCGAGCCAGCGGTAGAAGGCGAGGTAGTGATGGGCGGGCGGCAGGTTCGGTGAGTGGTAGACGGCGACCGGGTCGTCGCCGTAGCCACGGGGCGGTTGGATGGCGATCAGCACGTTGCCGAGGTCGAGGCCACTGAAGACGAGCGCACCGTCGTGGAGTCGTTGACGGCCCGGCGCGGGTCCCCATGCGCCCTCGACCTCGCGGCGAGCGGCGTCGGGGAGGGTCGCGAACCATTGCGCGTAGCGACCCTCGTCGAGCGAGCCCACCGCGGTGGCGAGCTGCTCGGTGGTGAGCTCCTCAGCCTCGTAGGTCATGCCGTCGGCGAGGGTCGCCATGAGCGCGTCCCCGTCACTGGGACGGTCGGTCATCGTGCAGCCGGCGGTACCGAGCGCGTCGAGGAGCGCGAGCGTCGAGGCAGGGGTGTCGAGGCCGACGGCGTTGCCGAGCCGGCTGCGCTTGGTGGGAAATGCGCTGAGCACGACGGCGACGCGCCGGTCGGCGGCGGGTGTTCTCCGCAGCTTGGCGTACCGCGTCGCGATTCCGGCGACTCGGCGGGCGCGATCGGGAACGGTGCGGTAGGCGCGAACGGCGAGGCCGAGCTCGTCGCCGTCGTCGACGACCTCGTTGAACGCGAAGGCGGTGGCGATCACTCGGCCGTCGAACTCGGGTATGGCCACGCCGGCGGTGGCGTCGTAGGGACGCAGGCCCTGCGTGGACGCCTCCCAGGTCGCCCGGGAGGTCCCCGCCGACGGCGCTTGGATGATCGGTCGGTCGAGCGCGGCGAGGGTGCCGACGTCCCAGGTCTCGCCGTCGAGACCGCCTGCTCGTCCGGTGGTGCCGGCCCCGGCGGTGATGCCGCCGGCGGCGAGGACCGTGGTGATCAGGACGTCGACGTCCTGGTCGTGGGCAAGGGCGACCAGTGCGTCCGCGGCCGCCTGGTCCCGAAGGGAGTAGCACCACCACGCGAGCGCGTCGGCTCCAGACGCCGCGAGGGCGTCGCAGAGGTCGTCGACGAACTGCGTGTTTCCCGCGACGAGATGGGCGCGGTAAAACACGACGACGACAAGCGGTCGGAGCGGGTCCCGGACGGCGGGTGTGCGCCAGACGCCGTACATCGGGATCTCGCTCGGCGCTTCGAACCCGAATCCTTCGAGGAGCACGGTGTCGGCCACGAAGCGCAACAGGTGCTCGAAGTTCTGCGGACCACCGTTCACGAGATAGGCGAACGCTTCGGTCACGATCCCGCTCGGGACGGTCGAGAGTGCGGTGAGCTCGGCGTCAGGCACTGCCTCCCCCGCAAAGGCCAGGAAGGGAATGTCTCGGGTTGAGCACTTGGCGCGCAACGCGTCGAAGCCATCGGGCCAGGCCTGGCGGCCGCGGAGCAGCCGGACGAGCACGCACCGCACGTCGGTGAGGTCGGGGACACCATCGACGGTCCACGGTTGCGCGGCGCGTACCGGCTCGAATCCTTCGGGAAGGGCCTCGAGCGCGGTACGCAGTGCGAGGATCTCGGTGTCGACGTTGGTGACGAAGAGGATCACGACGCGCGCTCGCTCAACTCATCGAGTCGACGCTGATGCAGTTCCGCCGCATCGATGAGACTGCAGTTGTCGCAAAGCTGACCGTTGGTGGTGCGGAACCACAGGCAGCAGCTGGTGCGGTCCCAGTACCAGCCCTCCTGGTCGGCGTGGCGCAGGACGGTGAAGCCTCCGAGTCCGTCGAACCACTGGTGGGCGGCCGCGAAGAATTCCTCGGCTCGGTCTCGCACTCGGGCCGAGTCGGCATCGCTGGACTCGACGGCCCGGAACGCCGTCGCACACGACGACGCGACGTTCCCCCACAAGAGGCGCTCGCCGACCCGAAACGCACCGTGGATCGCGTCGACGAACCGGCGCAGGTGGTCATCGAGCAGCTCGATGGCGAGCGCGTCGGCTTCGAGGCGGTGCAGTTGAGGGCTCAGGTAGGCGACCGCCGACGGGCGTGGCTTGTCGAGCCGCACCGCGGTGACGTCAGGGGCCACGTCGGGTACGGGGAGGTCAAGCGCGTACGCGGCGAGGACGACGCCGGCGACGCGGAACGCATAGGCCTGGGTGAACAGCGACGCGGCGACCGCGTCGTCATCGGTGGCGAAGCCAGCCCGGGTCGCCCGCACGACCTCGGCCAGGACCGCCGGGTCCGACACGAGCACGCCGCATCCGAGCCAGTCCTCACCGTCCGCGGTAACCGAACCGCGGAGGTACGACACCTGCTGGGCAACCGCGGCGAGCACCTGCTCGAGGGTCACCGGCGTCTCGGGGCAGGCGGCGTGAGTTGGGCGGCGGCGGTCACGAGGTCACTGACGGTGCTGAGGTCACGCGGTGCTTCGAGCCCCGCAGCGAGGCGATCGGTGCGCCGACCGCGCGGGACAGCGGTCACGAGCGCGCGACGCGGCAGCAACAGCTGGCCCGGCCTGACCGTGATCTCCATGACGTCTCCCGCGCCACTATCTCGGCATGCGTACCGCAGATATCCTGGCTTCCGGATCGCCGCTCTCCTCCGGCCTTCCAGCCCCGAGAGGCCGTGACCAGTCCCACCCATCAGGGTGGCGGAGGATCGCTCCCCGGTAACAGTTGCGGGACAGCCCCGGATTCACACCGGGTTCCCTGCGTCGCGCAGCGGAACCTATCAGGCCCGGGCCGGCACCGGCCCCTGCTTGGCTACGGTGCCATGATGCTTGCGCGTCAACGCGTGCTGATCCTCGGCGGCTCGACCGAGGCATCCGAGCTTGCCCACCGCCTCGCGGACCTCGACGGCTACGACGTCACGGTGTCGTACGCGGGCCGGACCACGACTCGCACCCGCACGCCCGGTCGAGTTCGGGTCGGCGGGTTCGGTGGCGCGGAGGGTCTCGCCGACTACCTGACAGCCGAACGGGTCGAGGTGCTCGTCGACGCCACGCACCCGTTCGCGGCGCGCATGCCCCACCACGCGGCGCGTGCGTGCGCGACGGCCGGCGTGCCGCGGCTCCGGGTGTGGCGACCCCCGTGGGAGCGGGTGGATGGCGACCACTGGTACGAGGTACGCGACCTCGACGCGGCGGCCGAGCTCCTCGGGAGGCTCGGGGCGGGGCGGGTCTTCCTGACCACGGGCCGTCAAGACCTTGCACCGTTCGCACGCGTACCCGACGCCTGGTTCCTGGTGCGGGCGATCGAGGCCCCCCCGGCCATGCCGCTGGCAAGGGCCTGCGTGGTGCTCGCCCGCGGGCCCTTCGACGCGGACGGTGAGCTCGCGCTCATGCGAGACAACGAGATCGACGTGCTGGTGACCAAGAACAGTGGCGGGAGCGCCGCGGCCGCCAAGCTCGCGGCGGCCCGGACGCTCGCCCTCCCGGTGGTGATGGTCAGGCGGCCGCCCTGCCCCGACGGTCCACGCGCGTCGAGCGTCGAGGAGGCGCTGAGCTGGCTCGGCGGACTCGTGTGCTCAGAGCCGCGACTCGCTCAGGATGGCGCTTCGGGATAGGCCCGCGGTGTGTAGACCCAGGTGTGGCCGTCCACGTCCTTGAACGCCCGGGTGGTGCTCGACCCGACCATCACGACGGTTCGCATGTCGACGTCAGCGATGTCGAGCGCACCCAGGGTCGTGACCTGGACCGCTTCGCCGGTGCGGCCGAGATCACGACCGAGCACCACCGGCGTGCTCGGCGACCGATAGCCGCCCAAGATCTCCATGGCCCGGCCGAGCTGCCAGGGCCGGTGACGCGAGATCGGGTTGTAGAGCGCGACGACCAGGTCGGCCCCCGCCACTGCCTCGAGGCGTTGCTCCACGACTGCCCACGGTTTCAACACGTCCGAGAGCGAGAGGCAGCAGAAATCGTGGCCCAGGGGCGCGCCCACCCGGGCCGCGGCCGCCGACGCTGCGGTGACGCCGGGGACGATCGACACCTCGACTCCCCGGTAGCGGCCGTCGTCGGCCCGGTGCAGCTCCTCCACTACCGCGGTGGCCATGGCAAAGATGCCGGGGTCGCCCGAGGACACCACGACGACGTCCCGGCCGCGGGCGGCGAGATCCAGCCCGAACTGCGCCCGCGTCGCCTCCTCCCGATTGTCGAACTCGTGACGCACCGGCGGGGGGGTGAGCTCCGGGACCAGCGCGAGGTACGGCCCGTAGCCGACCAGGTCGGTGGCCCCGGCGAGGCGGGCGGATGCCTCGGGTGTTCGCCAGACCGCCGAGCCGGGTCCGAGTCCGACGACTGCGAGACGGCCCAGGATCATCGCCGGATGGCACCGGCGCTGGGAATGACGACCATCGAGAAATACGGCGCGTTGGCGCCGTCGGCCTCAGCGAGTGGCATCACCTGTTGGTTCGGCAGCGTGGCCCACTCGAGGTAGTACGCCCGATCGAGTACTCCGGCGCGCTGCACTGCGTCGCGCACCTTGTCGAGGTTGCGACCCACCTTCATCACGACGATTGAGTCGGCGGCGGCGATCCCGGCTTCCAGCTCGTGGGCGGGGAGAACGCCGGACAGCACGGTGAAGCGTTCGTTGCGCGACGCCAGCGGGCTGCCGAGCACCGCGGCGCCGGCCAACGCCGACGACACGCCCGGGACAACCTCGCTTGGGTAGCGGTCGCTGAGCCGGTGGTGGAGGTACATGTAGGACCCGAAGAAGAACGGGTCGCCTTCGCACAGCACGGCGACGTCGATGCCTTCGTCGAGCACCTCGGCCACTCTTTTGGCTGACTGGTCGTAGAAGTCGGCGAGGAGCGTCTCGTAGGTCGACGGGCCGACCGCCTCAGTGGTGAGTGGGTACACCAGTTTCATCTCGGTGTGTTCGGCACGCAGGTGATGCCGCACGACGCGGCGGGCGTTGCTTTCGCGACCCGCGGCGCAGAAGTAGGCGACCACCGGACAGGCCTCGAGCAGCCGCACAGCCTTGACGGTCAGCAGCTCCGGATCGCCCGGGCCGACCCCGACGCCGTAGCAGCGTCCGGGTGTCATTCGTGCTCGCTTGCCAGCGCGTTGATCGCCGACGCGGCGATGGCGCTGCCGCCCCGCCGCCCGTGCACGGTGAGCCACGGCACGTCACCGGCGTCCTGGGCCAGTTTCCGCTTCGACTCGGCCGCCCCGACAAAGCCCACCGGGACGCCGATGATGGCTGCGGGGCGCGGACCTCCGGCCTCCAGGAGCTCCAGCAAGCGGAACAGGGCGGTTGGAGCGTTGCCGATCGCGACGACCGCACCGTCGAGGCGCTCACCCCAGGCATCGACGCCAGCGGCCGACCGGGTCATGCCGGTCGCCGCCGCCGCGGCCACCACCTCGGGGTCGGTCAAGGTGCACCACACGCGGTTCTGGGCCGACAGGCGCCGGCGGGTGATGCCGTTCGCGAGCATCGTCGAATCGGTGAGCACGGTGGCACCGCCGCTCAGCGCGGCGCGGATCACCGTCCCCACCCCGTCAGACCAGGCCAGGTCCTCCACTAGATCGACCATTCCGCAGGCGTGCACCATCCGCACCGCCGCGGCCTCGAGATCGGCTGGCATGCGGGTGAGGTCGGCTTCGGCCCGGATGATCTCGAAGGACTGGCGGTAGATCTCGGTGCCGTCGCGCAGATACCCGGCGGCGGTCACGCCGGCGCCTGTGCCGTCACCGCGTCGATCGCGGCTTGCGGGTCGAGCCCGGCCACCACCTGCTCGCCAAAGCGCGGGCTGGGTGCGCCCTGACGGTCGGCGTAGAGGTCATAGGTGCCCGACGGTGAGCCCGCCACGAGGGACACCTGCGCCGGTTGGGCTCGCGCGCAACCCTTGTCGCAACCCGACACGTGCACCGAGCGCGGGCGCTGCTCGGCCGGCAGGTCAGCGAGCCGAGCCACGAGGGCCCGCGCGTCGGCCTGGGTGTCGGCCAAGCCCGCCGCGCAGCCGCGGTTCCCAGCACAGGCCACGACGAGGTTCGCCGGATGCGCCGGATCGCAGGTCAATCCCAGCTGCTCGCACGCTGCAACCACCGCGGCGGCATCGGGCTCGGCGACGTCGGTGAGCACGACACCACGCCACGGGGTGATGCGCAGCGGGGCGCCCGCGGCCTCGTCGGCGAGTTCAGCGATTGCCCGCAGCGTTGCGGCCTCGAGCCGACCGAGCAGTGGGGCGATCCCGATCCACACCCGCCCCGCCTGTCGCTGCCGAACCACCCCGACCGCTGCTCCCGTCGCCCCCGAAGGACCCGCGAGGTCGGAGCGGCAGGTGAGGGCGTCACCGGTCCGGCCGACGATGTCGGCCCAGACCCGGTCCCGTCCGAGGGCGGCGACCAGGTCGTTGGCCCGACCGAATGGAGCGCAGGCGTTAAGCACCGCGGCGACGACTCCGAGGGCTTGCGCCGGGGCGACCGACCAGACCACCTCGTCCGGCTCGCGCGCCAACGGGAGCCCCTCACCCACCTGCACCTCGTAGCGCACCGTTCCGTCCCCACCGCGCACCGCTCCAAGGGCGAGATCGTGGCGACGGCCGCGCACGTGCACGGCGCCACCGCCGTCGACGAGCACCCCGAACTTCGGCGAGAGCCCGACAGCCTGGCGAGAGCCCAGCCGATCAGCCACCTGGGCCACCAGGGGTCTCGTGTCGATCACCTCGTCGGCGTCGACGCCCGCGGTGGGGCTGGCCAGCACGTTGCGGCGCTCGTCGTCATGGGGATCCGCCGCCGCCAGACCCGCCGCGACGACGGCGTCGCGCACGACCGCCACCGCATCGATCGGGATGCCACGCACCTGGAGATTGGCCCGGTTGGTGAGCTCGAGTGGGCCGGCGCCGACCTCAGTCACGACGCTCGCGATCGCCTGGGCCGCCGCGACCGCCAACGCGCCCCCGGGGAGGCGGATGCGAATGAGCGCGCCGTCGAGCTCGAAGAAGGGGACGTGCACGCTCGGACAGGTCCCGCGCCCGAGGCGCGGCGCGGGCAGACCGGGGGCCGAAAACGCCACGACGGCACCGTAACGCAACGTAGGGCATGCTGCCCTACCTACCGGACTACGGTGCGCTCGCAAGGAACCCGAGCCCCGCAGCGGGCGAGGAGCAGAGGGTGATGGCGCAAGCGTCACGGTTGCTGGTCAACACCGGGACCGGGAAGGGGAAAAGCTCGGCCGCCTTCGGTGTCATGGGTCGCGCCTGGGCGCGGGGCTGGTCGGTCTGCGTCGTGCAGTTCGTCAAGAGCGAGAAGTGGCGCGCCGGGGAACGCAAGCTTGCTGATCATCTCGGGATCGAGTGGCACACCCTCGGCGATGGGTTCACCTGGGAGTCGACCGACCTGGACGAGACGGTCGCGAAGGGCCGCCATGCATGGGACGTCGCCGCGGCGAAGATCGCGAGCGGCGCCTACGACCTCGTCATCCTCGACGAGGTGACCTACACGGTGAAGTACGGCTGGGTACCGGTCGACGACATCGTGAACGTGCTCCGAGACCGACCACAGCGGACCAACGTCGTGGTGACGGGCCGCTACGCGCCCGACGAGATTGTCGCGATCGCCGATACGGTCACCGAGATGGTGAAGCTCAAGCACGCGATGGACCAGGGAATCGGCGCGCGTAAGGGCATCGAGTACTAAGCGCCCGTTGCCGTGATTCTCGGGCCGAGGCTGGTAATCGCCGGCACCCATTCGGGTGTCGGCAAGACCACGGTCGCCAGCGGGCTCATGGCCGCCTTCGCCCGACGTGGAGTACGGGTGGCGTCCGCGAAGGTCGGGCCTGACTTCATCGACCCGGGATACCACGCACTCGCTACGGGGAGCCCGGGCCGGAATCTCGACGTGTGGATGTCCGGACCCGCGGCGATCGGCCCGCTCGCTGGTCGGGCGGCTCAGGGCGGCGATCTGCTCATCGTGGAGGGTGTGATGGGCCTGTTCGACGGTGCCAGCGATGGTGCGCCGTCGTCGACCGCCGACGTGGCCGCGCTGCTCGACGCGCCGGTCGTGCTCGTGGTCGATGCGTCGGGGCTCGGGCAGTCGATCGCAGCGATCGTGCACGGCTTCGCGACCCTCGATCGGCGAGCCCGCGTGGCCGGGGTGATCTGCAACCGGGTGGGCTCACCACGCCACGCCGAGATCCTCCGAGCGGCGCTCGCGTCCATCGACGTGCCGTTACTCGGAGCGCTGGGTCGAGACGACGCGTTCGCGTGGCGCGACCGCCATCTCGGCCTCGTCCCGGTCGTCGAGCACCCTGACGTTGTTCGTAACGCCCTCGAGCGACTCGCCCACGCGGTTGAACGCGACTGCGATCTCGAGGCGCTCGCTCAGCTCGCCGCTGCCGCGCCGTCGCGTCCGGTCGACGCGCCGGCGCTGCCCGCGCCGTCGGCGCCGGTGCGCGTCGCGCTCGCGACTGGCCGCGCCTTTAGCTTCATGTATCAGGACAACGTCGAGGCACTGACGGCGGCGGGCGCCGAGCTCGTCCCCTTCGATCCGTGCGAGGACGCTCAGCTCCCCGAGGACTGTCAGGCGTTGGTTGCGGGCGGCGGGTTCCCCGAGGTCTACGCCCCCGACCTGGCCGACAACACCGCGCTCCTAGCCGATGTCGGGCGCCGGGTCGCGGCGGGACTGGTCGTCTGGGCCGAGTGTGGCGGGCTGTTGTGGCTTGCGCAGACCCTCGATGAGCGGCCCATGGCCGGCGTGGTCCCCACCCACGGGCGCATGACGGAACGCCTGACCCTCGGCTACCGCCACGCCCGCACCGCCGCGGTCTCGCCGCTCGGCCCCTCCGGTCTGGAGCTTCGGGGTCACGAATTCCACTACTCGGCGGTCTCCCCGCCCGGCCCGGCGTTGGTCAACGTCAACTCCGCGGGGCCGGCGATCAGCGGCTGGGCTCACGCCGACCTGCTCGCGTCGTATCTCCACCTGCATCTCGGAGCGACACCCGAGATCGCCGCCGCGTTCGTCCGAGCCGCGACCGCGGCGTGACCAGCGTGGGCGGGGCAGCCCATCGGCTCCGGTCATGCCCTACCTGTACCCTACGTCGGTGCGGAAAACCTCGGTGTACCTGCCCGAGAACCTCAAGGACGAACTGACCGGACTGGCACGCCGATGGGAACGGTCCGAGGCCGAGCTCCTGCGACTGGCCGTCGAACGGCTCATCCAGGCGGCGCGGGCCGACACCGCCCCCGGCGCCCGGACCCGGGTCCGCCAGCCCGGCCCCCGCCTGGTCGGCGTCGGTGTCGGCCCCAGCGACCCGGAACTCATCACCGAGCGAGCCGTGGCGACCGTGCGTGACGCCGACCGAGTCTTCGCCGCCTCCACCGCGCCAGACGCGATCGGACGCGCCGAGGCAGTGGTGCGAACCGCTGCTCCTGAGGTGCAGGTCGACCGTCTGGTTCTCGACATCGCCGGCGACCCGGCCGCCCGATCGGCATCGTTGGCCGCGGCTGCTACCACAGTCGTCGAGACGCTCGACACCGGTTCGGTCGTGGCCTTCGTCACCCTCGGCGACCCGAACGTGTACTCGACGTTTCCCGCGCTGGGGGCCATCGTCGCCGACCTTCGACCATCCGTTCCGATCACCACCGTGCCCGGCGTGATGGCGTTCCAGGAGCTCGCCGCAGAGACCGGAACGGTCCTGGCCCAGGACGGCGAGTACCTCACCCTGGCAGTCGCCGGCGTCGACCCGACCCCGCTCGACGGGTTACTCACCGACGCCCACCACACCGTCGTGGTCTACAAGGGGGGTCGGCACCTGCCGGCGGTCGCGACCAGCCTGCGCGACCGCGACCGACTCGAGGGCGCGGTCATGGGCGAGATGATCGGACTGCCGGGTGGTCGATGCGTCCCGGTCGCCACCGTCGCGGACCGACCGGCCTCGTACCTCGCCACGGTTGTCATCCCGGCGATCCGCGGGTCGCGGCGGTGATCTCCTTCGTCGGCGCCGGTCCCGGCGCCGACGATCTGATCACGCTGCGCGGCGCGCACCGGCTCGCGGCAGCCGATGTCGTGATTTGGGCAGCGTCGCTCGTACCCGAGGAGCTGCTGTCGCATTGCCGTGTCGGCGCGGAGATCCACGACTCGAAGGCGATGACCCTCGAGGACGTGACCGCCGTCTACCAGGAGCATCCCGACGCCGCGACGGTGCGGCTGCACTCCGGTGACCCGTCGGTGTACTCGGCAATCGCGGAGCAGATCGACTGGTGCCTGGCCAACGATCGCGCGTTCGAGATCGTCCCCGGCGTGAGCTCGGTCGCCGCCGCCGCGGCGGCCATCCGGCGCGAACTCACCGTCCCCGGGGTCGCGCAGAGCGTCGTGCTGACCCGCCTGGCGCACCGCACGGCAGCCTCCATGCCCGCCCAGGAAGGTATCGCCGCCTTCGCCCGCGCCGGCGGAACCATGGCCGTCTTCCTGTCCGCCGCCCGCCCCGACGAGCTGCAGGCCGAGCTCCTCTCAATCGGATCGGTGTTCACATCCCAGACCCCCGCCGTGATCGCCTCGCGCGTCTCGTGGCCCGACGAGCGGATCGTCCCGTCGTCGGTCGGTCGCCTCGCCGACGACCTGCGCGCGCTTGGGACCACCACCACCGTTCTGGTGCTCGTCGGCGACGCGCTCGGCCCCGACCCGGTCTCCGCCCGAAGTCATGTCTACGCACCGACCTACTCACACTCGTTCCGAGTTGGGCAGCCCGATGGTTGACGCACCCGAGCCGGCCATCGACGTCGTGGGCCTCATCGGCGGCGAGTGCTTCGGCGTTCCCGCTCGTGCCGCGCTGGCTCACGCAACCGTGGTGGTCGGATCGAAGCGTCAGCTGCGACTCACCAGCACGGTGACCGGCACCGAGCAGATCGTGCTCGGCGGAGTCCTGCCTGACGTACTCGACGTGATCGAGCGTCGCCGCGACAACGGGGCACGCGTGACCGTTCTCGCATCGGGCGACCCCGGCTTCTTTGGCATCGTGCGCGTCCTCGCAGCCCGCTTTGGTCGCGCAGCACTCCGGGTGCATCCTGCCCCGTCCGCAGTCTCGGTTGCCTTCGCGCGGCTCGGCTCCTGCTGGGACGACGCGATCGTCGTGTCCGCCCACGGGCGGGCACTCGATAACGCCGTCTCAGAGCTCATCTCCGCCGACAAAGCCGCAGTCCTCACGTCACCGGACAATCCGCCCGAGGCCATCGGAGCCGCGCTCGTCGCGCGTGGCTGCGCGCCGAGGAACGTCGCGGTGATGACCAGGCTCGGCGAAGCCGGCGAGGCCGTCGTCGAAGGCGACCTCGACATGCTCGCCTCGGGCAGCTTCGATCCAATGTCGATCCTGATCCTGCACGCGCCAGGCTCGCGCCCCTCGACCAAGAGCCTGTCGTGGGGACTTCCAGAAGAGCGGTTCGCGCACCGCGACGGCATGATCACGAAGGCCGAGGTCCGCGCCGTCGCGCTCGGAAAGCTCGCGCTTCCGCCGAGCGGGGTGCTCTGGGACGTGGGCGCCGGGAGCGGGTCCGTGGCGATCGAAGCTGCTCTCCTCTCCCCCGGGCTCCGGGTGCTCGCCATCGACCACGACGCCGAAAGCCTCGCCCGCGTCGAAGCCAACGCGGCCGCGCACGGGGTGCGGATCGAAACGGTGCACGGCTCGGCACCCGAGGTGCTCGCCGGACGTCCCGACCCCGACCGGGTCTTCGTCGGTGGCGGTGGCATCGGGGTGCTCGACGCTGCACTCGACCGTCTGCGCCCCGATGGTGTGGTCGTCGCGAACTACGCCCTGCTGGACCGAGCCGTCATCGGATGGCAGCGGCTCGGCAACATTGTCGAGTTGTCGGTGTCGCGTGGGGTCGCGCTGGGCGAAGACGGCGTCCGGCTCGCGGCCGAGAACCCGGTGTTCATCTGCTGGGGACCGACGTGACCGGCCTCGGATCCAGCTGCCCGTGGCCGCGCTGAGCGCCGCCGTCAAGCGGGAGAGCGCGACAACGGTCCGCCGCTCGAGCGGCAGCCGGGCCGGCTCGCCTCATCTGGCCGCAGCCGGACTCATGGTCGACGCGATCGCCAGGTTCGACGGGCC
>Ga0182024_10005158_pt1 | contig 29467 bp, 44 predicted proteins | sample P32metaG_FD_120480 | JGI IMG/M metagenome (GOLD analysis project Ga0182024, IMG submission 120480) | Permafrost microbial communities from Stordalen Mire, Sweden - P3-2 metaG (Illumina Assembly) | ecosystem: Environmental > Terrestrial > Soil > Wetlands > Permafrost | place: Sweden: Stordalen...
GACTTGGCGTCCGTGGCGATCTGCGCCAGCACCATGCGTTGCTCGCAGCCCCAGGCGCTGACCATGTGCAGGGGCGACTTGCCGTTGGCGCGATCGAACGATCGGCGCAGCACTTTGCCATCTATCGCCACCACACCCTGACATTGTTCGGAGAAACTCTCCATGAAACGCTGAAAAGCCGCCTGAAACTGCGTCGGATCAAGCTGGCGGAATAGCCGGCTGAACGTATCGTGGCTGGGCACGCCATTCTCCAGCTTGAGAAAGCCGCGCAGGAAGGACTCTTTTGCCTTCGCAAACAGCGCCATGTCGACCGCGCCCTGACCACCGCACAGGACCGCGCACAGGCCGATCACTAGAAGCTCATGGAAGTCATGCAGCCCGGCATTGCCGGTTCGCGGGTCTTCCAGACCCTCCCAGCACGCAGAAAACTGTTCCAAGACATCCTCCCAGGGCGTGTTCCCAACGCCATCTGGTAGAATCCATCACCTTCCCCCGGCGCAAGCTCTCATGTGCACATCAACAGAATTCCAAATGCGATTCCCCTGGGGGAGCTTGTGATCCGGCGCCCCGACTATTTTTGGGACAAGGGATCGTCGCCGGCCTCAGAAGAAAGAAGGGAGCGTGAGCGTATCGAGCGCGAAGCGGAAGCCGGTCTGCGGCCGTGGCCAGATGGCGGATGATCCTGAAAAGCCGCGCCGCACCGCACCGTCAAACCAGCCGTCACATTGCCGAGAATTTTCGCCAAATTGTAACGGCGTCTGCCTTTCTGGTATCGTTGCGCAGCCGCGATCGGCCCTCCGTTTGTCGCGGTTAGGGCCGCCTTGAGAAATCAGCCCCTTCGGGCGGTCCGCTCAATTCAGTCGCAGGGGCAGGAAAATGTTCACCGTGAAGTGGATGTCGCACGGCAAAACCGAGCCGGTCGAGGTCGAAAATAGCATTCTCACAGACTTAGAGAGGGTGGTTTCTTCAGCCCAAGCGGGACTCGAAGGAATGAGGCTACGGCACATTGCGGCGCCGCCGGACGGCTTCATTGTTGTCGATAACGATGGCAAGGAAGTGCGCCGCTGGTTTGATTCAAAGCGTTCCAAAGCCTAGCGACATGGAACAGGGAATTTCGACCCTAGAACGGGGCTGCGAAAGGGGCCGCAATTGGTTAACGGCGGCCTCGGGAAAGCTGTTGGCGCTTAATCCGTCGACAATCTTTATCCCATACATTCCGGCCGCCCAATGAAAGGCGTCATGCTGACGACAAGGGCTTCGGAGACATCATGACCGATCGAATCAAGGCGTTTCTAGCCAACGAGTCCGGCGCGACCGCCATCGAATACGCTCTGATCGCCTCGCTGATCGCCGTTGCGATCATCGGCACCGTCACCACCCTTGGGGGCAAGGTGAAGACCGTGTTCAACGAAGTGGCCAATAATTTGAAGTGAGCTTCGCGCCGCTCGGCATCGTGGGGTAGCTCGCCGCGACTTCTTGACTCCTGTCTTTGTCCGTGAGAACAAATAGGGAACAAGATGGCGGAGCCCGGCGATGGTCTACCACAAACTGCCCGACAAGATCGCCAATCCCGGCCCGTTGCTCGGCTCCCTGCGGGCGTGTCGGCGGGCGATGATTGAGGCGTCAACGCACGTCAAGCCTATGGGGACAATGTATCACGGCCTAAGCATGGTCATAACCGCGATCGACGCCCTCGCGGCGCTCTTGATCGGCAGGGAAACCTACTTTTGGGACAAGGGAAGCTCGCCAGCTTCGGAAGGCATAAGGGAACGCGACCGTATCGAACGCGAGGCCGAAGCCGGTTTGCGGCCGTGGCCGGATTGATCGTGTGCGGCTATGATGTCAGCCCGCAGACGATTTCCCGGTTACGACCGTGAGACGCGGCGAAATGCACGGGAGAGTGCGCTTTGTTGGGGCACAGAGAGGTGGCGGCAATCGCAGACGCCATCAGTCAGCTTCTTCAATGGGTGGACCGCGCGGCAGCAATCGGCGGCCGGGCTCACGCGCTGAATGTCATCAGGCAAATGCACAACGAAATTAGCATCCTGACCGAAACGAAAACGCCTCGTGGCGAGCCTCGCTTTAGTTTAGAGTTTGTGGGGCCGCCGCTTGCTGGTTTCGAATGCGCTTTTGAAGTCGACGATGACGCCTTTCAGTTTTCTTTTCTGGGAAGTCTGCGATATGAGGGGTTCTCGCTGCATGGTTCCATTCCTGTAGCAGGAGCCGCTCTCCACGTTCAGGCGGACGCGGGCTTTCGCTCCGCTGGATTCTTTAAAGCATGGCTTGCAAGACAAAGCGGGCTGCGGGCCGGGGTTACTTGGCGCGCCCGGATGCTACGTGACGTCTTCGTGCGGGCAGGCGCTGTCGACCCGACCAGAATGCTTGGACGTTAACGAGCCTACTTCGCCGGGGATTTGCGCGGCGCCGGCCAGGCCAATAATCACGCCAGCGCCTAGGCCGCCGCCTTTGCCGGTTCGCGCCTGATTCGCGTTCTACGGGCGGCCTCTGGACGATGGCGGGGAGCCTCTCGCATGGCTGCATAGCGATCTTGGCCTGCGCGGGCCGAGGCGCTTAATCTGGTATAAGTCATCGAAAAACGCTCCCAAATGTTGATGGTTTGTTCTACACATGAGTCGCATAATTGTCAAGGGACTCCGGGCATCTCTTTTCCGTAAATGTCCCGCTTTCCCGTCATCTGCGGGCGACGCATATCACAAAGGCATTGGACGTAGCCTTGGCTACAATCAATGTTTTCCAAATGTCAATGAAACCGGGCGACTCCGGGGTTTTCCATTCTTTAGATTGATCTGCGTCCTAAGCCGTTGGTTTAATTGATGATTAATTAGTCAGCATGGCTTACCAAATATCCAATTATTAGGTCAGTATGGCTGTCCCATCAATAATTCGATAGGATTAAGTCAATGAACTTGCTATCATAAATCAGGTCCGTATTATTGACCTATTTGAGCGCGGGGGAAACCTAGCCAAGAGAAGTAATTACAGAAAGAAAGAGTAAGTAATCCTCCTTCGATAGAACTCTTTTAAGAACAGAAAGAAGTAGTAGTTAAATGCGCGGGTGGGCCCAGCTGCACGGAAGAGGAATGGTCCGCCGACCGACCGAGCCCGCCGCCAGCCGAGTCGCTCGGCGTCGACCTCCAGCGCGCCCGGCACGACGCCCTGCCACGGGTTTGCCCCGCCAAGGTTCGCCGAGGCCAGCCCACGGCCTCGCTAGGGCCGACATGGGCCGTGCTGCTCGCCTTGGCGGCCCGGCGATTCCATGCCGGGCCGTTGCGCTTGCTTTAGTGCCTTCCGTAATCGGGATAGACCTCGCCCGCGCTGCCGTCATAGCCGCTCGACGAATTCACGGTGCGATTGTCCCGCGTGATGAGAGTCGACACTTCCGAGGCGATAGCCCGGCTATCAAGGGTGTTCGTCACCCTCACGCTTACGTTCGTGACGGGAACGGGAAGGCTCATCAAGGCTCGGCCGTTAGCGGCCTCACGGCCGTAGTCGGCGCCATAGTGCATGGCCGGCGCGAGCGGATTGAACGGCGACGCGGCGCTGATGATCTTGTCGATATGGAACGGCGAGGCCGGGCCGCCAGTTATGCCGAGCCTTTCGTCGAGGAATGCAAAGAACGCATTGATCGTGTCGACGAACTTCGTTAGCCCGCCGCTTATGGCGCCCCAATTTATGACCGCCAATGCGCCAAGGGCCACGGCGAGAGCGGCAATCAAGCCGGGGATGCCAGCGGCGGCGCCGACAGCAACAACTCCCATCGCGGCTAGCGCGGCGGTTAGCGCGATGGATAACTGGACGATAGCCGCCATCGCGGTTCCGTGGGCGCTGGCGAAGGCCCCCATCGTGGTGAACGCCCCGGTCAAATTCTGCAAAATCGGAATCATTGCAAGGGTTGCTTGGCTCCCCACGGCCATCGTCATCGATCCCCATTGCGCTTGGAACGCTTTCATGACGGCCGTGTAATCGGCCATCTGTTGCGCGCTATCGACTTGCTTGGCGTAGGCTCCGGGGCCGGCCATATCGGCGGCCTCGGTCGGCGACATGGGGCGGCTGCGACGGCCGATCATGGCGTCATAGCCCTGATCGATTCCCATCGCCTGCGACCAAAGCGAAATATCCTTGGCGATCTGATCGCCAAAGCCGGGATCGGTAAACATGGTCAGCATTTTGATCGCGTTACGATTGCGACCAAGCTTGGCGAGCAGGCTGTCGAAAACCTTGGGATCGCCCTTGGCGAGATTCATCAGGGGGCCTTTGATGAACTGCGCCCAAGCATACGGATCGTCGCCATATTGGAGACTGCCGGCAATCGCGCCCGGCGCGGCGTTGATTGTATGGTTCGCGTTGAAGCTCACCTTCGACTTGTCGATCAACCCAGCGTCGGACAGGACGCCGTATTGCTGCTTCGACATAACCGTTGCGCCGGTCAGCAAGTTGCGTAGCGTCATGATCGCGGTTCCGGCGCCCTCGCCGCCAAGATCGGCCGCGAGGACGGACAGCGGGCCGGCCGCAAATTCTGGCGTCGCGTGAATCCACGCCGCGCCGCCGCGCCGGGCGATTTGCTGATAGGTTCCGGCGTCGAGCTTACCGCCAGAGCCGATGATGTCTTGCATCAAGGCGTCCATGAGCTTGTTCGTCAAGGCCGGGTTTGAAGTCGTGATGCCCTTCATTTCCATCGCTCGCCAAAGCTTGAAGCCTTCGCCTTCCGCATCCTTGCCGGTGGCGTTGGAAACCATCGCCTCGACCTTCAGCGCCATCGGCGCTGCGGCGGCGGCTTTGTTTATGTCGCCCAAGACGGAGCGCATTTCATTCGTCACGCGCAGCGCGCCGACCGCGACCGCAGCCGCCGCGCCGCCAACAGCGAGCTTCAGCTTTGTGCCAACGGCGCCGAACGCTTCCTCAAGTTTCTTCGCGCCCATTTGCAGGCCAAGCATGTCCTTGGCAATCAGCGCGAGAACCGGCGAAACGGCGTTCTGCATGGAGATATGGATTGCGATTTCATACGGGTTTGCCACGGTCAGATTTTCCTAATTTCAAATTCAAATGGCGGAACGGGATAGGGCTGCGGCGGCCGAAAAACGGTTTTGCGAAGGGGCTCGCCAGTGTCGTCGTCGGGGATTACGGGCATGGGTCGAGAGCCTCCCTTTGGAGTATCTCCAGAACGTCGGCGCGGGCTCTGAGCAACGCTACGGCATCGTTGCGTGCGTAGGCGGCGATAGCATCGGCGAGCGCGGCGACAAAGGCGGGCGAGGGGATGGTGTTAGGGTCGATTGGATTCATTGAAATGGTTCCTGCGAAAATGCGGCGGGCGAGCGCGCCCGTCTGACGAATTCATTGAAAAGCGGCGGCGCGAAATGGCACGCGCCGCCGCAGATGGTGCAACCCCGGTATGAATCGGTCTGCACCACGTTGCCGACACTGAGAACGGGACACGGAGCCGTTTTCGTCGGGAGGAGGAACCTTCCCGACGCCGTTCAAGTTGGCAATTTGGAAATGGAAATCAGTAGCGGCCCGGCCGCGCCGGAGAAGCCCATACCGGGCCGCCTGATCTACTCTCGCCGCCCCGCGCATGATGGCGCGGCGAGAGGATTCTTTATGCCGGGATCGTCAAGCGCATCGGCGAGGGCTTCGGCGCGAGCAACAGCGCTGCTTCCTCGGCCACAAGCTCGGCGATGTGAGCGGCGGTGATAGGGGGCGATTGGTCGACGGCCACGATAAAGCCTCCCACGCGGCAAAGCGGTTCCACGGCTTCAGGAATCACCCAAAAGCTCCCGTCCTCATGACGTGAAAACTTCATCTCGCCGTGGTTGCATTCGTCTGTGCCCGGCGGGCCGAACATCTTTACCATCGTCATGCTGACACCCCTGCTCTCACGCAACCGTGCGGCCCCAAAAGCCTTGCCGAAAGTTCGCGAACGCGCTCTCGGATTTCGCTCAACATGGCCTTGGCCACGCGCTTTTCGGGACCGTCAGGCATTTCGCGAAACGCCTCGCCGATTTCAGCCACAACGTCACTCAACAATCGCCGCGCGGTAGACGCGCCAGAGATAGTTTCACCGTATTTGACATGCCGACTCATTGGCGAGTTCCCGGGTTGTAGGGCGGCAAAAACCGCGCCTCCAAGGCCCGCAGCGTTTCGCGCATGAGCGCCAGTTCGGCGAGAAGAATCCGTTGCTCGCCGATGTTCCCCATCTCTTTGGAGCGGCGAAGTAGATCGCCGTATATGTAGCTGACCCCGCGCGTGGGAGCGAAAACACGATCGCTCATCTGTCCGCCTCCACGGCCGCAAGCCGATGCCCCAAGTCATCGAAGCCCGCTACGGCCTTGGCGAGCGCGTCGAACGCCGCTTCTACCCTTTCAAGAGGCGAGAGAGGAGCCGCCACTTTAGCGAGCGGTTCGGCCTTCGGGTCAAGCGCCGCCGCGATCTTGGCTAAAAGATCGTTGGCCTGAGCGAGGAAGGGGTCGGCCGCCGCTGTCTTGCCGAGCGCGCCGCCCGTGCCGAATTTTTCCTGAATCTCCCGGACGTATGCGGCGCTTGGCGCGACGCCATCTAGGCCGAGATAAATGTTGCCTTTGAGTGCCATGATTCGTTGTCCTTTCATGCCGCCAATTTGGCGATGGATGCGTTTCGTTTGGTTATGATCGAGGCCATGTCGGGCTCACGCGCTGGCTCGACGTTCTCGACGGCCGCCGCGTCCAATTTCAGGTTTGAGTCGACCCTCAAGCCGTCAGAAAACGCCCGCCAAGCTAGTCGGCTCTGTGAGGCCGCGTCTAGGTCGGTCGGCGGCATGGCAAATGTCGTCTTCAGTTTGCCGTGCAGGCGCTCAAGGTCGAACGATACGGCCCGGCCCGGTTCCGTTCCGCGAACGTTGTCGAGCGTGGCAAGAACCATTTCGAGGGCCTGATTGAGCTTCATCATCTTCGCAGCGAGCTTGCGATTGTCCGCGTCGAATTCAGAAATCAGCGAATCGCAGCTTTCCGCAATAATCGCCGCTATGGCGATGTCGACAGGCGCGGCGAGGCGATGAATCTCTTGCGAAACTGCGGCATGGTCGGCCAAGATGGCGGTCTGAGCGGTCGTCGAGGCATTGGCGGATGCGCGTGCTTCAGCAAGAGCCCGGTCGAGCCTGGCGCGCCTGGCGGCATCCGGCCTAGGCGCGCGGCCTTCGCCGCCAGCTTTGGCCCATCTGGCAATCGATTCACGCTCGGTCGCGTCGAGTTTTTGAAGCTCGCCCTCGAATGGCGCGGCCTCGCCTCGTTTGGACTCGAGCGCCATCGCGGCGGCATGAAGGCCCTCGGCCTTTGCGACCAAGGCGGCGCGGGCCTCGATCAATTCAGCGAGTTGGCGGCGCGCTTCAGACACCGGCGGCTTGGCTTTGGCCTCGATAACGGGCGTCTTGATTTTGGATTTGGATACAATTCTAGGGAATTTCACTTCATTTCACCTTTTGGATTTTGAGCGACGGGCTGGACTGTCCAGCCGCGCCGTTTTGAGATTTATCGGACGATTTCGACGTTACCGGCCGCAGCAAGAACCGCTGCAGCATGTTCGACGGAGCCGATGGCGTAGGAAGTTTCCGGGCCATTGGCCGCGTGAATCGAGCCCTGATTGTGAGGGCCGGCATTGGTGACGGAGCCTTTGGAGTCGACCATCGCGGGATGAATCGGCGCGGCGCTATTGTCGATGTAGACGGGCGAGGGGGCAGGATTTTCAATTGACATTGGTTCTCGTTCTCTCTTGTTGCCGCGCATGGCGGCGGGTGAAACATGCAATGGCGGATTTCGCCGTTGCATGAATTGGATTGGCCCCGTTTTTAGAGGCGAAAAAATTTGCGCGGGGCATGGCCCCTTTGATTTTTTGAAAAATCCAGACCGGGGGCGGCGCTGGCCCCGGCGCGGGCCGCTTCGCAAATCGTCCTGCCTCGTCCTTTCCGATCGCCAGCGACAGGGCGGCGAGCATCATCGTCGAGGGCGGATTGACGGGCTCGATAAGGGCCTCACACACGGCAGGCAATCGTCGCGGCCGTAGGTGTAGCGGACGCCTCGCAACTGCCGCCCACGGCCTCGCTAGGGCCGACGTGCTGGCCTCCGTGAGCAACCAGTGCTCGACGCTCGACGTCGAGGCCATGTCAGCCGGTTCATGAGGGCCAAGCAAGTCAATGCGCGCTCGCATGGCGAACGGTTTCAGAGGGTCGAGCAACGATTTCAGAGGGGTGTTCGCCACCCTATCGGCTACCCCGAAAGCCGCCGCGGTATAGAAAAGCCAGCAAAACCGGGCGATTGCGGGCCTCGCTTCTCTAGTAGATTAGAATGGCGCAACTTGTGGTCCACGGAACACAAGTTGTGGCAAAGTCCGTTCCACTGCCCGGACTTAAATGGTGGTCCACGGCGCACCATTAGCGAGCGTGCGATTTAGTATCACATGCTCTAATCCGCTTGCGACCATGCTTTTCTAGGCGTTGCGAACGAGCCAGCCGTGCGGGCCGAGCGTCTGGACAACGCATGGACAACAATCGAGCCGCTTTCGGCCGCCCTTGGCGGACAACTTACGCGGCCTTCGACGCCAATTTGGCCGCTGCTCGACGCGCCCGCATAAGGTCGCGCTGATAGGTCTTTCGATCGGTGCGAACCGGCTCGGCCGGGGTGCTAACAGGCGTCGGCCTGTTAGCAGGCGTCGGGGTGCTAACAGGGCGCTTGTTAGCAGGCGGGGTGCTAACAGGCTTCACGCCAAGCGCGGCCTCAGCGGCGGCAAGCGCGGCCCTCGCCGTGGCGGCCTTGGGCTTGGCGGGGCCAGCATCGACAAAGCGGATCATGGTGCGGCTTTGGCCTTGATATGCGCAATCGTCTTCAGCGCGCGGCCCTCGATCGTCTTCATCGGTGGCGCCGTGCCATTATCGGGCAACGAAACTGTGACAAAATTAACGGTGCCGTTGTTCTGCAGCGCCTCGCCATCGCGCCCTTCGTGCTGGATTAGCTGGCTTTCGCGCCAACGGCCGCGCGTCTTGAGCATGAAAATGTTCGCGACGGTGCTTGGCATTCCGCCTTTCGGGTCCAGAGCCCGGCGCGTCAGGCTGGCGGCCAGCTTGGCGATGAGCCGTGGCGTTCCGACCAGTATCTCGTTTTTGTAATGTTTGCTAAGGGTTCGGACGTTAATTCCAAGCTCTGCGGCAATGGCCGGCTGTTCAATTCCGAAGCCGGTTAGGGCCAAAACCATCCCGCGCGATCTTTCGGTCGGGACGTGAGGGGCTGTCATGGTGGATTTTCTCTTTTCTGGTTGGGTAGTGTGTCTGTCGAGGAATCGGGCTTCGCGGGGCTGGCGAGGGCGAGGAAACGGGCTTTGCGAGCCATGCGCGCAACGGAATGTCCTGTTTGTCACGGGCGAAACAGGCCGTTATCGGGTCGTTTTGCGAGCATATCCGTTGCAGGACGGCGCGCAGGCGTTGCCTTGGCGTTCCCGATGGGGGGCCAAGAGCCATTCCTGTTACCGTGGCGCTCTGGCCTATCTGGCAGTTCGCCCTTACGGGCTCTCTAGCCATCGAGGAGATCTGGCTCGGGCAAAATGTCGTAACGCCGCGTCAGTCAGCTTGGCCTTTGCGCTCGGCCCGGCGCTTGGCTTTGGCGGATTCGCGCTCGATACGCTCGACATCGGCGCCGAGGGCGCGAGCGGCGGCTCGGATTTCGGCTTTGCCTGCGGGCGTCTTCGTGCGGGCGGCATCTGTTGGTCGTGACATTTGGTGTTCTCCTCTATCAGGTGAAAAGTCCCGGCGCCGGCCCGACGGCGGTTAGGTTTGAACTGTCCCGCCGGCGGGACAATCTAACGTTCTCTCATCACGCCGAAGTCGCTGCGCTGACGCCAGCCGAGGCGGACGTGATGATTGGGGCCATATCGGGCTTGCGGGCCGCGCTGGCGGCTTTGGTCGACGCCTCGGCTATGGTTGCTGCTCGGCAAGGTCGAGGCCGTCATGCGCTTGCCTAGGGTAGGATTGCCAATCGAGGCTGCGGGCGAACGATTGATTGCTGGCGGGCTGCTCAAATCCTTCGCTGGCTCGCCTTTGGCCAGCAAAACCAACCCGAACAGAAAACGGCACATTGCGAACAGCACTCAATGAACAGTGGCCGAGCCCGATAAACGGCGGACATAGACGGCCAGACCATAAGGCGTCATCCGTTCCTCGGTTTCGACCGCGCCGAGCGCGACGAGCCTGCCTATGGATCGCCGGATGATTGCCTGCCGGGATAGGACCGATGCCAGTCCGCTAAAGGCTGGACTCGCGGCCACGGCGTCGCCAACTTCGCGCGCGCTGCGCCACGTCGATATATCCAGCGCTTCGACGATTTCGTCGAGCCGCGATTTGATTGTCATGTGTGCTTCCTTCATGGCCTTGGCGGCGGCGCGCTTCTCACGCTTGCGCTCGTTTCGGCGAGATTGATTGATTTCGGCTTGCTGTTTGGGCGTCCGATCGATCGGGCGCAGTTGTCGAATGCCAAACTGGCTTCTCGGCGCCGAGCAGCCTAAGATGCTCGCCGAGTTGCTTTGAACTGCTGAAGCCTACCTCAGCGGAGATCTGGCCGATCCGCGCTTTGACTTCGCCGTCCGATGCGCCGCGACCCCTTAGCAGCCATAGGGCTTCCCGGCGCCTTATGTCGGCCGCTCCGGTAAATGGCAGTTTGTAATTTAGGCGGGCGATTCGTTTCAGCGCGGCGGCCACTTCTGGCGGCGGGCGCTGATTTGGCGGGATGGCGGTGCTAGTTGACACGTCCGGTCCCCTGCCTGCGCAACATCCAATTGCGAAGGTCAGGCGGGTCGACGACTCTCTTGTCATCGATGCGGCGCCAAGGGAGCCGGCCGCTCATCATGGCAAAGTGAATTTCGTCACGCTTCACGCCAGCTATTCCGGCGCAATCTCCAATGCTCAACGCGGGCTTTCCCGCTTGGCACCTGTCTTGAATAATCATTGATGAAAAAAACCTCAGTTGGTTTGTGAAATATTCTCGATAACGTGGGGCCGTTGCCAGTCCCGCAACGGCTCATGCTCGCGCACGATGCTTGCCGCGTCCCCGCGCTCGACGAAATTCGACGCGAGCGCATCGGGGCGTTGACGGCTCCGCTGATTCTGGCGGAATTTTCTGTATGCCGCAGGCGGCAAAAACCTCTGCGGCTTGCTGTTGTCTCTCAATGCACGGTCCTTTCTTTCGACGCCGCATCGCTCACGGCGGCGAGCGCGCTCTTGCGAGTCGTGAACGCGCCGAGCTTGCGGCCAGCCGCGTCGGTGGCGGCGTGCTTGCCAGCGCGCATCGTCACGGCGCCGAGACAAACACGGCCGCTGTAGACCGATACATCGGCCTGCGCGGCCGCCATCAAGCGTCCAATCCGAGCCATGCGCGCAGATCGGCGGGCGTAACGCGCCTGCGCCCGGCCACGGTTTTGAAGCGCAGCCGGCCGCTCCGCATCGCCTCATAGATTTTCGTTCGCGATACGCCAGTCGTGTCGTGAATCTCGTCGATGACGAGCAGCATTCGTTCAAGCATCATGGGTCTGTCCTTTCGGGGTTAGGTTTCATGGGCTTCGCACGCCGATAGGCGCGCGGATGCGAACGGCCGCGCCCAAGGCCAGCCGTAAGCCGATTCAAATTCGATGGTCAGGCGCCGCTACGGTCTGTGGGCCGTGTGCTTAGGCGGCCGTCAGCGTGCGCGCGAACGAATGGCGAGAGAGCAAAAAAAATGGCCCGGATGGCTTTCGGCCTTCAGGGCGCTTCGGCGTTGGTTCTCTCGCCATGCCCCATATAAAGCGATTCCAATCCCGAATAGCAAACCGCCCTCGACGAAACATCGGGGGGTGCCAATTTAGAACACTGGCACGCAATCGGCGTTGAGCTTAGATGATACTAGGGAAAGCGCGCGATCCTTGCGGCGTATGAAAGTGGTAACTTCCATCCCAATCCGGCGACAATGCGCGCGATGCGACGCAACAGCGGTGAACAGCGGAGGGCGCGATTGACGCGCCGGTCAGGAAACCGCTTGGCGGAACCTCTTGGGCGGTGGTTCTCTCGCCACCCCCATATAGTTCGTTTTTTTTCCCGAATAGCAAACCGCCCGCGCTGCGGGTAGTGGGTCCATTTGAAATCAGGAACCGTTGACCGCGCGAACCGTTCTGCCACATGATACCCTCATGCCAAAGCACCCAAAGCGCCCGCGCGATCCCGCACAATTGGCCAAGCTTATTGTGGACATCGCGACAGGTGACGCGCATGATGCCGCCGAATCGGACAAGGGTCCGATGTCAGCTCTTGGGAGAGCGGGCGGCTTACGGGGCGGTCGCGCGCGAGCGGATAAGCTGCCAGAAGAGCGGCGCTCGGAGATCGCACGTCAAGCCGCCGCAGCGCGGTGGCGTAAGGATGACGGCTGAAGTCGCAATCGTAAATAGACATGCCATCGCGCTCGCGGCCGACAGTGCTGTAACTGTCGGCCGCGAGCGCGTTTGGAAGTACGCCAATAAGCTATTCTCCCTCGGTCCTCACAATGACATCGGAGTTATGATCTATAATTCCGCTGATTTCGTAGGCATTCCATGGGAAACAATAGTTAAGGAATTTAGACGCCATTGCGCTGATACTCATTTTATCACGGTAAGCGATGCGGCAGTCCATTTCATTGATTTTATAAAATCGAACAGATTCAAAAATGACAAAGAAGAATTCGAAAGTTTCGCAAGGCTGATCGTGAACATTACCTACGAAATAGAAAGTGCCGTCAAGTTTAAGACATATAAAGAATTCAACACTAATCTGGAAAAATATATAACGGACGCCATGGCTGCTATAACTAAAACTCCTGCAGATTTTTCTTTTGATAGAGGAACTTTTGTTAGTACATTTAAGCAGGCCGTGAAAGGAATCTGTAAAGAGGCTTTCAAGCATAAGCCTAACGAACAACTTAACACCAAGTTATGTGAATATATGTTTGAATGGATTTCTAGGAAAAAAATCTCGGAGTTTTCTTCCGGTATTGTTTTCGCGGGATACGGCCGAGAAGAATTTCTGCCCGCCGTTCTGAGATACGAGGTAGACGGGCGCGCCCTCGCGTGTGTGAGGGTTTGGGAACGGCAGAGCCTAAATTATAATCTGGTCCCCGGGCGCCAGGCAGACACGGGCGGCGCAATCATACCCTTCGCTCAGAGCGATATGCTTCAGCTATTTATGGAGGGAATTTCTGGCAATTATCTTAGATATTTGAGAAAAGCTATACGTGAACTACTAAAGAAAAAATCGGAAGCTATGGTCGACGCTTTCGTATCTGACGTAAAGGCTAGGCCTGCCGAGAAGACAAAACAGGAAGCAGAGAACAAGGTTATAAACGACGAGCTTTTCGCCGAGTTCAGCAAATATCGCAACAAGAGCCTTATTGAGCAAACGCTTAAGACCGTAAACTCTCTTCCAAAAGAGGAAATGGCCGCAATGGCCGAAGCGCTTGTTGAATTGACGGCGCTACGCCGGAAGCTTGGCCCCACTTTGGAATCGGTGGGCGGTCCAGTTGACGTGGCGATTATTTCGAAAGGCGACGGATTTATTTGGATCAAAAGAAAGCACTATTTCAAGGCTGAGACCAATTTGGATTTTTCTATCCGAAAGAATCTCGCGACGAAAGGAGTATCGCCATGAAAGGTCCTAAAGAGATGCCGGAAGATCTAGATGATAGAATCGATGACATTTTGGCGATGATCAGAAGCGGCGGCTCGCATCATGACCTCTTAACCCCCGAGAAAGAAGCTGAGAAATCTGTTTCACGCATTTGGACGGCCGTGAAAAAGAGAGCCGGAGAAAATTCAAATATAGAAAAAATGCTTGACGCTCAGGCATGAAGTGTCTATTTAGGAGGGCATGAACAAGCTCTCCACGTCCGATCGCGCCAAAATCCTTCATATGCTCTGTGAAGGAAATTCGATCCGCGCGATTACGCGCATGCTCAGCGTCGGCAAAAACACCGTCATTCGGTTGATGCTTGACGCTGGCGAGGCCTGCGCCGTCTACCACGACGAGCATGTCCGCAACGTCAAATCGAAGCGCGTCCAGTGCGACGAAATCTGGAGCTTCGTCGCGGCTAAACAGAAAAACGTTGCCGCGATGAAATCCCCGGTCGACGGCGCAGGCGATTGCTGGACTTGGACCGCGCTTTGCGCCGACAGCAAAATGATCCTGTCATACTTCGTCGGCGACCGCTCTGGGCAGTCCGCAATCGCTTTGATGGACGATCTTCGCGGGCGCCTCGCTAACCGCGTCCAACTCACGACCGATGGCCACAAGGCCTACCTAGAAGCCGTTGAAGGCGCGTTCGGTGGCGACGTTGACTATGCGATGCTCGTCAAGATTTATGGAGCCTCGCCAGAGAGCGCCAAGGGCCGCTACAGCCCCGCTGAATGCACTGGCGCGATCAAGACGCCGATTGAAGGGAAGCCAGACAAGGCGCACGTATCAACGTCGTATGTGGAGCGCAGCAATCTGACGATCCGCATGCAAAATCGTCGCTTCACGCGTCTTACAAACGGCTTCTCAAAGAAGCTCGAAAATCATGCTTACTCAGTAGCTCTTTTCAGCTTTTTCTATAATTTCTGCCGCATACACAAAACGCTGCGCGTCACTCCCGCGATGCAGGCCGGCGTTAGTGACAAGCTGTGGGAAGTGTCGGATATTGTGGGGCTTGCCGAGGCGGCTGAAGCGAAGCCCGCAAAACGCGGGGCTTACAAAAAGCGGGGGTGATCATGAGGCGCATCGATATCTTTGTCGTCGCGTGCGCCGCCTCGCTTAGCTTCTCCACCTGCCTGGCGCAGGAGAGCCATTCTGTGGGCACTATGGGAGCGGGGAACGCCTCGTGCGGATCTTGGGGCCAGTGGAGACATGGTGAGGACATCGCATCCATTGCCAAGTTCGGCGCCGTTCAAGGATGGGTCCACGGATATATGAGCGCCATGGCGGCGGAGCACGAGAAAATAAACGCGGCTCTCCACCAAACTGACTCCGCAGGAATTGATGGCTGGATTGATAACTGGTGTAGCGCTCACCCCTTAAGCTCGGTAGCCCAAGCGGCTAACGCTCTCGCCTTCGATCTTTCTCGCTAAATTCAAATGGACCCACTACCGCGCTGCGTCACCGTAGGGGTGCGCCATTAGAACAACGGCCAGCGATCGACGTTGAGCCAAGAAGCTATTAGCGAAAGCGCCTTATCTTTTCGCTTGTAGAATGTCGCAATAGGCAGGCCAATTCGGCTGAGAGCGGGTGAACACCCGCTTGGCAGCGCGTGCCGGGGCGCGCTTGGGGACGGCTACCGGCAGGGCAACGGTGGTTCTCTCGCCACCCCCATATAGTTCGTTTTTTTTCCCGAATAGCAAACCGCCCGCGCTGCGTCACCGTAGGGGTGCAACATTAGAACAACGGCCAGCGATCGACGTTGAGCCTAGAAGCTATTAGCGAAAGCGCCTTATCTTTTCGCTTGTAGAATGTCGCTATTGGCTGGCCAATTCGGCGACAATGGGAACGATGAGAGTGAACAGCGCGCGACACCGGGGCGTGCTTGGGGACCGATACGGCGCGATCCACGGTGCGTGTCCCGACGCCGAATTTCTTGGCGGCCTTTTCTTTGCTTTTGCCGATGTTTTCACGGTCGGCGCCAATGGGCGCCGACTATCGGAGATTGAACGATCCGATCAGCACACGTTCACAGGCTGCCGGCCCAAATAACGTCCATATCTGTCATACACCGGGCGATAAGTCAGACAACCGGAATCGTATCCATAACCATCGCCATAGTAGGCGCCGTAGCCGAGCGCGCCGAGGCCCAAGCCTAGTCCCAAGCCGTAGCCGCCGTAGCCGCCGTATCCACCGCCGCCACGTCCGCCCCCGTGCCAGTTTCCGCCGCCCCCGTGAAAGCCGCCGCCGCCGCCATGAAATCCACCGCCGCCGCCCCCGTGCCATGTTGCGGCCAATCCCGGCGCGCCGGGGGTTAACACGGCTAAGCCGAGCGCCAACGAGGCGATTGAGGCAATAGCCGCATGTCGAAGGGTCGAAACCATTTTGGACTCCTTACTCTGCGTGCTCGGAACCATGCCGAACTCAAGCCGTTAACGACGCCCCCCGTTGGAGGGTTGCAATAACGAGCCCCGATGTAGAGCAACACATCGTGAAGCAGATAGAGGGTTAGCGACATTTCGGCCCTGCGGCCGGTTCGCCCATAAGGCACAACACGCGCCGATCGAGCCCGTAGGCAGCCCCCGTGGCTCGCCTTCTCGACGTGGCCGCGTATTTCGGGAAGCAGCATCAGCACGTGCTTCGTTCGATCGCAAACGCCCATTGCTCCGCCGATTTCCGCCAACACAATTTTGTGTCGGACAGCAATATCAATAGTTTAGGTGACACAATCGTCCGTAGCTTCGATATGACCATAGACGGCTTCACGGCTATCGTGATGGGCTTCACTGGCGCTAAGGCTGGCGAGAAAGTCAGCGCGAGGGCCGGCCAAGCCCCTTACGCAAGCCGCTGGACGGCATTGGCGACTGTGGCCGCTACCGTCATGGCCGGCGAGCGCGGCGGCCTTCCTGAAGGGCGCGGCGGTTTGCATAAAGAGTGATCTTTGGTTCACATGAACCACAAATCGGGCCAGAGAGGGAACATAGCGACTACAAACGGCGCTCATTTGGACGGTGTTTCCGCAAAAATCCCTTATATTCCAATAGAGGAACACTGTTCACACGGGAGGGGTCGCAGGTTCGATCCCTGCATCGCCCACCACCCAGTCCGCACGAGCGACGACGATTCGGCGGTCCCGTAAATCAGTCGACATTACCGTGGGTTACCCGGGCATAGCGCGGTCTGCGGGAGCGATTTCACGCTCTGTGGCGCGTTGGGCCGCCCAAATGGGCCCAAAGTCTCTGCCCGCAAAATTCCGTTTCCTAAAAGGCCGGAAGCGCGCCCCCATTCAATTGATGTGGAGTGAGCGTCGCGGCGAAGATCGCGATTGATCGATGATATGCCGGTCGGGCGGCGGGCGAGGCCTGCAGCTACCCGGCGCGTTTACGCAGGCGGCGCGAGCCCGAGCGCGGTCCATTGCTCGGACCAGACCATCGGCAGATCCATCAGGCGCTTGACGCCAAAACCGCGCGGAAGCCGTCCCTCGATCGCCGCCGCGACAATGGGCGGCGCGACGAAGGCAAGAGACAGCGTCATGCGGATCGAACGCTCGGTCTTGCCCTCGCGGGCGGCGATAGTCGCCGCGGTATGATCGGCGTTGCGCGTCAATTCATCAAGCCAGCGATGGGCGTCGCCAAGCGCTTCGACAAAAACAGCCCGGTCCCTGACTCGCATCGGACGCACCGTGGATGACGGCTCGCCTTCGCCCTGGAAGATTTCGCGCCGCCGGTGGGGCGATGGCAAGGTCCAGGGAATGGTGGCGATGCGATCGCCCTCCCGCGCCGCGGCGTCACAAAGCTGGATCTCGATTCCCGCCTTGCCGATCGTGACGCGATCGATGGCGCTGCGAGCCCGGTCCTCGAAGTTGGATGGGTCTGTCAATGATGAGCTGTTTGCGGCCAGCGTGCTGTTCGAGGACCTGGAGATGGAATGACCGACCGACCCTCTGGATCCATCTACTGCGTGCTCGAGAGGAGGCAATAGACTCTTGACCGCTGCCAGCACCTGCTTCTCGATCTCGGCCGCTGGTACACGTGCGACGGAACCCGCATCCTGCTTGCGACCCTTCAGCACCGCGCGTGAGATGTAATAGCGCCATCGCCGGCCACCCTTCGCCGCATGGCTCGGGCCCATGCGATGGCCGCGATCGTCGAACAGCTTGCCGGCGAGAAAGGAATGAACATCCCGACTTGCAGGTTTCCTCGTCTGCGTCTGGTCGGCAAGCAAGAACTGGACGCGGTTCCAGATGTCTTCATCGACGATTGCCGCATGCTGCCCCTCGTGGATCTGCTCCTTGTGGCGAAGCCGGCCGGCATAGATAGGATTCGAAAGGATGTGGTAGATGTGGCCTCGGCTGATCAATCCCCCGCCCGTCGTCCCTCCCGTCCCAACTGTCCGAATGGGCAAACGAACATTTTCCGCATCGAGGGCGATTTTCAACCGCACGACACTACCGACCTCCAAATAACGTCGAAAGAGATCGCGGACGAAGTCGGCTTGCTCCTCCACGATATGGAGCGCGCGATTCTCGACGCGATAGCCGATCGGAACGGCGCCTCCCATCCAGATGCCCTTCTTCTTCGATGCGGCGACCTTGTCGCGAATACGCTCCCCGGTTATCTCGCGCTCGAACTGAGCGAAGGACAGCAGCATATTCAGCGTGAGGCGTCCCATGCTCGTGGTGGTGTTGAAGGACTGGGTTACCGATATAAAGGAGACTTCATGCTCGTCGAACAGTTCGACCAGCTTGGCGAAGTCCGCTAGCGACCTCGTCAACCGGTCGACCTTGTAGACGACGATGACGTCGATCCTTCGCGCCCTCACATCATTCAGAAGCTTCTTCAGCGCTGGCCGCTCCATGGAGCCGCCTGAGAAGCCGCCATCGTCGTAACGATCCCGGATCAGCTTCCAGCCCTCGTGCGCCTGACTCTTGACATAGGCCTCCGAAGCCTCTCGCTGGTTGTCCAGCGAGTTGAACTCTTGCTCCAGGCCGTATTCCGTCGAGACGCGGGTATAGATGGCGCAGCGGCGGAGCTCGGTCTTGCGGTCCTGTCGTTTCATGACGCCGCCACACCCGCATCATGATTCCGGTTCTCGTCGGAGGAGCGGCTCCCTTTAGCTGCAACGCCTTGACCCTTCCCCGGCCGCAATCCGAAGAAGCGATGACCGTTCCAACTGGTGCCGGTCATCGCTTTGGCAATTTGCGAGAGGCTGCGATAGGTCGCCCCGTTCCAGGCGAAGCCTTTTTCAAGGATCATCACTCGCTCCCGCCTGCCGTTCCATTCACGAACGAGTAGCGAACCTGGCTTAAGGCCGACCCCGGCGCGGGTCGTCGGCCCTCGGATCTCGAACGGGCGGCAGTCGGAGGCCCCGTCGCCTTCGCCTTTGGGTAGGCGAAGGGTCCGTAGCGTCGCCTTGTCGAGATCGCCGAGCGCTGCGACCTGCAAGCGATAGGCAAGCAGGCGCACCAGCAGCCAGCGCGGCAGATGGGCGGGCGCGGCCCCGCCCAGGTGGTTTCGCCATTGGAGGCGGAGCTGATCGGCGTCGCGATCGCCAAGGCTGCTGATTGCGACGTCCAGAGTCCCTGCCCCGCCTTGGGGAGGGCCGATGGGCGCCATTGCGTCCCATGCCCTCCGCACTCCTTTTCGCGGCCATCACGCCGCTTTGCGCGCTTGAGCTGCGGTGGCTGCCCCTGCCCTCTTCGAGCGGCGCGGAGGCGCTGAGACGGCATTGTCCGGGACCGCGATCCCGGGGTCTCCTATCGTGTCTCCAGCGCTCGCATCTCCTGCGACGCGGTAGATCGAGCCCCGCTCTTTGTCGGATCGGTCGATCCCTAGGACACACCCACGCTTTCGCAGGCCCGTCAGCGCCGCGCGAGTCGTGTGCGGCAGCCAGCCGGTTGCCGCGATCATCTCGGCCAGCGTGGCGCCCTCATTGCGTCGAAGAAGGCCGAGCACTTTGGCGATCTTCGTTCCCTCGCGGGGCGGGTTTGCGTCAGCTGCGGTCGTGGCCGCAGGAGTCGCAGCCACGGAGATCCGGACCGCCGGAATCGTGCCCGGGGCGACAACCGGATCCTCCGCCAAGTTGCTGGCGGCCGGTGTTTCATCTGTGGCCGCAACCTGGCGCGGGCTGCCGCTTTCGGCGGAAGCTTCCCTAAGCCCTGCCGCCGTCAGCTTGAGCGAATAGGACCGCCCGGCTTCCTCGTCGCGGCGCCAGACAGGGGCGCCCGCCTTCGCAAGGACCTCTTTCACGAGGCCTTCCGCCGACAACTTTGCGAAGACCTTCTGGGCAGCGCTTCCTCTGAGATTCTTCTGCAAAGTAAGGCAGCGATCGTCTCGCAGCGACGCTACGGTCAGCATCGCCAGCTGTGCATCCGTAAGTTTGATCGACATCGTATTCACCCTTCTCGCTGTTGGCGCCCGGTCATTCCAGGCACCTCACTGAGGCGAGCCTCGGATCGGAGCGATCAACGAGGCGACGGGTCTTTTCGGGCGGACGTTCTCAACCGTCCGGCAACACACCAATGCTCCGTTTCCAGCGGAAGGCCAGTCCTTCTTGGCGCCGAATGACGAATTAGCGACAATCTCAACCGAGGAACTGCTTCAGCGCGCATTTTTATCGGAGCGTTGGGACCGAGAAATCAACCGAGCTTAAGAACGTGGTGCGACGATTTCCTCATCGAGGTCGTTGCCGATGGAACAACGACGCAACAGGGCACTCTGAGGCCCTTTGGTGCACATGCGCGTCATTCGCGGAGCGAGAGACCAGTCCGAAAAGCGATCCTTCATCTGCTTGACCGGGACCAGCCGATCTGCCTTGGAGTGAACTAACCGATTGCTTCGATCTTAGCGACGTAGCCGCTTCTTTATGTGCGGCTGAACGCTCGGTCGTTTCTTCTGTTTCAACTAGCGCGCTGTTCAGCTTCGCGACCGGCTTGCCTCTCAATGAAGAACGCCATTGGGACATTTGGAAAATGCCGTTCCGAATTCGACATCAGTAGAAGACGGTTCACAGTGTTGTCCTGAATCCCACCGGCAGGAAAAGCGCAAGATATCCGGCCGCGATTGACTGGAACGCCACTCTTCCTAAGTGCAACCTCGGCCGATGTTTGCGCTCTGGCGAAGCTGGCGGCCAGATGGGCTTCCCAGTTCGGCTTGGGCCCGCGATCACTGAGGTCTGACAGATATTTGAAGACGTTGCGCATCAATGCCGGATGGGCCGCGAACGTCTTGTCCGAAGCGAACTTCACGATGTCAGCGACGTCCGTGGGGAACGCGAATACGGCGTTCTCTATCCCTTGCGCGAGTTCCACGAGACCGCGAGGTGCTCCTATCGCTGGCGATCGGATGGCCGTCCTAATTTCATTCCAGCGGAAAGCACTGTCGGTGACGATGCAAGAGCCGGTCGCTTGCGCCAGATACATCGCCATTTCGAAGTTCGGCGCCAGCTTCATAAGGTGCAATTGTCCACCTTCTTGACCTTCCCCGAAAATGTCGTCCTGCAAAACGGCCAGCGGGTCTTGCTCTTTGAGCCGTTGGATACCTTTGACGGCGTTCTCCAAGCCGGCTTGGTCCAACTCAGGGGATACTTTGCGCAATTGCGCACTCAACGCCTCGCGCGGTAGCGACATGAAGCTCCGCCTGAAATCGAGCTCGCTCAGCCGCCTTAGCCGAGGCTCCGAGCGTAAGTCCATCTTGATGCTCGCCGAGCGCTCCCGCGGCTTCCGGGTACCGCGTTTCCGTTTTGGAGCAAGGCCACCACCTCACTCACGAAGTCGCCGATCCGGACGAGAGCGGCGTCGGCATCCTGCAATCTGACCTCGAACGGCTCTCCGGCCAGGTAGAGCAGCCTCGCCAGGACCTTCGGTTCTTCCTCGAGCAACTGGCGGCACGCAAGCGCGTATAAGGCGCGCTGCAATTCGGCGCCGCCGCCGATCACGATGCGTGCCGCGTTCTTGGGCGGCGTTGCCGTCTTGTAGTCGGTCACCCTGACCGCGAAAGGGTTGCTACGCATGTCGAGGCGGTCGATGGTGCCGCGCAACCGCACGGGCGTCCCCGGTATTTCGACAGGTATCGTCGGATCCCACGGCAACTCGCGACCGGCTTCGAAGCCGGCGGGTTGTCCGAACGGGACTTCGGTCCAAGTGCGCGTGCCGCCTTCGCTGATTTCCTTTCGCAGAAGACCCGTCAGCGCCATTGCTTTCGCGTAATCGACGGTATGGCTCCACAGCAGTCTGGGCGGGACCGGACGTTCGAGCGGCCAGGCGGCGTGAACGATCCTGGTCGCCTCCTCCAGTGCATTTTCAATCTGGACATCGGACGCCTTTGCGTATCCCGGTTCCGGTTCGAGGATATCGACGGCGCGCCGGAGCAGCTCGTGCACCAGCTTGCCGAGTTCGTGCGGCGCGATGGTCAGCGGTTGCTCGCGCTGCTGCGGGACGTCGAAACCGAGAGCATACTTCCAGACGAATCCCAGCGGATCGCGGAGGAGTCGTTGCAACGAGGTCGCCGACTGGATCCGCTCGATTGAACGCTTGATGGCCGGATGACCCGGCTCGAAGCATCCGTCGTGATCCGTGAGGCGCTCGACGTGCCAGTCACGCCAGCAACTTCCGGCCGAACCGATCTGATTCATGGCGGCGGCCTCTTCGGGCCGCGCCAGCAGCCTGTCGGACTGATTGAAGGCATGATCCGGGATCCGCTCGCGCGCGAGGACGGTCTCTGCGCGGTTCTGCAGCAGCGGGCTGCGTCCGACACGGCTGCCTTGCGCGCCCCGGCGGCTTCGCGAAAGCACGGCGCTTCCCGTCGCGGCACCGAGGATGACGGCGAAATGCCTACGGTCCGCGCGAGCCACCGGGTCGGCATCGAAGTCCTCGGCCGGCACGACATGGTTCGGCAAAATCGGATCTTCTCCGGTCCCCCGAGGCCAGCCTCGGTTCGTGAGTCCTAGCAGCCGGACGTGCGGGCGAGGTGCGGCGGCGAGATCTCCGGCGGGACACCACACGACGGCATCCGCTGCATCCGTCTCCGTCGCGAGACGCACGCTGCGCAACGACAATTCGATGGCATCGGTCGGCGCAGAACGGCTCGCGGCCCGCCAGATCTGGATCGAACGTCCCCCAAGAAACGCCGCGGCCGCTTCGTCCGCCATGGCCGGTCCCTCGGCGAGAACCTCCAGGAGTCGCAACGTCGCCTCGACGAAAACCCTTCCCTGTGCCTGTCGTTCGGCAGTCTCGAGCGCACGCTTCCAATCCGTCAAGCTCGACAGGGCGGCGCCCAACGGTATTGCGTCCAGCCAGCGGTCCGGGAGTTCGTCCGGTCGAAGGCCGTGTCCCCGGCTCACGGCGAACAGCCGGCGAACGCGCTGCTGACTCAAGCCGTGCATCAGGATGTCGGCCAAGGCCGCGCAGCGTTGTCCGTCGCGCGTGGCGAGTGCGGAAACTCCGTGAGAGAAATGGAGCCGGAAGCCGGTTCCTTCCGCACAGGCGAGAAAGTGATCGTCCCACGCGGTCGTGTTCGCCGACGCGATCGCGATCTCGCCGGGCCTGGCGGTGCCGGATGCGATGAGCTGCCGCGCCCATCTCAAACTCTCGACGACCTCGTGGCGGACGTCGGCGCACGAAACGACGGCAGGCGTCTTGGCCGCCGCACCCATCGGAACGATCTTGCCGCGGAACCAACCGGCGTCGGCGTGGGCCGGCGCGATCCACTCGACCGGAACGACGTCGCAAAGCGCCTCGATCATAGGTCGCCAGACCGGCGCGATGAAGCACAATCCTTCGATGCGGATTTCGCCGATGATCCGGCGGGCATGACGAATGCGTTGCAGGGCGGCGTCGCGCAGGTCCCGCGGCGTCATCGCAGCCTGAGGCAAGCGTGATTTCAGGCGCGCCTCGATCAGGGACATCTCCGCGATACGGCGGTGTCCCTCACGGCCTGCCGCGAGATCAAAGTCCGCGGCCCAAATCTTCCTCATGGTACGGAGCACCGCTCGCGTCATACCGGGCAGATGCCGCACGTGCTCGAGTTCGGCAAAACCGCCTTCGTCGAGCGCGTCCTGGATCGCGGGCTCCAACTGTTCCGCGGAAGCGGCAATCGTGAAGCCCCCGGCGAGCCTTGCCGCCGCTTGGGGCAAGTTCAGGATCTGCAGACCGCAGTCGTTGACCTGCGCCGCCGAGAACCGGCGCATCTGGAACGCCAGTGGTCCCTCCACCAATACGGTCCGGAGTGCGGGAAGACGATCGTTACTCAAGTCTTGATGCCTCTTCTTTCGAAGCCGCGGCGGACGAGAACGGGTCGCGCTAGTTCAATCGTTCCATGGTGGAAGCCCAGACCATTGCAGGGCCGTCGATTCCGTGACGAGAATCCACGGCTCCGGCCGTGGCCTGACGGAGTTTGCGGCGGTCTTCGCACGGGCCAGCACCTGCGCCCGCGTCAACGCGGTGTCGGCCATGTTATATTCCGCCGTCGGCAACCGCTTCAGATCGCCGTCCCTCCCCTCGATCCAGCGCACGAATCCTGCGGACTCCATGAGCGAGTGGAGGCGTGCGTAGTCGTCCTCGTCGGCGCGGTGCAGTTCGACCCGCACGATGTAGTTCGTCATGGCTGCTCCTTCGGCACTCGTCGGGCGCTCAGGTCGAGAAACGGATCGCCCAGGTCGTTGGCGCTGAAATGTCCGCAGGGCCCCTTGATCGAATACTCGGGTTGTCGGCTACGGGACACCAGTTGGTTGTTGCCGTCGAGCTCCAGCCAATCGAAATCGTTCGGGGCATCGAACCACGGCGTCAGAAGACGGACGAACGCGCCCACCGCGAGCGATGCCAAGGTCCCATTGGTCCATACCACTTGGGGATTGATGCCCGCGTCGGCGTAGTCGTTCTCCTCTCTATCCAGGCGCTGCTGCGTGAGGAAGCCGAGGCATCGCATGCAGGGACCGCCCGGTCGCGTCGAGATCATCTGGCCGGCCACGGCGTAGTGCCGGTCGGCAAGGCGCGTCACGTCCATGCCGATGTCAATGTAAGGTAGACCGAACCTGCGGGCGGCGCTTTCGAGGTACATGCGCTGCCGGTATCCGTCGATGCATCCGAACACGACGTGCGCGTCCTTCAACAGGTCGGCGGCGGCCTGCCACTCACTCTTGGAAACCCTGACGTCTGCCAGCGGCCGTACCGATTGGATGACGCGTTTCGCGATCTCGACCTTCGGCGTGCTGCAGATCACGTCGTTCTCGGTTGCGCCGACGAGCCGGTTGAGGTTGCTGGCCTCGATGTCCTGCGGATCGATCAGGCGGAAATGTCCGACCCCCACGTGCGCGAGTTGTTGCGCGATGTGCGAGCCGCCACCGCCGACTCCGACGATCGCGACGCGGGCCTCCGCGAGCAGCTTCTCGGAATCCTCGCCGAGAAAGCGCTGCCGGCTGAAATCGCCTTGCGCGGTCATGCCAGACGATCCAGACCGCTGCCGGGGCGCACTACATCGATCGACAGCCTGCGGCCGACGACGTTGAATTCGGATATGTTCACGATCGTGTCGCGGTCGAGCCAGATCCGGCCGTTCGCACTGTCGTGACTGAACACGACGGCGCCGTGCGGCATCTCGCGGCGGACTTTGAAGAAGTCGGGAACGAATTTGATCTGCTCCCGCAGGTCGATCTTGCTGAAGTGCGGCCGGCCGCGATGCTCGTGCATGTGGACGTGGATCATGCCGACCGACCGCATCATCGCGAGTTCGAGCGCCTTGCGGATCGCTTCCTGCCCCATCATGGCGCCGACGGTGACGTCGTCGACATATTCGTCGTCCGCGAGGGGGTGGTAGTCGGCTGCCAGCAGCACCAGGATGTGGTCGCCGGCGGCGGTCGCGCGGACCGACACGAAGCCGACGCGCTCGGCCGCGAAGGGGTGGGGCCGGGCGAGATCCTGCCTGACGTCCGCCAGAAATCGGTCCGTTGCTCTGAAGATGGTCTTCACCGGAATGCCTCCAGGTGGCCGCCCAATATGGCGAGGGGAGGCTGGCTCGGCGACACGCCGCTCCACGACCAGGTGAACCAGGTCTTCGCCAAGATGAACGCGGTCTCGTTCCAGTTCAGCCCGAGACCCAGGTTCGCGGGGAGATACAACTTCGTGGGGTACGTCGAGTTCGGGTAATCGAGACAGAGGAGGGCGTCCATATGCTGATCCGCACCGCGGACGAGGAAGCGTAGCCCGACCATATGGATGTGGCGTCGAGCGCCTTCGTCCATGTACTTCACGGCGCCGGAGCAGATCGCGGCGATCGCGGCCAGCTCCGGCTCGATGGCGACTCCCGCGAACGAGCCCCCGATGTCGTTCATCATGAGGAGCCACCGGACCGGGCATGGGTCATGAACTGCTCGCGGTCGTGCAAATCGATCTCAGCGTTGTCGTCCAGATCTTTGAGCCCGTGGGGCGTGATCTGCGCCAGCACCTTGGCCTGGTCGATCCCGAGCGCCACTTTCAGTTCGCGCACGATCCATTTCCCACGGCGCACCTTATGGGGGTCGCCGTCGACGATGATCGTGATCGGCCGGCGGGCTTCTTCGAGTTCCTCCTCGGCCTCGCGGATCTCTCCCTCCGCGGCCTTGAGGTCGCGCTCGGCGTGTTCGAGGTCGGCGAGTGCCTTGCTTTCGGGGTCCCCGGGTCGGGACGGATCGTCATGGTCAGGCATTAGAGTCTCTCCTCAGGTTGGCAGAAAAAGAGGTTCGCAAGCCGAAACCAACTTGCGTAGGTCGCCGCTCGGGACCACAATTCCCTTGGCTGCACCCGTCAGTTATATATACGTATTGTTTTATGACCCGTCAAGCAGGGTCGTAAAGCCGACGGGTCAGTAAAATATTCGTGATGAGGACTATGGCCGAGAAAGACGACATCCGCTGGGGACTCCAGCGCCGCTTCGAGATGATCGAATGGCGGACCTATTGGCGCGGACGGATCAACCGCAGCGATCTGGAAGATCGTTTCGGGGTTTCGACGCCACAAGCGTCCGCGGACCTTCGCTCGTACCAAGAGGCGGCGCCGGGCAACATCGAGTACGATGCGACCGAGAAGGCCTACGTGCCGACGGCGCATTTCCAGCCTCAATTCTTGAGGGTGTCTGCCGATCGCTATCTGATTCAGTTGGACGCCATTCTGAACGGAGCGGTGCCGGCGGTCGACACTTGGTTCGGGAGCCCCGTACCGGCCGCGGTGATGCCTACCGTCGCGCGAAGCGTGGACTCCGAAACGTTGAGGACCCTTCTGAAAGCGATCACTTGGCGGCGCGAAGTCGAAGTCGAATACCAATCGCTGACCAGCGCCCGTCAACGCGGCATCGTGCCCCATTCTCTGGCCTTCGACGGCCATCGATGGCACGTGAGGGCGTGGTGCAGCGAACGTCTCTCGTTTCGAGACTTTGTTCTCTCGAGGATCCTTTCGGTTGGCGCGCTCCGGCCCTCCGACGTCGATCCGACGAACGACGTGGTGTGGAATACCATGGTCGCTCTGAAGATCGTCGCGCATCCTGCGCTCGATGCCGCACAGAAGAAGGCGATCGAGCGCGACTTCGGGATGGAGAATGGCGTGCTGATCCTGAACTCCAGGGTCGCGCTTGCCTACTATGTGATCCGCCGTCTCAATCTGGATCTAAAGGAAGGACAAATCTCACCGCTAAGGCAGCAGATTTTCCTGACCAACATGGCCGAAGTTGAAGAGATCGAGCAGAAAGCGAAGGCGGAGGAGGAATCCCGCGTTCGAATCTTTTCTGCGAAATTGCGCAAATGAACAGGAAATCGATCGACACTCCGAGTCGATGCATGAAGCTCATGCCGCGGTCGCTGAGCTTTCCGATCGGGCGCAGCGATACGATTCGCATAATGTTGTGTATGGAAACGGCGTCAACGATCAATCGAAAGCGGGCTCCGGTTCGCGACCAATCCAGCTACGCCTGTTCTGCTGACTTAGATCCCGAACATCGGTAGGCTGCGTCCGTATGAAAAAGATCGGCTTCCTTTCGTTCGGGCATTGGACGCCCTCGCCGCAGTCGCAGACCCGCTCAGCAGCCGACGCGCTCCTGCAATCCATCGACCTAGCCGTTGCGGCTGAGGAGCTGGGCGCGGATGGGGCCTATTTCCGCGTCCATCACTTTGCCCGCCAGCTCGCTTCGCCGTTCCCGCTTCTGGCAGCCGTGGGCGCGAAGACCAGCCGTATCGAGATCGGCACGGCGGTCATCGACATGCGCTATGAGAACCCGCTCTACATGGCCGAGGATGCGGGCGCGGCCGACCTCATCGCTGGCGGGCGTCTGCAACTGGGGATCAGCCGGGGCTCGCCCGAGCAGGTGATCGATGGCTGGCGCTATTTGGGGTACAGCCCGGCCGAGGGCGAGAGCGACGCCGACATGGGCCGGCGCCACGCGGACGTGTTCCTCGACGTGTTGCGCGGCCTAGGGTTCGCGCAGCCGAACCCGCGGCCGATGTTTCCAAATCCGCCGGGCCTGCTGCGCCTCGAGCCTTACGCGGAGGGCCTGCGCGACCGGATCTGGTGGGGCGCCGGCTCCAACGCCACGGCGGTTTGGGCGGCGAAGCTCGGAGTGAGCCTGCAAAGCTCGACCCTGAAGGACGACGAGACCGGAGAGCCTTTCCACATCCAGCAGGCCGCCCAGATCCGGGCCTTCCGCGACGCCTGGAAGGAGGCCGGCCATGCGCGCGAACCGCGCGTCTCGGTCAGCCGCAGCATCTTCGCTCTGGTGGACGATCGCGATCGCGCCTACTTCGGACGCGGGCGCGAGGAAGAGGACCAAGTCGGCCTTATCGACGAGAAGACGCGAGCCATCTTCGGTCGTAGCTATGCCGCTGCACCGGACATCTTGGTTGAGCAGCTTAGGCGGGACGAGGCCGTCGCCGCGGCCGACACGCTGCTCCTGACGGTCCCGAATCAGCTGGGTGTCGCCTACAATGCCCTTGTCATCGAGGCGATTCTCACCCACGTCGCGCCCGCCCTCGGCTGGCGCTGACATCAGCCACCGATACGCGCCTGGATGGCCTCGACGATACGATATGTCCGTGGCGGCACAATACCTGGCTCATGAATTCTGACCGACTGCAGGCAAGGGTTAGTTGGCGGGGGCGATGCGGCCCAGCTCGGCGACGAGGTGGTCCGTCGCTCGCGACAGGCCGGAGCATATTCCGAATGTCCCATCATTGTTCTCTCGTTGCCTTGATTAGCCAGCAAGACAATCGCTGTATGCGCCTGCCGCTAATGGCCGATAGCGGAATGGCGGCTTTGGGTGATGGAAATGTCGAATCGAACATTCGCTTCTGCAAAGCGTCGTGGCAGCTCTCGGACCCAAAGCCGCCGTTCGACGAAGGGCTTGGAGTTCCCGATCCCTTCGTGTCTCGCTGCTTTGGAGAGTGCCGGGACGTTGTGCTATTCCATCTGCCTGAAGGGGCACAATGACCGAGACCCGGAAAATCGCGGCGATCCTGTGCTCGGATGTAGTCGGTTACAGCCGACTAGCGGGCGCCGACGAGGATCGCATCCTGGCGCGGCTTCGGGCGCTGCGCAGCGATCTGATCGATCCGACCATCGCGGTTCATAAGGGACGCATCGTCAAGCGCACCGGCGACGGCTCGATCGTCGAGTTCCGCAGCGTCGTCGACGTCGCCATGTGCGCGGGCGTGCTCATGAATCGATCCCGAGGGTTGGGCGGCCGGAGACTCTCCTACCCTTTGCTTGCGGCAACGGCGCAAATCCACGGCCATACCCTCTTGACGGAAAGATAA
>Ga0182024_10005159_pt1 | contig 29461 bp, 29 predicted proteins | sample P32metaG_FD_120480 | JGI IMG/M metagenome (GOLD analysis project Ga0182024, IMG submission 120480) | Permafrost microbial communities from Stordalen Mire, Sweden - P3-2 metaG (Illumina Assembly) | ecosystem: Environmental > Terrestrial > Soil > Wetlands > Permafrost | place: Sweden: Stordalen...
CCGCCATAACGCATTTTGCCCAGACCGAGACCGATGTCACGAGAAAGTCCGGATTCATGTCATTGTGGGCGGTAATGACTCGCGACGTGACTGGTGACGTCGAACTCGCCAATGCCCGCGCACGCTACTCTCTGGCGCTCGATCCAAAAATGGTGGTCGCGCACCGCGAACTGATGGTTGGGGATCACTTTCTGGGACATGACGAAGACGCCTATGCGGAGGCGCGCGTGGTCGCTCTCACAAGGGAAGGCGATGTGCCCGCGACGATGCAGGGACACGCCTTCGTTCAGTTTGTCGGTGCCGCCCGGTTCGAGCGCGATGCCGACACGGGTGATTTCCAGCAAGCGCAACTGGAGCCGTGCTTCTACTGCTCGGCACCCAATACGCTTTTATACTACGCAGATGATTCCGCGCGGGCACACGACCTCCGGCAAAGCCGCGCCGATCTTACGACAGCGCTGGCCACCGGGAACGTGTCGCCCGCCATACTGAGCCGTACGCGTACTATCATGGACATAGCCGTCGGCAACTGGCCGGCGGCCGTCATCGACGCGAAAGCTTACGGCGATGCGCTTCTGGCCGACGGCCGCAATCCACGGTTCGCCATGCTGCATTATCTGACATTGGCAGCCCCGCTGCGTGCCGATGCGCTTGCGCAAAACAGCGATTTCGGCGATGCGCAGAAGATCATCGATGCGACCGCCCGCGACTGCTATCACTGCGTGCGCACGAGGGGCGTCATCGATGCGCAGCAGAAGAACTGGAGCGGTGGCGCGTCGTGGTTTGCCGAAGCGGTGCGGCAGGGGCCGTCGCTGCCTTTTGCTTATCTCGATTGGGGCAAGATGCTTCTGCACGAGGGCGATCTCGAAGGCGCCATCGCGAAGTTCGCCATCGCCAATGAAAAAGGCCCGCACTTCGCCGATCCGCTGGAGATGTGGGGCGAAGCGTTGATGCTGAAGAACCGCTCCGATCTCTCGCTCGCGAAATTCGACGACGCCAACAAATACGCGCCCAACTGGGGACGCCTGCATCTCGAATGGGCCAAGGCGCTGTTCTATGCAGGAAGGAAAGACGAGGCGCGGAAGCAGTTTGGCATCGCATCGACGCTCGATCTTTCGCAGACGGACAAAGCCGCTTTGCTGCACGCGAAAGGCTTGCATGGCTGAGGAAGAGCACCGGGAGTCTGGATCATCATCGCAATTCGTCGATCCGGCGGCGATATCGCTTGCGCTTGGGGCAGCGGCGAACAACGAGCGTGTAGCCGCAAAAGCGGAGACCTTCCTCGAAGAGCAAACAAGACTTGCGCGCGATCAGGCGGTTCTGGTGCGGTTGCAGGCCGCGGAATTGCATCATGAAGACAGGCTGCGTCACTGGTCGTCGCGCGTGCGCCACGTCAGCGACGTGCTGAAGCTTGTCTTCGAACTCGCGGCGGCCGGTGTTGTGTTCATACTCGTGGCGATCATCGGCGGTGCGGTATGGAATGCCACCCATGACAATGCGCTGGTCATCGAAGCCTTCAACGTACCACCCGATCTGGTGGCGCGCGGCCTGACCGGCCAGGCCGCGGCTGCGAGCCTGCAAGACGCCCTCGCACAATTGCAAACTGATACGGAGTCGGCGCGGCCCGCAGACAGCTATGTCAACAATTGGGGGAACGCCATCAAGGTGCAAATTCCCAGCACCGGCATCGAAATCGGCGATGCCTACCGCTTGCTCGCCGACTGGCTTGGACATCGCACCTATATCTCAGGCGAGGTGCGCGAGACGGGACCGGGAGACGCGATCATGGTGATCGTGCGCGCAGGCGACAGCGGCGCGGTGCGGGTCAACGGCGCACGCTCAGGATTCGACTCGCTGATGTCACAGGCCGCTGCCGATATCTACCGGCGCACCCAGCCCTACAGATTCACCGTCTATCTCGGCGAGCACGAACATTGGAGTGAGTCGCTCGCCCTCACCCACCAACTTGCCGACTCCGCTCCGTCGCTGCGCGATCGCGTGTGGGCGAGAGGCGGCGGTCTTGGAATCATCTACGGATTGGAGGGCAGGCACGCCGAAGCCGCTGCCAATGTGCGTGCGGCGCTGGCCCAACTCCCGTCCGTTCCCTTCGAGGACACACTCGGCACTCTTGAAATGTCTCTCGGCCGGGGCGAAGCGGTCCTTGCCAACGCGCAATGGGCACAAAGCCACCTCTCCGAGAAGGAAAAACAGGAGGGTTCGCCATTGGCAGTTGCGTTGGGGCTTGCGACCAGCGTCCTTCAGCGCGATGTCGAACTTGGTGACACGCTCGCGGCTGAACGTGAAGCAAGAGCAATTATCGCTTCGCCGAATTTTGAGGGGACCCAAGACGAAGGCCACGGCGAACTGCCGGTGATCCTGGCGCAAGCGCATGACCGCAGAGCCGCACGAGCGGCGTGGCAAGATGTCAAAGAAGCGCCGTATCACGGAGAATTTGACGGCGATTCGGGTCTTCGCGTGCTGCATGCACTGCTTGATCTGGAGCTCGGCGATTTCGACGGCGTTCTCGCCGAAGCCCGCGGGTTCGACGCGGCCTGCGCGCACGCCAAACCGGTCTATTCCTGCGCCGACGATCTTCTTCGGCAGATACGGCCTGCGCTTGCCATTGCGCGCGCCGAGAATGGAGCTTTCGCCGAAGCGCATCGCATCGTCGATACGACTCCCGTCGATTGCGATCTGTGCCTCAGCGCGCGCAGCCGCATCGATGCCTTGCAGCACAATTGGGCCGGCGCCGCCTTCTGGTATTCCCGGGCAGTGAAATTCGGACCGTCTTTGCCGTTGCCCGAAACGGATTGGGGCGCAATGCTGCTCGCGAAGGGAGACACCGACGCGGCAATCACAAAGTTCACGCTTGCGCACGCCAAAGGCCCGCACTTCGCCGATCCGCTGGAGATGTGGGGCGAAGCATTGATGCTGAAGAACCGCTCCGATCTCGCGCGCGCCAAGTTCGAGGAAGCGAACAAGTACGCGCCGAATTGGGGACGGCTGCATCTGAAATGGGGCAAGGCGCTGTTGTACGTCGGGCGCAAGGACGAAGCGCGGAAACAGTTTGCTATCGCCACGCGTCTCGATCTGACTGCGGCCGACAAGGCGGTACTTGCCAGAGAGGGCGCAATGAATCGATGAGTTCGAGAAAGCGCTGAATTTCAGCCGTAACTTCTCCATTAACGCTGTCGTTGCTGTCGAATGACGCCAATCCGCTAAGACCGATAGTTCTGATGAGTAAGACGGGCTAGTTCGAGGAGATAGCCAAACAGATGGTGGATCAGATGGATGCGGCGGCGTGTTTGAGCTGCGGCCATGCTGGCGATTCGCTAACTGAATGACTGCTTCTGGCGCGCAGCGGTCGTGGCTCCTCCTGACTCATCTGCCACCTTGGAAGAGTCCGAAATTGGACGGCGAGCACCGCAACAGAAGACGTGGGAGCCTACCCTGATTGGTCTGAGAGGCTTCTGGGCGCTAAAACAGCAGAGCGTGATCGGAGCGAAGCTGACGTTGGCGCGCACCTGGCGCGAGGTTAACCTATTGCTCGCGCGTGAGTCCGACTGATCGGATCAAGCACCACGATTCAAGCGCGTTTCCGGTGGAAACGCTGCGGTCATGGACGCAGCAGGCACGGCAAAGCTGACCGTCGGGGAGAGTGATGGACCTCAAGACTTTTCGTGAAATTGTCGACCGCGCGCCGACGGAGATCGCGGCCATTCGCGATCAGCCCGAGCAGCTCTGCGCCTATGTTGGCCTGGACTTCGAAGGCAGCTACCAGCTCAGGATTGTTTGCGACGCCCTAAACGACCGCACCAGGGCGGCGTTCAAGGCCGGCCACAGGACAGTCTTCAATTTGTGCCGCAGCCTTATGACAGACCTGATCCGCGAGCATGTCATCTTGGGCGTTCCGCTCGATCCCTACTATGACCTACTTGGTCGGCTGCGCGACGCGGCCCGACCGACGGACGGCGGCGGTGACATCGACGGCGATTGGGAGGCCGCGATTAAGGCTGCTCGGGACAGTGTCGAGATGTCGAATTATTCAACATCCAACCTCCGTGCCCCCCATGCGCGCGAGTACAACGTTGCAGAGTCCGCGAAGGCGCTGGAGCAGGCGAGCTATGCCATCCGCCTCGAGCCCGGATTCATCGCTGTCGAAGAGGGGGCCCAGACGTCGCTTGTCGCCGAAATCGAGAGGCTTATCGCGGCGATCGGCGGCATCAATATTGCGCGGAGGATCTTCAAGCAGATCACCCCCATCTACGATCCTGCGATGGGTCGCTATCACATCGTCCCGCCGATTTCGTTGACGGGCGGGGGCGATAGGCAGGTCCCCTTCGGCTACATCCTGCAGCTGGCTGTCAAACATCTTGAGGCCCGAGAGCCAGACGCTACCCACGGTGCATCCTGGCGAAGACTAATCGAGCTCACAACGTCCTACGCCGCGGTCATAGATGTTCAGCCCTACTACCCCGCAATCTGGGGCACGATGGATGCGAAAGCCTTGCTCAAATATCTGCAGGAGCAAGCCCTCTACGACTCGATGTTCCGCTTCCTTCAGCTGCGGGCGTCAGACGTGCTCAAAATCTGTCGCGGCGCCTTTTCATTCCTCGACCCAGACATGGTGCATGCCGATGGCTGGGCGCTCGGCCAAGCCTTTGAGGTGATTGGCTATCTGACCGATACCCGCCGCGATGTTCGCGGCCCGGACATTGTGGACGAACGAGAGGTCAGGCGGGCGCTTTCCCATATCCCGCGCAACGCCCTCAGGGCGATCATGCGGGATGTGTTTTCACATCCGCAGGAAGGGCCAAACCGGCAGTTCTCACTTCCTACCGATGCGCCGACGCATGACGACAAGACGAAAGGAGCAGATTTCTATCTGAAACCGCTTATTCGCAGGCCCGGCAATCGTTACCTGATCCTCGATCGTTCGATGTGCAGTTGGGGTTATGTGGAGGCTCTTCTGTCGGCCTTGCGCCCGCTCGATCGCGATCTGGACACAAGAGTCGGAACGGCGATGGAGAAGTTCGTCGAACGCGAGTTCGTATCGCACGGCGTCGAGGTGTTCTGCGGCGATTATGACGAGGGGGGGCATGGCGAGTGCGACATCGCCGTGCCGACGCCCGAGGTGCTCATCTTCCTGGAGCTGAAAAAAAAGACACTCACACGGCGGGCCAGGGCCGGGAGTGATGCCGAGCTTCTCCTCGATCTCGCGGGCAGCTTGCTAGATGCGCATGCGCAGGCAGGATGGCATGAGCTGCGGATCACCAAGGCCGGTTTCCTGGACCTCGTGCGAGATGGGGAAACTCGCCGCCTTTCACTTGATAGCCGCGGGATCGAAAAGATCGCCCTTGGAATGCTCGACTTCGGAAGTTTCCAGGACAGGATCGTGCTCAAGCAGTTCCTGGAAGCCACTCTGAACGTCAATTTCGGGTCTTCCAACTTGGCCTATGACAAGAAATTCAAGAAGATCAACGCGGCATTGGACGAGATTCGGGACCAGTACAACACCACTCACGCCGGCAAGACTGAGATCCATCAGCCGTTCTTCAACTGCTGGTTCATGAGCATACCCCAACTTTTAATCCTCCTCGACGAGGTGTCAGATCCGGCGACGTTCAGAAACGTGCTGTGGAGCTACAGGCACACGGTGACGGGGACATCCGACCTCTATTTCGAGATTTCCCGCATGCGGCGCATGAGGGCGGAAGTGGCGGCGCAGGCTAAGGCTTGACCCGCATTCTCGCCGATTCAGCCGCCTGGCTGAATGTCGTGTACTCGATAAAACCCCAGGGTCCGCTCCTGGCGCAGAGGCGCCATTCGCCGTGAACAATTTATTCTGTTCACCCGGGCTGACAGAAGTGCCCGCATCAGGGGGCGCTGCACTCCCGGTCTCAGTCGATTCGCGGCCGGCTTGAGCTTCACGTATGATTGCGATTTACAAGTCAACTGACAGGCTGCGCTATGCTTGAGACGCCATTCCAGCGGTTGATACCAACTGCCGATAAGCTATTGGCCACGCCAATAGAGCAACTCGTTCCCGTGCTGTTGAAGCTTGCCTATGAGCAGCGCCAACAGGCAGGTTTTATTCCCAATTCCATTAGCGACGTGGCCATTGGCGAAGGCTATCCAGGGCACAAAAAACAACACGTGGAAACCTACCTAGCTCGTGCTTGGAACTGGATTGAGCGCAAAGCGCTCATCGAGCCATCCCCGGGGATCAACGGACAGCACGGCTGGAGAATGTTCACGGACGAGGGCGAAGCCGTCGCAAAGGGCGCCGATCTTGCCGCCGTGCAGGCAGCGCTGGACGTTCCGTTAGCGCTCTTGCATGAGGCCGTTGTTGAAAAATGCATGGGGCTTTTTGGGTCGGCGCACTATCCCGAAGCGGTTGAGAAGAGCTTCAAGGTAGTGCGTGATCGCCTTCGCGCACTCACGACATACGAGACAGGTTCAGAAGCATTTGGCAAAAGCAGCTTGCATATCAGAGGAGCGGGTGCCGCCAACGTTGACAAGGATTTCAATGAGGGTGTGAAGTTCTTGACAATGGCGATAGACAGATTCCGCAACGAAAAAAGCCATACCTCAGAAATTGCCATTAACGAGCCCACAAAAGCGCTCCAATATCTCATCGTGAGCAGCCTTGCTATGCGTTTGCTCGACAACGCCGAAGTGCCCTGAAGCTTTGTGATTTGGAGTACCGGAAAAAGAGTCACTCGATAACCGAAGGTCCTCGCCGTGAACCCCTGGCCTCAAATACCGGAAGATGTTGTTTCCTGGTTCCGGGGCGTTTTTGCCGACGCGAACAAGCGCGTCACCGAACGCCTCGTAAACGTACCGAATATCCGAGAAACATCACTCGATGACGGTTTGATCGAAGCGTTGATTCCAGACACAGCTCCAAGGCTCCTTCCGTCGGGCGCCATTGTCCGTATGGACACTCATAACATTGGCGGCCTACGCCGGCTCGGCTGGAGGGACTGGGACCTCCCTCATCGAAGGCGTTGGGAGACAGCTGATATTGCAATTCTTGTCTTTGTCTACCGACGTGAAACTCTAGTCGCCAAAAAGGTTGGCCTTCTTCAATCGAAACGGTTGTACCCAGCCAACAAGGACGTTGAGGACGAAGACGCAATTGGCTTCCTCTATGGAATGAACGCCTTCATCCACAAAGAACGCAATCAGGCGATAGGTTCATTGCATCGCACTTACTCGTTTGATGAAAACGGCATTTACGGCGCGATCCATGCGGGGAGCGATCAAATTAAGTCTATCGACCGTCTGAACAATACCTTTGGGAAGGTGGTCTATTATCTACTTTATCATCCACACGAGATTCCGTTCTCGATCAACTACCCACTTCGGGAACGTATTCGAATCGACCGCCCCGCCATTGGATGCCGCGTCTATGACACCGACCATGTTCACCAAACTCTTGCTGATATGGGTGAGGGAGAGTCACCGAGCTATGCCAACGTGAAGCGTGCCGGCGCTGTTAGCGATTGGGCGTTAGAGACGTGGACAGCCGACTTACTTTTGACGTGTCAGGTTGGACAGCAATTTGATGATGCTCGGGATAGCGAAGTTCGCTATTTCCTGGAGCGGCGGTCAGGCCCCATCGGAGCAGCGCTTGCCGCATCGATAACGCTTCCGGGCGAGTAGTTCCTTTCAGAGAATCGCGTTCTTTAGTTCCTTCGAGGTTCTTCGGCACATAACCGCTTCGGGCGCAATGCCAGCAAGTTAGCTCATGACCCAAAGCCGTCGATTCTTGGCTCTCGAACCCATTGACCATTGACGTTAAGGCAGGGCTGTCAAGTTGCGCTCAAGTTTTAGTGGCAGCGCGCCAGCGGTTTCAAGCTCGTGATTGGGTGCACCTCCCACGCGGTTGCGCGCCACACTTCGCGACCCGTCGCGGCCGTGTTGGCTGATTCTCGCGCGTGCTCTGCGTCGAAAAGCAGCCACCCCGTGACTCTGACGCATCGTCCGAGGATGGTTTGCCTTAGAGTGTCCGTCTCCCAGTCCACACCCTTTGCCGCCATAGTTGCACGCCAGCGTGGTGTGACCTCCACGATCAGATGTTTTGTCTCGTTGTCCGTGTCTTTGGCCGTGAGAGTAAGGTCGATGTGCGTGTCCCGGTCATGCGCCGACCGCGCGCGACAGTTCGTGGACTCGATACCTCCCATCTTCACGTCGGCGACGTACCCCACGATTGCTGCACCTCGGTTGGTATCCCAGCGTCGCCGGTCGTCGCCGGGTGTCATCATCGCTTCTAGCGAGGCTGACCGGTCGATTTGTGACTGGTTCGGGGCGGTTGCGCGATTCTTCAACCGATTGAGCGCTTGGACGTCAGGCCTTACAGCGTCACCCGTCTCTGGATCGCAGACCCTTGGCGCGGACGAATGCCGTGCCCACGCATTGTTCGGGCCTGCCAGTACGAAGGTGGTCGCGGCGATGCAGGCGAGCACGCGGAGGATCGAGGCTGTCAACAGGGTCTCCCTTTCGCAATCACGCAGGAGGGTCTTTGGCACTTGCCTGCAACGCGACTACCTATAGCGGATTCAGGACGGTCCGTTTTCGACTCGACTCTGGCAAAGGTTTGTTCTTCAATCGTTCTCATGCTTCTCAAGCACGATCTTTCGGCCTATCGGGTCATGGACGACGCGGAAGTGCAGGAGGCGCTTCATCTGGCGGTGCTTCTCAACTTGCATCGCTTGCCTCAACTGAAGGGCAAAGGGAAGGTCATCAATCCCGACGTTCGTAGTAGCGCCGTGCGAGCTGTTGCCGCGGCGATCGCGGAGCAACTGGCGCTCAGTGGCATGATACTTCTTAAGGCACCGCCTGCGGCAGGGCATGGTGGCGGTATGGGCGCTAGGCGCGCCGAGGATTGAATCATGTGCGGCAAGTTCACGGCCATGTTTTCGTGGAGCGAGGTGGTCGAGTTCTCGCAGCCGTTGGATGCCGGACCGCGTGTCGGGTCGAACGACGACGTGGTGACCTACCGGCCGATGAGCATGTTGCCTGTCATCATCTTCGATCACGGATTGAAGCAGCGTCGCGTTGTGCCGATGCGCTGGGGATTTCCACACGCGAAGAATCCCAGAGTCCCACAGCCGATTCATGCGCGGTCAGAGACCATCGACACGACTGCCGCCTTCCGAAACGCCTTCATTGACGGTCAGCGTGGCATCGTGGTCATGCGGACCTTCAATGAAGGTAAGGAAATAAGCCCGACGCAAACCGAGCAATGGACGATCGATCCGGGAGACGGCATTCCGCGTGGCTTCGCGTTTCTTTGGCGACGCTTCGAGCCCGAGGGATTCCCGGCGCCGCTGCTCGCCTGCGTAATGGTCACCGTACCGGCGAGCCAATTGATCAGCCCAATTACAGATCGCATGCCCGCGATCCTCGAAGACGACGATTGGGCGAAATGGCTTGGTGAGGTGCCTGCATCACTGGATGAAACGAAGGGCAGCCTGCGGACCATGGAGGGCGTGCGCTGGCAGATGACGAAAGAGGCGAAGAAACCGAAACCTGCTAGGCCGAGGTCGACCGTGCGGCCACCGACGCTATTTTGACTGCTCTGTCTGGTGGGTGCATTGCGCAGACCGGCCAGGTCGGAAAGATCGTCGTGACGTTTAGGCCATCGCCGGCGCCCGACAGGAATCGCTGATCGTCTGCACAACGTGGATCGCGAGGTACTCATAGCCCGAGCCCGCGCTTCCGCCCGAAGCTCCATTCGATGCCGCTCGCGGTGGCGATGCCTCGAACCTCCTGGCCCAGATGTTGCTCCAGCGCCGGCCGCCACGGCACCAATTGGAACCCGAGCCCGTCGTCGATCATGGCGAAGCGGCCCGAGGAGAGGGTGAGACGCTCGCGATAAATCCCGGCCACGGGCTCGCCTTCCGCCAAGGGATGATGAGCGAGGCCGCGATCGGCCATGAGTTTGGCAGTTGCCTCCTCCAGCTCGCGCCCGCGCAGTGTGGCAAGCAGATCGCGCGCGAATATCACGCGCTGTCCCTGTCGCCGCGCCAATCCTTCCTCGACCAGGTGACCGGCGCGCGCCGCCATAGCGGCACGAGTGTCTGCGCCGAACCCTGCGTTCGCAATTGGCGGGTCACGGGCCAGCAATTGCCGGTCAAGCCAAGTCGCGCCGGGTGCGTTGGTTTGCGCCTCGATCGTCAGATCGGAGCGGATCGCGAGGGCGAGTCGCTTGCGTCCTTTGTCGTCTTCATAGGCACGTGTCTCGACGACGGCGCCGAGCATTGCATCGCCAGTCATGTCCAGGTCGGCGAACCGCAAATGATGCGTGCGTCCATCGGTGCCTTCGATGACGGCATAGGCGGTTCCGTTCATCTCGTCCTGCAGCCCGCGCGCCGTCAGCCGGCCCACGATCGGCTCGGCCGGCGCTGTCGCGTGCAAAGCGAAGTTCGTCACGTCTGGCTCGCTCCCGCTTTCGCTCATCGCCCGATGCATGGTCTTGATGATGTCACCGCGGATGGAGAGCTCGCGCAGTGTTTCTTCAAGGCGAGGCTTCAACGTCCACTGGCCGGGCGCGATCTCTTGTGCGAGGCCTAGGCGTTCGAGCTTGGCCGCGCGACCGAGCATGAGCCGCCGCAGTTCCGGATTTTCGTCCTGCGCGCCTGGCCGTAGATCGGCGACACCTCCGTTGTCGTCGGCGGCATTGCGCAGGGCACCGTCGAGGCTGGTCCACCGTTCGGCACTAACCTCCTTCTCAAGGCCCGATTGGATTTCCTGTTCGCTGCGGGGTCCAAGCTCCAGGCCCACCAGCTCGCCCGCACGCAGGCGAAAGCCTCGGCTGATGTAGTCGCGGCTGATGACGAGATCCTTGCCGTTGGTGAGCCTGCCGCGCAGCAGCACATGAATGTGAGGATTGTCTGTATTCCAGTGATCGACGGCAACCCAGTCGAGTTTGGTGCCCAGGTCGCGTTCCGCATTCCTCATCAACTCGCGGGTGAACTCCTTAAGGTCCGCCATCTTCGGTGCGTCCTCCGGTGAGACCGTGAACCGGAAGTGATGTCGGTCGTCTTCGCAACGTTGGGCGAAAGCCTTGGTGTCGGCATCTTCCGATGTGGCGTCGAACATCCGAGCATGCTGGTCGTCGCGGGTGACGCCCTCGCGCTTCAGATAGGTGATGTGTTTGGCGAGCGGCACCGAGCGGAACTTGAATCCCCTATGCCGGACGACCTTCGCCTTCACCGCCACCCGGCGTGACGGCGACGTCATCGAAAGAACGAGTGCCGCTTTGCGGCCGCGGCCAAAGGTTGAACGACCCGTCTTACGGCTGCCACGGCCAAAGCGCGTGCCGGTATGGCCCGCCTTTTTCGCCGCCCGCATCACCTGGGCGACAAAGCTCTTGGGCTTGCGCGCGCCCTTGGTGTCGTGGCCGATGTGTCCAGGTCGGATGCGAAGATCGTCGTCGCGCCTAGACATCGGCGGACATCGAGGATGAGCGTGGCGGGCTGGCGTCTAAGGCATTGAGTTTAATGGCAATGTCGTTGGGGGAGCCAGCCGCTGGAAGGGCCAAAAATTGATCTAACGTTACTGCCGCAACGAAAACCAACCACCAGCCGAGACGGCTTTTATCTTGCCCTCCACAAATGAAATTTGAAGCGTTCAGTCCCGTCACAGACAATTCCGCGAAGGTTTGCGCCATGACACGATAAAGCCGCCCGCTGATCATGGATGAAGGCCAGAAGGCGTTGGCTGCGGAAACAATGACGAAGAGCTTGCAGACGGCGCTCCAACCGCTGCATGCGCTTGAGTCGGCGCTCTGACAGTTTCCGGTGTTGAATTGTCCGCAAACAACGCATTGGGCATGTCGCCGATGTGTGCGCCATTTGCACCCGAAGCGACGTTGTCGGGTACATTTGTCCGCTGGGTCGTGGATGGTTGGACGCTCTGGACCATCACAAAAATCGCGCCTGAATCTGCCTGGTAGCTTCTCGACACATGCGTGCCAGACTTCATCGGCAGCGCAACAGTGCCGATGCGCGACGCCAATGAAGCGACGTAGGCGATGGTCTCGGACGGCAGCGGACGAGTGCCGGCGAGGTAGGATTCCCACCGGCCGGGCCCAGCATTGTATGCGGCCAACGCGCCAGGCATCCCGTAGCGATCCCACATCTGGCGAAGATACGCCGCGCCTGCGATGACATTGTCATGCGGATCGAACGGATCGCTGCCGAGGCCAAGTTGCGCGCGCAGCAAACGCCACGTCGCCGGCATCAATTGCATTAATCCAAGCGCGCCACGTGAGGACTTGGCGTGCGGCTCATTGGCGCTTTCCACGTCGATTACGGCGCGAAGCCATTGCGCGGGCAGGGCGAAGCGTTGCGCGGCTTCTGCAATGAAATCGGAATAGATGGCGTCTGCGTGCGCGCGCACAGACGTCGATGGCACCTTAGCCATGACGGCGGATGAAGCGTGAGACGGTGCGATGATCGCTGGGCCGGAAGTGACAAGCGCGAGCAATGCCGTCGCTACCCGATGGCATGTAGTGCGCAGTGCGACGGTGGAAGGTGCGCCGCGCACGAATGATAAGACAAGTGCGGTTTCCGCACGGGAAACAGCCGGGAGGAGGAAGAGGTTTTGGTTCTGGCCGGAGGCAGGAGCGTGTCCGTCAGGAATGGTGCGCGCCATCATCGATGGTCATTCATGAGCCAGAGGGGAACGGCGCGGCCGATGATCGAAAACATCGGCAATGCACCGAAATACCGGCTGTCGAGAGAATCGGCGGGAGAGTTGAGGACGAAGACCTCGCGCTCGCGGAGAACGCGGCAGCCGTGCCAGGACGGTAGCGGGCGTCCGATATGATCGGCGGCGCCGGCTGATGCCGCGGTAACGCCATCGATCACGACAACGGCATCGCGACGACACACGGTTTGGCCCCGAACGGCAGCGACGTGTTTGAGAAGCGGCACGCCCTCGGGCAGATAGCCGCGGCCGGCAAGGAAGGCAGCGAGAGGCTCGGGCGGCCTGATGACGACCAATTCGCCGGGGCTGAGCGTGCGAATTGACTGCACGCGATAAAGCCCGATCGGCGCGCTTGCCGACGCATTCCAGACGAGAAACGGCGATGGATGCCGCGGCAAAGCGACCACAACGACTGAGCAGAACGTCAGCGCCGCGAGTGCAATTCTGTTGCCGAGCATCATCGCTGCAATCTCCGCCGCGCGAGCCAGGCGCGATGCGCTTCGTGTGTGTAGAGCCGTGGTTCTTCGCCGGCCGCTAGGCGGTTCGCGACGTGACGCCAGTGCTCGGGACATGCGTCAGCAGGATCAAGCCCAAGAGTTTCGACGGCATCGATCGCGCTGTGAACGCGTTGGACTTTCGGCCAGCCGGATATGCGCAACAAGATTTCGCCGCCGGGCCGCACGAACGGGATCGTCGAGAACGGCTCGCCGTCAGCGACCGCGCGCAGGATATCGATCCGTGAAAGAACGGTGCCGTAGCCGTTCGAAGCCCAGCGGACGAATGCAAAGATGCTTGCCGCCGGGAAGCGAAGCACGCGTCGACGCCGGTCGAGAATGTGTTCTTCGACATACCGGCCAAAGCGGATCCAATGTTCGGTCCTGCCTTCGTCGTGCAGAAGCTCTACATCCGTAAGCGTCGTCATCGGCCGAGTTCCCGGTTGCGACGACGCCGTTGCGCCGATGGTGACGCTAAGACCTTTGGGACGGTCCGGTTGCTGCCGGGCATTCGCCGGCGGATGCGAGTCTGCGCTCGCAACGTGTTGTTGAAGCCCGGCGAATTGGACCGCCTTGTGTGGTCGTTCAAGCAGCGCTCAAACCGCCGGAAGGTCACGGTGCCGTTTTCGGGCACGGTTTCTGGGCGTATGGAAATCGCTCTTCTGCGATCGTCGGTCGCTGTCGCGCGGTGCGCCATTGTGAAACGAAAGGAGCGCCGCGTTGTGAGAATTTGTGCGTCTCCTGATGCGAGATCCGCTGAATAAGCGCGAGTGCGTGCGAGGTGGCCGCGTTCAGAGCGAGAGCTGTAGAGAAGCGACATGGCGCAGGCCGTCAGCGGCGCGATTGCCCGGCATAGGCCGGTGCAATGGCGGCGTGGCGCTTGGCAGGCAGCACAGTTCCGACACCGGGATCGGAGGTCGAAGCTTTCGCGCCACGCGCCGCCCAGGCCTGCAGATCGGCGAGTTGATAGACGACGCGGCCGCCAAGCTTGGAATAGCGTGGGCCTGTCCCATAGGTTCTATGTTTCTCGAGTGTGCGGCTGGAAAGCCCGAGAAAACGCGCGGCCTCCTGCGTGCGCAGGTAGCGCGGCGGAAGTCCGGTCTGAGAATCGGTCATGCTGGTCTCCGTGGTCGTTTGGAAAGTCGCCGGATAGAGGCGACCGTTACGAACCACGATGGCGCAGCCGCATCGTTTGGAGGGATGGCGAACTCGCAGGGTCGCGAGAACGCCACCCCTCCCGCGAGCGCAAAAATTTTGGCGCAGATTGTCCGCGCCGAGCTTTATGTCAGCGGTGCGTGTCAGAGTCGGCGACGGAAGGGGTGGAGCAAGAGATTACGGTAACCGCCGTGCATCATATCGAGCCCTAACCGAACGACGCGTATGGTGCGATCGCGCAGATCATGGGTCTTCCAACCACGATCCGGCAGATGTTTGGAGCCGAACAAAGCCATGGCGATATCACGGTAGGTTGCGTGATCGAGCTTTGCATCGAGCCCGCGTAGGGCCAGGACGAAGCGATCGCATTGCGTTCGCGGAAGATTTGCCGGATCGCGGCCGGGAGAGCGCCCGTTCAGTCCGCGCCAGAGGCGAAGGGCTGCTGCCATGCGGACTTCGAACAGGTGATCAAATGGAACCACGACTGACGTTGGTTGTGCAGGCGCATCGCCAAGAAGATGCACCCGCACTGCAGTGCCGCTGCATGCGATCAAGCGTTCGGGGCCGTCTTCGGCAAGCACCGCGTCCCATTCGGTGGGCTTGCCGGCGAGCTCAGGATTGGCAATCTCTTTGGGCGTCGGCGTCAGTGCAACGACACTGGGAAGCGCTATCGCCGTCCAGAGGACTGCGGGATCCTCGCAATCGACCACACGCCTCACGAAATCGCACCCCCCAACGCCGCGCGAAGGCTTCGAGCTGCTTTGGCGTCAGGGCGTCTCGATCGAACGCACGCGAGAGACGCTGATGCTCGCGCTGGAATTCGGGATTGCGGCGAAGGAACTCCCAGGCGAAGCCGGGCGCGTCGAGCGAACGCTTGTCCTCATACGCTGCAGGCGAACGCCAGTCGGTTGGCGTCATGGCTGCATACTCCTCACACCGCCGGGTGTCGGCGTGAGACAAGGATGATGAAACAGCGGGTGATTGGTAGGGGTACGAACTGCAACGAGCCTTGCAGCGGCTGCAAGGAACCTATGGTCAGTTCGGTGCTCCGCCACGCAGCAGATGACGGAATCCGTGCTCCGTCATCCAGCGCGCCCGTGCCAGGTGGGTTTCCCACGCACGGCGGGCGCGATCTGGCTCTCGTGCCGGATCGATATGCAGCACGATTCGCGCAACCTCACTCCAGTCCGCAGTCTCGGCTTCGGCGTCCAGAAGGCGCAAATACGTGACGAGGTGCTCTTCATCATAGCCGGTGAGAACGGTATCGGTCGGCGCCGAATCGGCGACAGCCGGGTCGAGCGGCGGCGATGACATCATTCACCCCCGCGACCGTGGAGGGCGCACAGCGCGTCGGGATGTCGATTTGTTCAGCAGCATGACACCGCGGCCCTGGTCGGAATCGATGAACACCATGCCGGCAGCCTCAAGCGCGCGGCGGACCCGATCGCGCGTGCCTTCGTGCACGGCAAGATTGTTTTCAGACTCCAGACGTTTCAATGCTGTCAGCGCCACAAGAGCCTTTTCGGCAAGCATGTCCTGCTTCCAGTGCAACAGCGCTCGTGCAGCCCGAATCTGTCGGCCGGTGATCATACGGATCACCTCCAACAGCCGGGCAGCATGCGCCAGCAAAACGACTATAATAGTCGTTTCTGAGCACGACAACCCATCTTTCCTGTGGCCGGCGAGGTTTTCACAGTCGTTTTTTGCTCAGGCGATGACGACTTTTAGAGGTGGGTGATCCTGGTTGGCGCACGGCTTGGCCACGCATGAAAAACCCCGCCCGGCGGAGCCGGGCGGGGTTTTGTGGGTGGATCGAAATCAATCGCCGTTGGACTTGCGGCTGCGCGACCAGATGAGGGTGAAGCCTTCGTTCTCGTCTTCGAAGAGGTTGGCGTAGATCGGGGCGTTGAAACTCGGATCGTCCAGCTTGACCGAGAGATAGTCGCGGCCCTCGCGGGATGTCTTCGACCAGGCGGCACCGATCTCGGCGCGGCCGACAAACACGCGGTGGCTGGGAGCGTCGTCGTTGGACCGGTTGGCTTCGGGAACGATGCGCACGCCCTTGGCCTGGACACTGAGGGTGACGATATCGCCCTGATATTCGGAATTGACCTTCTTGAAAGAACCGATGTTAGCCATGTGAATTCTCCTTAGCTGTTTCGAGCCCGCGACCATCGCGACCTCGATGGCGATCTGTGAGGCCGAAGGCGATCGACGCCGCACCCGTTTCGGGCCGAAGCGCAGCGGAGGATGGCGGCCGTGAGACTTTCTTGCCTCGCGAGGAATGGGCGAAGCCCAGGGGAAGAAAGTCGACCGGCCGCCGTTGCGGCATAGGCGATCGAGGCAGAGCCGCCCTTCGGCCAGATCGAGCCAAAGAGAGGCCGTGTGGCTCGCGCGCACCAACAGCATCCTCGGGAGAAGTCGTGGCGGACATCGAATGACCCGAACAAGAGGCCAATCGTTTCAGGCGAACGAAGAGAAACCCTGGCGTACAGAAAGGCGGGCACTGATCTCCGGACCGAAAACAGGCGACGGGCGCGTTCCCAATCGCTGAGTTTCAGGCGAACGGAGATATTGCCGGTGCGGTCAAAGCCCCGTGGCGACGCATCGTCCTCGGTCACGCTTGGGCGATTAGAAACGCCCGATAGCCAGCCGAATGACGACGGACGCTGTGCTCACCCTTTCGCAGTCGTGGGCGCACCGGCGAATTGAGCTGATCCGCCCACAACGCCCGGCCCGGAAATCGGCGAGGCAAAGAGCGTCATGCGTGCCCAAGCCGTGCCGCCAATCAGGATCGCGCCGAGGACGGCAAGGGCTTCACACCAGCCCTGCGAGGACATCCCAATTTGCGCCAGGCCAAACGTCGCGTGATAGCCGGCGATTGTGGCAGGAGCCGCGAAAAGTAGTGCGATCGCGGCGCGGACGAGCGGCGTGCGCGCCGTTGCGAACGCGACTTGCCCGGCTGCGAGTGTGAGGATGCCAACAATGGCCGCGACAATGATCGCGCCAATGATGCCAGTTCCGTTGTGAAGAGCAGCGATGCCCGCGGTGAGCCCCGCGAAAAAAGGAAGTGCGTAGATCGCGAGCGTGAACAGAAGCCAGCAAAAAAAGCCAATGCCGATAAGGCTGAGAACGATTCCGATGACAATCATGGTGGTGGTCTCCGTGCAAAGTTGAACGGTCGCGCCTTCCACCACCACCACGGCGCGGTGGCGAGAATAGCGCATTTCGTGGGTGATTGGAATCGGCGATCGACTGAATTTGCCGTCGGCAGCCCGAGCGGTCGGGAAAGGGAACCATTGTGCAACAGGCGACGACGAACACGCTGGCCTCGCCTGGGCGAACCGCGCGCCGGCGCCCTCATTCGAGATCATGCCGATTTGCCAGAGCGAGAAGCACATCGCCGTGACAAGACTCGGGCGCACACCAGCAAACGAGATCCTTACCGTGTAGCTCGTGCAAAGTCGCCATCAATGCGGGTTGTTGCACGATCCACGCGCGATACTTTGCGATCACGTCGTCGCGTGTGCCGTCGCGTCCGATGACGAACGGATTGCCCCATTTTGTAGGTCGGCCGACATAAACGCGACCTCCTGTCGAGCGCTTGCCAACGAGCTTGGCGTTCAAAACTTTACACATGCTCACCTCCCATCACCCTCGAACGCCTCGAACATGTCGTCGAGTGCGCGGTCCACTGTGTCGTGCTCGGCCATCGCCACCGCGAGCTCTCGTTCGACACTTGCCCGTTCGCGGCGCGTCATGATGCAGCTACCGTGCTCTGCCCGCAGTTCTTGAATGTGGTCATAAAGCGCGATCATCGTGCTCTCCTTCTGTCTTAAGACGGAGGCTTCGCGGCGTGCCGGATCGGATCGGGTCAAGGACGCCGAAAGGCGCCGCTCCGCGGGGCGCGGGGGAGCCGATTTTGTCGAGCGGGAGGACGACTCGCGCGCGCCAGCGCGCTCTTTACGCTCGGGAAAATTGGGGGAACCGCGCATCATTGAGGCGGTCCGATGCGGCACGGTACGATGGGACTCTCTGACGAGACCTACGATTTGGCTTGAGGATTGTCGTCGTCCGGGAGCGCGAGCTGACATACCCCGCAGAGCTCGATCAGAAGCTGCGGTGAGTTTTCGAACGCAGCCTGCATGGGCGCAAGCCGTCGTAGAAGAAAAAAGCCCGCTGCATTGCAGCGGGCTGGGCATTGCAATCGTCCGGATGCGCCCCGGCCGCCGTGGTTTATCCACGATCCTGCCGGGCTCGAGTGTACAGGTCTCGTCGTTCTGAACTTGGGCGATGTGGCATTCATCCCTTGCAAGGGAACGATCCTTTCCCGCTGTCGCAACGAGGTGCGCCGATTGCTTCAAACAGTGAAGATTCACGGTGCTAGCCCGCTGACGTTTGTTCAGTGAGTGACAGCACCTCTTCACTGGGTTGAACTCGAACCTGCTGCGCCTTCGCTCTCCTCAGAGCGCTCAATTTGATGATGTCGGCCAGAAGCAGGTGCTGACCGTCGATCAGAATGAAATTGTCCTTCAATGCGCCCACGCCTCTTTCGGATTTCGGGCACGCTGAGCTATGACCTTCTGCCCATCGGCGAGACCGGTCCTCGGTTGCGGCGTTTGCGTGCGCCCTGGTCAGGTTCATCGGGAATCTCCCTGACGGGCGCCGGAAGCCTCTCTCCCGAACTCAAACCCGTCACGGAAACCCGAACCCGGCCTCTCGCTCTCGATTGCCGCCGCGCGCCCCCAGAGACGCGACCCGTTTGAATGCCAGCCTTGGGCGGCATTGACCGGAACCGGACAGCAAAGTCTTCGCTTACTCCGAGGACCGCCGGACATGCATCAGTTCGTATTCGCGAGCCATCCTAAAGAACTCGTCTGACAGGCCAAGCTCGCGAAGCTCGCCTTGAGCCTGATCGAAGCCGCGGAAGTAGGCTTCGGCGACCAGCGCAACGGTTGCGCGCGGTGTCTTTATCGGTAGAGAACCGATAAAGCGCCAGTCGCGATCGGCATCGAACAGCAAACATGAGTCCTTGAACTCGTAAACGATGACGGAACGGTCATTCGCAAGCGCGATCGTTTCGGAAGGCGCCGTGCTGGAGTTGAATGCCCCGCCAGACTGCGAGCGACGTTTGGATGTGAACAGCGAGAAGAGGTTGAACATGGCGAGAGCTCCTTGAAGTGTCGTTCGGAATTGAGCGACGGCGGCTCGCCGGTCATGAGGTCCGCCCGCGTCAAAGCCGTCAGAGCGCAAGCGTGCCTTGATGCGATAAGGCGGGGAGCCCTCATGGCAAGATGAGACGACGCACGCACTTCGTGACTGCGGAAGCGGTCCGCCATTTGTGCGACCAGCGCCTTACGCCGGCGGGACAAAGGGAACTTGAGTGGCGCTTACGCGCCGCTGCGATCGAATTTCCAAACCGGGATTCCGAGCCTTTTCGCCTTGTCGCAGAGGTTCGCGGTGATGCCGGACCCGGGAAACGCCACCACGCCGATCGGCAGGACTTCGAGCAATTGATCGTTGCGCTTGAACGGCGCCGCTTTGGCGTGGCGCGTCCAGTTCGGCTTGAACGTAATCTGCGGGACTTTGCGGCTATCAGCCCAACAAGCCGCGATGCGTTCGGCGCCTGTCGGGGTGCCGCCATGCAGCAGCACCATGTCGAGATGCTTGGCGCGAACCTTGTCGAGCGCGTCCCAGATGCGCGCATGGTCGTTGAAGTCGGGGCCGCCGGTGAAGGCGATCTTGGCGCCCGCCGGCAACAGCGCTTGCGTCTCGGCGCGGCGCTTCGCGTTGATGAAGTCTCGGGAGTCGATCATCGCGGCTGTGAGTGCACGGTGGTTGACCAGCGAACCCGAATGCGGACGCCAGGGCGAACCGACGAGCTGCTCGTAGCGGTCGGCTGCCGTATCGCGCAGCGCTTCCATGGCGTCGCGGCGCTCGATCAGGATCTGGCCTTCGGCGAGGAGCCGTTCGAGCTCGACGGATCTGATTTCGGTGCCGTCCTGCTCGCGCTGTGCGCGTTTCTGCGCGTCTTCGTTGTCATCGAGCTTGCGCTGTACCCGGTCGATGGCGCGATGAAACAGGTTGACGGCCGACCAGAGGAGGTCGTGAAGATCGGGTTCGAGACGTGTGTCGGTAAGCGTGCTGACGAGCGCGTCGAAGATATCGGCGACAGCGCCGTCGAGCTCTTCGGGTTCGGGCAAAGCCCGCGTATCCGGCTCATCGTAGAAGGGGCGGTGTCCGTAGAGCTTAAGTTCGGTCAGCACCTGTTCGGTCGGCGATGCGGTGTGTTCGGGCTCGTAGTCGTCGTCGCGATGGTTCGCCATGGGTCAAGTCCTTCGTCGGATCGACCGCGCGCCACGCGCGGCCTTCGAGGCGATCCCACGGCCAGGCGGCACGGACCTGCACCCGAGGCCGGCCTTGAAAGAGAAGGATTAGAGTCGGCCGAGGGCTTGATGGCGGATTTTGGTTTTCTTGGTTCCGCGAGGAATGCCGATGATCCGTAGGACCGTCGTCGCCACGCGTTCCGCGTGGTGAGCCGGCAGGGGAAGAAAACCAAAATCCGCCATTGCGGGTCTGGACCGATTGGCCGACAGATCGCCTCTAAGAAGGCCGCCGGCGCGGACTCGCCGACGAAGGAAAACACACGCGAAACTTGCGACAGACACTCACGCGAACGCGCTGCATTCCGCCGCAGTGAGAAACCGCGCAACATGCTCAGGCGTAAGCTGCGGCCGCAGATGCGCCCGAAGACCTTCGAGCCCCAGCGTGCGCAGATCGTCGTTGAAGTCTTCGAGCATCGGCGAAAGCACGTGGGCCACGATGCCGCCGCCGCGGGCGCGTTCTGTCAGGGTTGCGACTGCGCCATCGCCGGCTGCGTCCGGGTCGCGTGCGATGTAGAGGACACGCAGTGTCGCCGGGAGAAGCATGGCAGCGAGGTGGTTGGCCGAAAGGGCCGCTGCCATGGGCAGACTCGGCAATGCACAGCGTAGCGACAGCATGGTTTCGACGCCTTCGCCGGCCGCGAGGACATCGTCGGCCACGCCGAAGCGAACGGCGTTTCCGAGCAGATGACCGATTGCACGTCGCGGCGTTTCGATCGGCGCCTTCGCGCGACCAGACGGGTCAAGCCAGGTGCGATGCACGCCGGTGAGGTGCCCACGAAGATCGGTGACGGCCGCAATCAGCGCGGGCCAGGTCTGAGTAACCGCGTGCTCGTCTGGCCGGTAGTAGCACCGCGGATGAAACCGCAAGGCGGTCAACGCGGAGAGCTCGGGAATCGCGCGACTACGCAGATAGGCTTCGGCGAGAGTCCCGGCAATCGGTTTCGACATCGCAAAGAGACGACGTGCCGATTCCGGCGACCCGTGCGGCGCGGGCTGCCGCGACGAGTTCGCGTAGGATGGGATGTCGGGTTTCGGCAGGCTGAGGAATGCGCGCGCCTCGTCGAGCACATCGCGCAAGCGCTCGAGCCCGCAGTTGCGCGCGATCAGATCGAGGAGATCGCCATGCTCTCCTGTGGCGGCGTCAGTCCATTTGCCAGCCGCCCCCTTGCCACGGTCCGGACCTTTGAGACGGACAAACAGGCTGCGGCCCGGCTGGTTGGCGACGTCGCCAACCAGCCAATAGCCACCCTGCTTGCGGCCGTTGGAGAGATAGGTGCGGCACACGCTCTCCGCATTCTGCGCGAGGCGCTGTGCTAATTCGGCGGCGGGGCTGAGGGCACCCATGTCACGCCGCTTCCCTGTCGTTGAGGCTGACGAGCGGATGACGTTCCATGAGCTTCGCCATGATCTCGGGTCCCGTATCGCTTGTCGGGATGAAGAGGCGCAGCTTCCAGGAAATGATCTCGGACATCAGGCCAAGCGCCTTCAGCCGATCCACCATCCCATCGGTGAAGTCGACCAATTCGACGCGGTGCTCGCCCATGACGCGGGCGCGGCGCACATGCAGGCCATCCTGCAGCGAGAGAAACGAGCGGCCGCCCTGAACCGCGGCCCAGGCATCGGCAGGCGCGATGAGCGATGCGCCGGCGTCGGTTGCCTGTGCGACCCACGCCAAAGAAACACGCCGTCCGATGACGCGTTCTCCGGCATCCGTCTGAAGCCGATAGACGCGGCAATGCTCGTTGGGCAGGCGCTTCCAGATGGGAAGCAGGAGTCCCGTGACGATGTGCATGTCGGATTCGGTGTAAGGCGGTATGTCCGCGAGTTCGGCATTCCATGCACGCGCGAATGCGCTGCGATCCGTCTCCTCCCAATGGGTCTCCGCCAATGCATCGAGACCGATGGCATGACGTTCCATGGGCCGCAGCAATCGCACGCGTCGTTCGACGGAACCGTCATCAAGCATCTGGCTCGGTGCCGGCACCTGCACGGCGGCGCGGTCCGATTGGGTATTGACGAGGAGACAGGCACGGGGTTCGCGCGCAAGTTCGAAAGCGTCATCGAGCGTCAGGGGCTGGTTGCGGTCACGGCGGCGGATCGTGAACACCTGGGTCTCGGCGCCGCTGCCGGGATGGGTGTAAAGGGTGCGTCGTTCGATGACGACGAGACTCTCGGCGGTGATCGTCTCCAGGCCGCGGTCATAGGCGCCGGAGGCGATGGCACCCTCGATCTTGCCGCGCAGCAAATCCTCGAAGACGCCGAAGAGCCGGTTCTGGAGATCGATGGTGAGCGCGAGCAGCCGGTTGAGGTAGGTCGTGATCGGCGGCAACTCCTCGCGGATACTGCCGTCATTGTCGGTGAGGCTGAGGCCGGTCGCCTGCTCGAAGGCTTGCAGCGAGCAACCCTCAACCTTGCCCATATATATAAGGACATAGAGCTGGCGCAGCGCTGCGCGGGCATAGTGGGATTCGAGATTGTCGTCGCTGCGAAAAAGGCCCTGGCCGCCGGTCTGGCGCTGGCCCTTGGTGATGGCGCCCAGGGTGTCGAGACGCCGAGCGATGGTGGAGAGGAACCGTTTCTCCGCCTTCACATTGGTGGCAATGGGACGGAACAGCGGTGGCTGCGCCTGGTTGGTGCGATTGGAGCGGCCAAGGCCCTGAATCGCGGTATCGGCCTTCCAGCCCGCCTCCAATAGATAATGTATGCGCAGCCGCCGATTCCTGGCGCCCAGATCGGCATGATAGGAGCGGCCCGTGCCGCCCGCGTCGGAGAAAACCAGGACCTGCTTCTGGTCGTCCATGAAGGCTTGGGCTTCGCCGAGATTGGCGGAGCCGGCGCGGTTCTCCACGCAGAGGCGGTCGCCCTTGCGCACGATGCGGCGGTTGCGCCCCGTCACCTCGGCCACTTGATCGGTGCCGAAGCGTTGCACGATCTGGTCGAGCGCGCCCTGCACGGGCGACAGCGCCGCGAGTCGATCGATCAGGCGGTTGCGCCGCGCAACGGCTTCCCGACATTGCACCGGTTGCCCGTCCCGAAATACGGGCCGCGACGACAGATTGCCTTCGTCGTCGGTGAACGGTTCGTAGAGCTGGGTCGGGAACGAGTGCTTGAGATAGTCGAGGACGTATTCACGCGGCGTGATGTCGACCGAGACATCGTTCCATTCCTCGGTCGGGATCTCCGCGAGCCGGCGCTCCATCAGCGCTTCACCTGTCGAGACGATCTGGATGATCGCGGCATGGCCTGCTGCCAGATCACGCTCGACGGATTTAATGAGTGTCGGCGTTTTCATCGCCGTGATGAGGTGATTGAAGAAACGCTGCTTGGCGGATTCGAAGGCCGAGCGCGCGGCGGATTTAGCCTGGCCGTTCAGCGTGCCGCTCGAGCCGGTGATGTTGGTGGCTTCGAGCGCGGCGCTTAGGTTGTTGTGAATGATCTGGAACGCGCCGGCATAGGCATCGTAGATGCGAATCTGTTCTGCTGTGAGGCGATGTTCGACCAGTTCATATTCGACGCCCTCATACGAAAGTGAACGCGCGGCATAGAGACCGAGGGCCTTCAAGTCGCGGGCGAGCACTTCCATCGCCGCGACACCACCGGCTTCAATGGCCTCGACGAACTCGGCACGGGTGGCGAACGGGAAATCCTCGCCGCCCCATAGGCCAAGACGTTGCGCGTAAGCGAGATTGTGGACCGTGGTGGCGCCAGTCGCCGACACGTAAAGGACGCGGGCATTGGGCAGCGCATGTTGAAGGCGCAAGCCTGCGCGTCCTTGTTGGGAGGGCGCCTGATCGCCGCGCTCACTCGCCGAGCCGGCGGCATTGGCCATGGCATGGGATTCGTCGAACACGATGACGCCGTCGAAATCGCGCCCCAACCAATCCACGATCTGCTGCACGCGCGAAACCTTGTCGTCGCGCGCGTCGGAGCGCAGCGTGGCATAGGTGGTGAATAGGATGCCTTGATTGAGTCGGATCGCGGTGCCCTGCCGGAAGCGCGAAAGCGGAGTCACGAGCAGCCGCTCCAGGCCGAGCGCCGACCAGTCGCGCTGCGCGTCTTCGATCAGCTTGTCGGATTTGGACATCCACACGGCCCGCGTGCGGCCCTGGCACCAATTGTCGAGCAGGATGCCGGCAACCTGGCGGCCCTTGCCGGCGCCGGTGCCGTCGCCCAGCATCCAGCCGCGCCGGAAGCGAACCGCGTTCGCCGCGTCATCGGGCGCGGCGGAGACAACATCGTACGTGTCGTCCACTTCCCACGCACCTGCCAGGAATCCATCGTGCGCTTCGCCCGCATAGATGATGCTCTCGAGCTGCGCGTCAGACAGTAGGCCGTCGCCGACAATCGTTGATGGCAGATGCGGACGATAGCCGGGCTTTGGGGGCGCCACCGATGCCATGGCTGCCGATTGCACGAGCTTCGTGGGATGAGCCGTAGCGCCTGGAATGCGCAGAGACTGAAGTGTGTAGCTCTCGTAGAGCGCCTCCGTCAGATTGCCGTTGTCGGCGGGGATCCAATCGACGGCCTCGTAGTCGAGCAGAACAGATTGGGGAACGACCGGAGCTTGCGTCGCGCGTGCGGTTTTGACCGCGACTCGACGGGTTTCGTGGAGTTTGGCCGGCTGCGGGCGCACAAACACCGGGAGCCTGAAGGCTGCGCGCGGCGGAACGCTTTGCGCGACCCATTCCAGAAGCGTTGCCGCGTCTGGTGCAGTGCCACGCGACGAAGGAAAAACGTGCGGATCATCCGCGGGCACGCGATCGATCACGAGCAAGCGGGATTCGGTCGTGGTGCCGTGGCGGGCATAGACACTGCCAGCGATGGCCGCTGAGAAAACGATGCGCGCCTGCTCTTGCAGGCGGGCAAATCGGTCGCGCCATGCAGGGTTCTCGGGCGAAAGGCTGGCGCCCGTGATCGCGACCAGGCGTCCGCCATCGCAAAGGCGTGCCAGGGCGGAAGCGACATGACGAAACGCTGCGTCGGAAACGGGGCCTTCCACATGCACCACCGCCGAGAAGGGCGGGTTCATCAGCACGATGCTCGGCTGCACGCTCGCGTCGAGAAAATCGTGAATGTGCGCGGCGTCGTGCTGCGTAACGGGGACACCGGGAAAGAGGTGCGCCAGGATATGGCTCCGTGTCTCCGCAATCTCGTTAAGGACGAGACTGGCGCCAGCGATTTCCGCGAAGATCGCAAGCAATCCCGTTCCGGCCGAAGGCTCGAGCACAAGATCGCGAGACACAAGTCGGGCGGCCACACTCGCGGCAAGGCCAAGCGCGATCGGCGTCGAGAACTGCTGCAGTGCTTGGGATTCCTCGGAACGCCGTGTGTGTGAGGGGAGGAGGCTCGCAAGTTTGTCAAGCATGGCGAGGAATGCGGCGTCCGAGCCTGCGCGGCTGCGCATGGCAGGACCGAACTTGCGCAGAAACAGAAGCTGTGCCGCCTCGCAAGCGTCGTAGGCCGATTTCCAGTCCCATGCGCCTTGGGCGTCGCTGCCGCCGAAGGCATCCGTCATCGCAGTACGCAGACTCTGCGCATCGACGATGCGACCCTGTTCGAGGTGGGTGGAAATGGTCCGCGCTGCCGACGTGAGCGCTTGTGCGGCGTCGGCCGCCGAACGAGCGAACGGCACGTCGGCCGCGGGTGCGGCCAAAGAGATCGGAAGGAAGTTCATGGGAAGAACCTTAAGAGAGCGGGACGGGTCGAAGCGGCGGACGCTCTCTTGGTCCTGCCGGTTCAACCCTTTCCGGCCGCCCTCTCGCTCTCGGGCCGCACGCGCCTAACCGCGATCCCAGGTGCGCGTTCGCGGTCACGCTTGAAGTGAGACCGGCGCGGCCGAATCGTCTTCGACGTTCACGGGATCGAGGATCGCGCCGCGATGGTTATGCACGCGGAGCCACTGTTCGGCTTGGGCCATATCGGCCGCGAGATGGAGAAGCTCCATCGCCTCGCCGAATGGGTGCAGCGCACGTACCGAGCCCGGCGCGGGGCGTTCGACGATCTCGAAAGTGAGATCGCTTGAGACGGCATAGGTCATGTAAGCCATCAAGACGACGATACCGCCGCTTGCAAAATCGCCGTGATGGAGCGTGATGCTTGGGGTCGAGATGTGATTGCCGCGGATGACTGCCGGCTCTCTTCGGACCAGACGGCCGATGCCGTTCCTCTCTTCCCAGCTCGCGAGCTTCCTGGCGAAACGTGCGGGCGGCATGGGGTTGCCATCCGAGAAGTGGATAAGCGCGCCCAGCGGCGCGGTGTCGAAGATAAGTTGTGCGGACATGGTTCGCTCCTGTTTGTGCACAAGCGATCGGCCGTCGGGCCGATGCTTCGACGTTGATGGCTTCAGGGGTTTCTGGGGTTGGCTTAAGACGCGAGTTTGGATGACGACTCGCCGATAACGGCGATGCCGTCGTCGAAGGCGACGTCTTCGGCAATGCTGCGACGATCGCCAGGAGAAATTCTGTCGACGTAAGCGATGATGCCCTGGCGCCGCTCGTCGGTGTTGATGGTTTCAGGATAGGCACGCGACTGCATCAGTGTCACGGCAGCGCCTTTAGCCATGATGAGAGCTTCTTCGTCGGCCTCCGCTTCGATTGTCACGCTGTCATACGCGTGAAGCCAGAAGCCGACCTTGATGAGATATTCGCTCATGGGGGATTCCTTCGTTGGAGATTGGGGCTTCGTCAGAAGCGGCAGGCGTTGCGAATGCGAAAGGCGAGCTCCTGCGGCTCGTGAAGAAGGTCGAGCGGTGCGAAGTTGTTGGGGCCGCCGACATAGTCCTTGCGGCCCTCGCAGGTTCGAAACATCACGCCGGTGTCGAAGCCACCGAAGGGTTGGCTCACCTGAACATAGAGGCGGTCGGCGTGGAGGGTGATTTCGCCAGAGACGGCGATGCCGGCGCGATTGGCGCGCAGATCGTAGTCGTTGGGGCGAAATCCCAGATATGTCGCCAACTTGCGTAGCTGGCGTCTGGCGTGATTGTGGAACTGTTGTTTGCGCGCCGTGTCGTACGCAACGGATTTGCGAAAATCGAAACGGTCGAGGCACTGCGTGGTGGACATGACAGTCTCCATGAAATGCAAAAAGCCCGGCTGTGCGGCCGGGCTCTTTTGCGGGTTGGCGAAAAGACGAAGATTCAAGCGGCGAAGGGATCGACCTCGCGATGGATGGGCTGTGCGCGGCCCATCCAGGGCTCGGGACGGATGCATCGCACCCACTCCGCGAAACCCGGGATGAACCCCAGATCCTCGCGCACGTGCTGCTCGCCGATGAAGCGCACGGGGACGACACGACCCGTCGCGAGCGTGAGCGTCGGTCCGAAGAAGCGCTCGAGCATGAAGATGCCCTCGGCGTGATGGCGCAGCGCCCGGTGACGAAAATCCGCCGTGATCAGCTTGGACGGTTCATCGAACCACTGATGCAGCGGCAGATACTCCGCGGCCGTTCCGCCCCATTTCTTCACCGAGGAGAGCGCGTGATGAAAGCAGTGTCCCATCGCCGCCTCCCTTAGAACTCGTGCTCGGAATAGTCGGATTCCATATGGCGCTCGTTGAACTCGAGCAGGATGGTCAGCTTGCCGACATCGAAGGTGAACGTGCCATAAGCGCCCTCGTTGTCCTCCCAGCCGCCGTGCGTCTCTCTGAGGAACTCGTAGGCAAGGTGCTCGATCACCTCGTGAACGCACATCGTCTTTCGGGAGATTTTGGGGCCGTCCCACGAGACATCGGCGATCTCGATTGAGCCGGGTGGAAGCTCGGCTGGCCGGTCTGCTCCTTGAACTTCGATATCTTCGATTTGACCGCTATCGCCGCAGCCGTCGAACTGAACGATGACGGCGGCAATGCCGTGCGCGGCGAGTGTCTCGAACAAGGCGCGTTTGTTCTCGGGGACGATCGACCGGCAAAGCTGGGTGAAGGCGTGCTCGCGCACCAGCGATTCCTTCACGCTGAGTTCTGTCGATAGTGCTGGCATCACTTCTGTCATTGGGATCTCCATGAACGCGAAGGGCCCGGCCCTGGCGGCCGGGCTCTCCACGCGGTTGGTGGGAGGATGGTTGAGCTATTCGGCCGCGATGGCTTGCGGACCGGATGCTTCGGGGCCTTCGGTGTCACCCGATAGAAAGGCCGGGAGCGCCGCCACATCGGCGTCCTGCGAAGATTCTGTGCCCGCGGCTTCTGGTGTCCTAAGCGGTTCGGGCAGCCAGCCGGTACCTTCGAGCAAACGTTCCGCTTCCTTCGCCATCTCGGCTTTCTTGAGATGATCGATGAGTTGCGCGGACTGCTCGCCTTTCGCCTCGCGAACAGCTTCCAGGATGTGAGGCTTGGTGACGCGGCCGAGATAATTCTCGACAGTCGGCCGCCATCCCGCCTCCACCATGTCGAGTCCAACGGTGCGCGCAAGATGATCGGCACTGGCAAGCCGGCGTCCGAGCGCATAAGCCGAAGTACCCGATCCGCCCGGACGGTCGGCACGCTCGGAGAGAGCCGTGACGCCATATGAAACGCAATGGGCGAGCAATGCCATGCGGCGTTCGTCAGAGAGGTGGTCGAGGAATTCCCAGAGACCCTCTTCGCGCTCCGGTAGCTCGGATTTCCAGCGCTCCTCGCGATCGACAATCGCGTGCGCGCTTGCGCTGTCCTTCAGATCGGGTGCCTGGATCGGCAGATAAATGCGCCGAACGAAAGCCTCCAGGCAGTTCCCGGACGG
>Ga0182024_10005160_pt1 | contig 29459 bp, 33 predicted proteins | sample P32metaG_FD_120480 | JGI IMG/M metagenome (GOLD analysis project Ga0182024, IMG submission 120480) | Permafrost microbial communities from Stordalen Mire, Sweden - P3-2 metaG (Illumina Assembly) | ecosystem: Environmental > Terrestrial > Soil > Wetlands > Permafrost | place: Sweden: Stordalen...
ACGGCGGTCTGCAACCTCGCGCTTGCGACCAATCGATACGGAAGCGACCCGGCAACCGGTGAGCGCAAGGAGTTCACCGATTACCACGACGTCGTCGTCTGGAACCAGGGCACGCGCAAGCTCGCCGAGACCACCGCGCAGTACTTGCAGAAGGGACGGCTGATCTACGTCGAGGGACGCCTGCAAACCCGCTCCTGGGACGACGCTCAGAGCGGCCAGAAGCGCTACAAGACCGAGGTCAACGCCAACGATGTGCAGTTCCTCGACAGCGCCGGCCGCCAGGAAGGTGCGCCTTCCGGTGACGCCGGTGGCGCAGTGCCTGTGTCCGTACCCGCCGGCGGCGACGTCGACCCCGACGACATTCCCTTCTGAGTTGGAGAGCCATGCCTGATTTCGACCGCCGCCGCCGCAAGGTGTGCAGCTTTTGCCTGGAACACATCGATTTCATCGACTACAAGGAGGTCACGCGCCTGCGCCGGTATCTCTCGGAGCGGGGCAAGATCCTGCCGCGGCGCATGACGGGCACGTGTGCCCGGCACCAGCGGACGCTCACGGTTGCGCTGAAGCGGGCGCGGCACATCGCCCTGCTGCCGTTCGCCGAGATTCGCTAACCCCCGTTCGGCATTGTTGCCCCGCCGGCTCCCCAGGTTGAGCCGTAAACCTGCACGGCCTGTATCTCCCATCCCACAGAGGATGGAGCCTCGACCGAGAGGGATACGGGCTGGCCGGGAACTTGGTGAGGCGGCGTGAACCAGCCCGTGTGACCACCACACAAGGTTGTTGCGACGTGGGCGACGCCGGAGGAGATAACCGTCAAGGATCCAGCGCCAGAGCACGAAAAGGCGATCGTGTAGTGCTGGTTGGTCGTGAACGACGGCAGCACCGCTGATCCCATCCCGATGGCCTTGGGGGCCACTCCGACGTCCTGCGTCACTGGTCCGAGATTGCCCAACTCCGGCAGGATGATCCCCGTGGGCCCCTCAGTTATTTGAACCTCCCAACTGACCGAAGGGTCAGCGGTGAACTGCAGACTGATCGGGCCAAGGCCACTGCTTCCGGAGTCGGAGACAGCGGGACCAAATCCATCCATGGAAATCGAGCCGTCGGCGTTGAAGACCAGGCATGAGACCTGCTGTCCGTCGGGCCAGAGAGGATTCGGCGCAATCTCGAGGGCCTTCCCTGAAGTGCCCGAGTTGCAGAAGAGGTTGACCGTGATTGACTCGTCGGGTGCAACGCTGAAGGTTGGTAGCGTGGTCGAGCCCGTGCCGTCGGTGATGGGCCCCAGAACCTGGTAATCGGCCTGCGGGGGCATGAGCGGGGGAAGCCACCCTCCGGTCTCGGCGATGAAGATCTCCCACGACATCGATGGAGCCGCTGTGATGCTGAGGGTCAGTGGCTTGCCGTCGTATCCCTTTGGGCCGTCAATGGTCAGCGTGGTGACACCGAACGACGTCGAGCACTGCGCGAGATCGTTGCCGATCACGCGGTTGGTGGAGCTGATCTTGAAAGAACCCGGCCCCGCACAGTCGAACTGGAGGTACAGCGTCCCCTGCGGGACGAAGGTCTTCAGTCGCATGGAACCGCTGCCGCGGGTGAGGGGAAGCACGACATGCACGAAGCCGGGAACACCGCCCTGCCCCATCAGCGGCATCTGCTTGAGCAGCGCCGCCGACGCCGGCAATGAAGGCGTGACCGCCGGGGCCGGACCGTGATGGTTTCTCAGCTCGACGGCGAACAAGGTGACGCTCGCCGCGACGACTGCAACTGCCGCAAGACCAGCGAACAGGTTGATCATCCCCCGCCTGCGATGGGGCGCATATGCCTCGGCGTCCGTCAAGTTGGAGGGAGGGGTGGATGCTTCGATGTGGTCGAAGTACGCACGCAGCCTCGTATCCAGTCCGGGATCGATCTCAACCATCGCCAAGCTCCTTTCGCAATGTCGCAAGGCCCCGCGCGACATGGGCTCGCACGGTTCCGGGCCGGCAGCCCATGAAGACGGCGCACTCCTCAACCGAGTAGCCATGCCGGTAGTTGAGCGTGATCGCGGCCCGCTGCATGAGCGAGAGGCGCCGGTACGCTCGGTCCATATCCATGTGATCCGCGGCCATCCCCGGATCGCCGCGAGACACCGCGTCCTCGATGAGACCAACCGGCGGCCATCCTCGCGAGCGCAGGTGGCGCCGCCGGCTGATGCAGTGGTTGACGCACACGCGGGTGAGCCACGCAACGGGACGCTCCATCCGGGCCACCGACTCCCAGGACCGCCAGGCCTTGAGCAGCGTCTCCTGAACCGCATCCTGAGCCTCGCCTTCGTCGCGCAGAATCGAAAGCGCGAGCCAGTAGAGCCGCCTGGCGTCCGCTACGGCAACGGCCTCGAAGGTCCGTTCGGGCAATGCCTCGCCCGCCGGGACCGCGCTCGTCGCTGAAATCACACCCATCCCAACGCCTGTCATCACGGTTTTGCTGACACGCGGCTCCTATACTGGGCCGCAGGCGCATGCGCCATCACCGGGCTCGTTTTCTCCACATCCTTGTCCTCGCCCCGGTCGCCGCGATCATCGCGGGTGTCCTCGGCCCGACGCCCCATGCCCTCGCGGCGGCATCGAAGGCACCTGCCCCGATCGTCGTCACCGTCGACCCAGGCGCCGGCGGCCAGCCCACGCCGGCCCATCCGAGCGTCCCCTTCGACCCCGGGGCGATCGGGATAAACGGTCTGCTCGAGAAGGACGTCGACCTCGACGTGGGGACGCGGCTGGCGGCGCTGCTGCGCGCCGACCTCGTCAGCGTGGTGATGACCCGAAGTGCCGACGTCTACGTGTCAGCCGCGCGGCGCGAGCAGATATCGACTTCGCATCACTCGGCTCTGGTCGTCAGCATCCACGCCGCGGCCGCGACCAGCTCCGCGACCGAAGGTTCGCTCGTGCTCTATCCGATCCAGAGGAGTGCCGCCTTCGCGCAGACGCTCAGCGACGCGCTGTCGGCCCAGATCACGGCGGACGGTGTCGCCGACGGCGGCGTGGCGCTCGGCGATGCCGCCTGGTTCCACACCAACGTGCCGGTCGCGACCGTCGAGATCGGGTATCTCACCAACCGGACCGACGCGTCGTTGATGGCCACGGCGTCGTTCCGCCAGGACGTTGCGATCGGCGTGCGCAACGGCGTCGAGGCGTACATGCCCGCGATCATCGCCCGGCGCGACGCGATCCGCGCGTGGCGCAGCGGCCACCCCGGCACGGTGACGGCGGGCACGCTCGCCCCCGCATCCGCAGCGCTGCCGGGAGCCACCGGCTTTCAGTTCGCCCCCGTGATCGCGTGGCTTGCCGCCATCACCGCTGTCGGACTCGTGCTGCTGTTTCGCGATGCGGTAGCACGCGTTCTCGTTGTGCTCATCGCGATGGTGGGGCGTCTGCTCGGTGGGATCATGTGGCTGCGACGAGCGGCGATCCGGAGGCGTCGCCGGAGCCGCCGCGTCAGAACCGACATTCGGCCCGAGCAGCCACATCGGCGGAGCGGTTCGGTGTATGACGACATCCCACTGTGACCGCAGAGGACACACGCGTGTCGAACACCGACACCGTTCGTGCATCGACTGACGCCTATCACCAGCAGGACATCGAGACCGCTGCGCGTCTGCTTGCGGATGACTTCACCTTCACCAGTCCGCAGGACGACCGCATTGACAAGGCCACCTATCTCGAACGCTGCTTCCCCACCGCGGATCGCTTCGTCAGCTCGGAGATCCTTGCGCTTGTTCCTGTGGGCGACGATGGCGTGTTGTTGCTCTACGAATACGAGCTGAAGACGGGTGAGCGGTACCGGAATACCGAGTACTCCACCGTTCGTGACGGTCGCCTCGTCGAGACACAGGTGTTCTTCGGCGGGCGCGTCTAAGCGACGGCAGCGCGCACAACCTCCAGCGATCCAGTGATCGTCGTCCCGTGACCCGGCGATGAACTGATCTGCAGCTTGCCTCCGAGGGCGTCGAGGCGATCTTCCATGTTGGTCAAGCCGGCGCCGCGCTTCATCGTGGCCACGTCGAATCCGGTTCCATCGTCAATGACTGTGAACGTGACGGCGTCAGACCGCTCGGAGAGGCGGACGACGACGTGTGAGCACTGCGCATATTTCTGAATGTTCTGCAGCGCTTCCAGTACGCAGAAATACACCGCCGCTTCGATGTCCTGCGGGTAGCGGCTGATCTCGTCCGCCTCGATGGACACCGGCACCGTTGCCTTCTTTGCCTGCGACTCGAGCGCGACTCGCAGGCCTTTCTCAGCGAGGAGCGGCGGATAGATGCCGCGGGCAAGGTCGCGCAATGTCTCGAGCGCATCGTCGGCGTCGGACTTCAGCTGCTCGAGCGTGAGCTGCGCACGACCAGGATCGCGATCGAGCAGCATCTCGGCAAGTCCGAGTTTCACCTTGATGGCGACCAGATGCTGCTGGGCGCCGTCATGCAGGTTTCGCTCTAGGCGCCGCCGCTCCTGATCCTGTGCGCTGACCAAACGCTGACGCGAGGCACGCAGATCGTCGAGCCTGGCCTGCAGGTCCGCTGTCAACCCGACGTTCCGGAGAACCAGCCCGGCCTGCCCCGCAAGGTGGACGAGCAGATTCTCCTCCACGGGCGTCAGCGCCTCACCGCTGCGCTTGGTGACACCGAGCGCGCCGAGCAGCGTTCCCTGATGCCGCACCTCGACCATCCGGCTCGCGCCTTCGACGTGAGGAAGTGTTCCATCGACCGCCGGCACCGATGAAGCCGGGAGTGCGGTCGCAGGCCAGACCGCCGCCTCGCGCCAGACCGACCCGCTGCGCAACCACACGTCAGCGCGCTGCGCACCGGTTCCTTCCGCAAGGACGCGGGCCATGCGCGGCATCACGTCATCGACTGCGTAGGACTCGGCGACACGTTCCGAGAACTGTGAGAGGACCTCGTACGGTGTGGCGCGCGTGCCGTACACGAGCCGGTTCGCGACGCGCTGCACGCGCTCTCGCACCGGCTGAAACCCTATGGCGACGATTGCTGTCGCCACGATCGACAGCGCGAGATTCGGCTTGCCACCACCCCCGATCAGCGCGCCGATCCCGACCGCGATCCCGACGTAGACGGCCGTGATGAACACCGCGAGCGACCCGTACACCAGCGTGCGACTGATGACGAGGTCGATGTCGTACAGGCGGTGCTTGAAGATGGCAATCCCCGCCGCCACCGGCACCGCGCCACCGAAGCCGACTGCGATCACCAGATCCGAGGTCTGTGAGAATCCGGGGAGGAACGCCTCCCCGAGCTGGAACACGGCAGCGGCCGCCGCGCTCACGATCACCGCACTGGCGATCCACTTCAGTTGCAGGCGTTCATCGCCAGTTGATCGGCGGAAACGTACGAAGGGCGCGGACGCGCTGACGATCAGGACCACGAAACTCACGAGCCAGGTGAATCCGATGACTCCGAAGATCGTCCCAATGACGGTGTCCGGCTCGACACCGATCGGATTGAGGACATTCGCAATGGTCGTCTCGGTCGCCAACTCCCCGGGAGCGAAGGCTCCGGCGGGTACGGCGATCAGCACCGTGAGGATCACCGCGATCACCGCGACCGGTCGCCAGCGTCGCGATGGCAGATGGCCGTCCGGGAACAGCAGGAGCAGGAGCGCCAGCGCCCCGCAGGGGAACACCAACGAGATGACCCAGCTGTCCAACCAGAGCGCCCAGACCCCGCCTGGAGCTCCCGGATGCGTGACAAACGCATACCGGGCGAACTGATCGGACACCCCCTGCACTGCAGAGATGATGGCGATGAAGAGAAACAGCCAACCGATGACATTCCGCGGCTGCCGGGACGCGACCAGCGCACCCACGGCTCCGAAGCTGAGGGGAACGACGATGTCCTCGAGGTCGACGTCGGCGAGCGCATGAAGGTGAGCCCGGTTGGCGAATTCGAGCACGACAGTGAGCACCACGAGGATCACTGCGAGGAACGCGATCGCAACCGCCAGCGCCGTTACCCACGCTCGGCGCGATCCCTCCACATCGGGCGCGCGCGCACGCTGCGTCGGACCAATCGCGGGTTGCCCCATGCGCCAACTGTATGCAGTCGCGAGCCCCTGCCAATGACGCTAGCACCATGCGTTGAGGAGGGGCAGGCACCACCGACGCCCCGGTGCCGGCGGCGGGCGGTCCCCAATGCGGCCTTCGGTAGACTTCGGGCCATGGGTGAACCACAACTCCGCGTTCCCGGTCCGACCCCGCTCCCCGCTCGCGTGGTCCGCTCCGCGAGCCGTCCCATGATCAACCACCGTGGCCCGGAGTTCGCCGCGGTGATGGAGGACGTCATCGGTGGCCTGCGCTGGGCATTGCGCACCGAGAACGACATCCTTCTGTACCCCTGCAGTGGCACGGGCGGCCTCGAGGCCGCCGTCGTGAACCTCCTGAGCCCGGGCGAGCAGGCGCTCTTCTGCGTCATGGGCTCATTCGGTGAACGGTGGGCAAAGATCGGCGAGACCTACGGCGCGGCGGTCGTGCGCCTCACGGTTCCGCCGGGTGAGCCGATCGATCCCGAGGACGTCGAGCGCACGCTCGCCGAGCATCCCGAGATCACCACGGTCTTCGTCACGCACAACGAAACGTCCACCGGCGTGACCAACGACCTCGCCGCGATCGCGGGCGTCGTCAGGAGCCGCGGCAAGATGCTCGCGGTCGACAGCGTCAGCGGCGCCGGCTGCCTGCCCCTCGAAACCGACGCTCTCGGTATCGATGTCCTCGTCACCGGCTCGCAGAAAGGCTGGATGGCTCCTCCGGGCATCGCCATGATCGCTGTCAATGCCGCGGCCTTTGCACGCGCCGAGACGGCGGCGTGCCCGCGCTTCTATCTCGACTTCGGGCGGGAGAAGAAATCGCAGGACAAGAACCAGACGGCCACCACGCCGCCGGTATCGGTGATGTTCGCGCTCCAGGAGGGGCTGGCGATGCTGCGCGAGGAGGGATTGGACAAGGTCTGGGCCCGTCACGCTCGCGTGGCCAGGATGATCCGCGCCGGGGTCGAGGCGATGGGCATGCGACTCCTCGCGGCGCCGGGGCATCGAAGCGACACTGTTACCGCCGTGCACAGCCCGGCTGACACGCCCGAGGCGCTGAAGAGCCTGCTCACGACGTTGCGGACCACGCATGGGCTCGTGCTCGCTGGTGGTCAGGAATCGCTGCAGGGCAAGATCTTCCGCATCGGTCATCTCGGCTTCATCGACGACGCCGACGCCTACACGATCCTCGCACTGCTCGAAGCCGGTCTCATCGACACCGGGCTTCGTACCCGCGGCGGGCTCGCCATTGCGGCGGCACAGGCGGAAGCACGCGGGACGGTCGCACACGCCGAACCCGTCACCGTCGGTTGACCGTCACCGCCGATCGGCCCACCGCGGCCGGCACCGTGACGCGCATCCTCGTCGCGGACCCGATCGCCGAGGACGGCGTGACCCGCCTGCGCGCCGCCGGCGAGGTTGACGTCATGACGGGGCTCGAGCCGAGTGTGCTCCGCGACCGCATCGGGGAGTACGACGCCCTCGTGGTTCGCAGCGAGACGAAGGTCACGGCCGAGGTGTTCGCCGCGGCCCCGCGACTGCGGGTGGTCGGACGCGCCGGCGTGGGCGTCGACAACATCGACATCGACGCCGCGACGCGGCATGGCGTCCTCGTCCTCAACGCGCCCACCGGAAACACCATCGCCGCAACCGAGCACGTGCTCGCGATGATGCTCGCCCTTGCGCGGAACCTCCCCGCCGCCGATCGATCACTGCACGCGGGGCTCTGGGAGCGCTCGAAATTCATGGGCATCGAGCTGCGAGAGAAGACGCTCGGGGTGATGGGGCTGGGGAAGATCGGATCCGAGGTGGCCCGCATCGCCCGCGAGGGGCTGCGCATGCGCGTGCTCGCGCACGATCCGCTGGTGACGGCGGAGCGCGCGCAACAGCTCGGCGTGGAGCTCTGCGACTTTGAGACACTGTTGACTGAAACCGACTTCCTCACGGTCCACGTCCCGCTGACCGATGCCACGCGCGGCGTGATCGGCGCGGCGGAGCTCAGGCGGATGCGCAAGGGCGCTCGACTCATCAACGTCGCCCGTGGCGGCATCATCGATGAGCAGGCGCTCGCCGACGCAATCCGCGACGGGCACATCGCCGGCGCCGCCATCGACGTCTTCACCAAGGAGCCGCCTGATCCCGACAACCCACTCCTCCACGTCGACAGGGTGGTGGTGACGCCGCACCTCGGCGCCAGCACCCGCGAAGCCCAGGTGAACGTCGCCTTCGATGTCGCCGATCAGATCGTCGAGTACCTGGCGGGCGGCACGCCGCGCTACGCGGTCAACGCGCCCACGGTGCTGCCCGAAGAGCTCGCGCGGCTCCAACCCTACCTGGTCCTTGCGGAGAAGATCGGCTCGCTCGCGGCGCAGCTCGACGGTCGCAAGCTGCGCCACGTCGTGTGCAGCTACTCGGGCGAGCTCGCGAGCATCGACACGTCGATCATCACCGCGCATGTGCTGCGCGGGCTCTTCGCGCACTTCACCGAGACGCGCGTCAACCCCGTCAATGCGAAGGTGGTGGCGACATCGATGGGCGTCGACGTCGACGAGCGTCACACCACCCGAAGCGTCGATCCGGAAGGGTCCCTCCTGGTCGAGGTGCGGGGCGAGCAGACCCTGCGCATCACGGGAACGCAGTTCGACGACGGGCCGCGGATCACGCGCATCAACGACTTTCGCGTTGACATGCAGCCCGCGGGCACCTTCCTCGTGGTCACGCACCAGGACCGCCCGGGTGTGATCGCCGCCGTCTCGACGCTGCTCGCGCGCCACGACATCAACATCGCCGGGATCGAGCTGGGGCGGGACCGTCCGCGCGGGCACGCGGTGATGCTCATGGAGATCGACGACCCGGTGAGCGCCGAGCTGCTCGACGAGGTGCGCGAGACCGCAATGCTCGATCAGCTCCGCCAGGTGCGGCTCTGAGGACCTGACGCTCCGTCCGCGACGGAGACAGACGCATGGCCACGGTGCAGCCCTTCGAGGGCACCCGCTACAACCCCGAGCACGTGAAGCTCGGCGGTGTGCTCGCGCCGCCGTACGACGTCATCAGCGATGCTCAGCGCGATGAGCTCTACGGTCGCGACATGCGCAATGTCGTCCGCATCGACTACGGCGCCTCGTACCCCGACGATGTCGAGGGGATCGATGATCGGTACACGCGAGCTGCCTCGTTCCTGACGTCATGGAAGGACCTCGGCATCCTGGTGCGCGATGACCCCGCATGCTTCTACGTCGTTGATCACCTCTTTCGACACCCTGACGGCACCGACCGGAGGCGGCGAGGGTTGCTCGCGACAGTCGCCGCGACTCCGTGGGAGACCTCCGACCTGCGCCCCCACGAACGAACGCTGCGCGGTCCGAAAGCCGACCGCCTCGCGCTCGTTCGTGCAACGCAGGCACAGACGAGTCCGGTCTTCGCGGTCTGGACTGGCGCCGAACGCATCACCGAAACGCTCGACAGCGTCGCGACCGGCGATGCATTGCTGGGTGGGCGGATCGACGGCGAGATCGCCTCAGAGAAGTTGCTCGTCTGGCGTGTCGCGGACCCGCGACAGGTCAACGCGATCGCCGGAGCGCTGAGCCGCGCCGCCCTGTACGTCGCCGACGGACATCACCGCTACGAGACCGCCGCGGCATATGCGGCGGAACGGCGCGCGGCGGATGTGGATGCTCCCCGCGACGCGCCATTCGAGCGTGCTCTGGTGTATCTCGCCGCCGCCGACGATCCGGGCGTCGCCATCCTGCCGACGCACCGGCTCGTGCGCCCGGGCCCCGGCATCGCATTCAGTCTCGACGATCTCTGGGTGCGGCTCGACGATGCGTATGAAACCGTGCCCGCCGCCAGTGGACCGGCGGCGCTCGCTGCCGCGGCATCGATGCATACGACGCATCATGCCTTCGCCGTCGTCGCGCACGACGGGGCCGCGGTGCTCCGGCGGCCGCGCCGTGCGGGTGGATCGCCGCGTGACCGGCTCGACGTCGCGGTCCTCGAAACGGAGGTGCTCGAGCCTGCCGGCGTCTCTCGCGAAATGATCAGTGGGGGTGCGCTCGCCTACACACGCGATGCGGACGGACTCGACGCGGCGGTGCGAAGCGGCGAGGCCATCCTCGCGTTCGGGGTGTCACCGGTCAGAGCTGACGAGGTGACCTCGGTCGCCGACGCCGGCGAGACGATGCCGCAGAAGTCGACGTACTTCTACCCGAAGGTGCCAACGGGGCTGGCGCTGTTCGAGGTCTGAAGGGCCGCTGTCACGCTCGCGTGTTTGGCCCGATGCTGCCAGCGGGTACAGTTGGAGCGTTCAACCGCGAACAGGGAACCTTTGATTGCCAACGTACGGATACCGCTGCCCGAAATGCTCGAACGAGTTCGAGGTCTGGCAGTCGATGCGTGACAACCCCGGCGCGGCCTGTCCGACGTGCGGCGCCGCCGCGGCCCGCCAGTTCTTCCCCGCGGGCATCGTCTTCAAAGGCTCGGGCTTCTACAAGACGGACAGCCGCGGCGCCTCTTCATCGTCGATCACATCGGACGGCGGCGAGTCGAAGAGCGCGGCGACAAGCGCGAAGAAGGACAACGCGAAGTCCGAAACCGCAACCCCCGCATCCGAAGCTTCATCGTCCGCAACCAAGAAACCGGCTTCGACTGACGCCGCCAGTTGAGTACGATGGATCAGCGGCTGCCCCACAACCAGGAGACTCACATGGCTCATCCGATCACCGTGACCGACACCAACTTCAAAGAAGAGGTGCTCGACTCGGAGCTACCCGTCCTTGTCGATTTCTGGGCCTCGTGGTGCACCCCGTGCAAGATGATCGCCCCGATCGTCGAGGAGTTCGCCACCCAGTACGACGGCAAGGTGAAGGTCGCAAAGGTCGATGTCGACGCCAACCCGATCACACCCGGGATGTTCGGCATCATGAGCATCCCCACGCTGATGATCTTCCGCGGCGGCAAGGCCGAGGAGCGGATCGTCGGTTATCAGCCGAAGCAGTCGCTCGAGGCGAAGCTTCAGGCCGTGCTCGCCGCCGCCTGACCCACTCAGACGCCGAGTAGGTCGATCACCTCGCCGGCGAGGTAGAGCGACCCGCAGACCACGACGACGCCATCGCGCCCTGCGCGGTGGCGCGCGTGTTGCAGGGCTGTCCTCACGTCGCCGGCGACCTCGGCGGGGGGCTCGAACAACCGAGCCAGGTCGGCGGGCGGCGTCGCCCGCTCCACCGCCGGAGCCGTGACGATGATCTCGCGAGTGAGCCCGGCGAGCCCGGCAGCCATGGATTCGACGTCCTTGTTGCGCATCGCCGCAAACACCGCGACGCAGTGGCGCTCGCCGATGAGCTCGCGCGCGGCCGCGACCATCGCCGCCATGCCTGCCGGGTTGTGGGCGCCGTCGATGAGGAGCGGCGGCGCTCCCTCGATCCAGTCCATCCGACCTGGCCAGCGCACCGCTTCGCAACCGCGTGCCACCGCGCCTGCATCGATGGCGATGCCGCTGTCTCTGAGCGCCTCGCACACCGCGATCGCGGTCGCGACGTTGGCGACCTGAAACGCTCCGCGCAGTGGGGCGTGCACGGAGATGGGCCGCCCGTCGAACACGCTGTCGACGAGCACGCCGCGCATCCCGGCTGAGCGCCCCTCGAATGGCACATCGATGCCGACCACGGTGAGGGGTGCGCCGACCTCTGTCGCGCGCGCTCGTATCGCTGTGAGCCCGGGTTCGGAGGCACCGGTCACGGCCCGGTTGCCCGGCTTGATGATCGCCGCCTTCTCGCGCGCGATCTCCGGGATCGTCTCGCCGAGCAGGTCCTGATGGTCGAGCGCCACATTGGTGACGGCGGCGATCCCGAGATCGAGCACGTTGGTGCTGTCGAGCCGGCCCCCGAGACCGACCTCACACACGAGCACGTCCGCATCCGCCTCTCGCGCAACAAGGATGCCCGCAGCCGTGAGCACTTCGAAGCCCGTCGGCTGAAGCTCGTCGGGCAGCGCTTCAGCAGCGTCCCAGACGCGCGCGAGCAGCGATGCGAACTCCGCCTCCGTGATCGGAGCACCGTCGCGAACGAAGCGCTCGCAGTACGACGACAGGTGCGGGCTGGTGAGCAGCACCGATCGATGCCCGGCGGCCCGGCAGATGGCGTCCACCGTAGCGCAGACCGAGCCCTTGCCATTCGTTCCCGCGACGAGCGCGCCACGAAGCCCGGTCTGGGGATTGCCGAGCGCCGCCAGCATGGCGCGGGTCCGTTCGAGCCCCGGCATGATGCCGCGCCAGGCGACCGAGTCGAGGGCCGCCACGGCGCGGGCGTATGTCGTCGCGATCATGCCCAATGCCAGGCCTCGTTCATCGCCTCGTCCGGGTCAGGCCGGCTGACGAGCAGTCGCAGCGCCCTCAGCCAGGCTCGTCTCCGCTCGGCGGCGTCTTCGATCCCCTCGACCGCCAGGTCACGGAAGAGGCAGCCGGTCTGGTGCGCCAGGACCGCCTGCAACTCCTGGTACTCGAGGACGCCGGACGCGTCGACGATCGCCGCGCGGCCACCCTCGGCACTGATGACGAGCCGGAAGACCCGCCCCTGGTTGTCGTCGAACGTCGACCGTGGCGTGATCGTGATGGCGCCGATCGCCGGCATGAGCCCGGCGATTCGATCCAACCACGCTCGCTGCGGGTCCGCCGAAGCCTCCACCGCTGTATCGACGAAGAGCTCGCCGGCGAGGGAGAGCACGGCGGTCTGGAACTGCGTGTAGTAGAGGAGATCGGCGCCGTTGAGCGCGACGCTCCCGACATCGACGCCGTCATCGCCGGTGAAAGTCGCCATGAAGGGGCGCGCATACGCCTTGCGCGCCTCCTGCTCGCTCCAGCGAATCCGCATCGACGGCATCGGCTCAGCCCTGCGCGAGCCCGCGCCGCTTCCGCGCGAGCGCCAGCGTGTTGCGAAGCAGCATCGCGATCGTCATCGGCCCGACGCCCCCGGGCACCGGCGTCAGCCAGCCCGCCACCGGTTCCACGGACTCGCGGTCGACATCGCCCACCAGGCCGCCGTCCTGCGGGGTGGTCCCGACGTCGATGACAAACGCGCCGGGTTTCACGTAGGTGGCGTCGATCATGCGCGGCCGGCCGATCGCGGCCACCAGGATGTCGGCGTCGCGGGAGATCGCTGCGAGGTCCCTGGTTCGCGAGTGACAGATGGTCACCGTCGAGTCGGCGTTCGTGAGCATGAGCGCGATCGGGCGGCCGACGATTGCGCTGCGTCCGATGACGACCGCCCGGCTGCCGCGCAGCTGCACGTCACTCCGGCGCAGAAGCTCCATGCACCCGAGCGGTGTGCCGGGCGCGACCACCGCCGGGTGCCCCTCGGCGAGGCGCCCGAAGTTGTACGGATGGAACCCGTCGGCGTCCTTCTCCGGAGAGATGCACGACATCACCGCATCCGGATCGATCTGCACCGGCAGCGGCAGCTGCACCAGGATCCCGTCGATGCCATCGTCGGCGTCGAGCGTTCTCACCAGCGCCACGAGGTCGTGGGTCGTGCTCTCGGCGGGCGGTCGATGCAGCGTGAAGCGCACGCCGGCGCGCTCGGCGGCGCGACCCTTGTTGCGCACGTAGATCGCGGACGCGGGGTCGTCACCGCAGAGGACCACCGCAAGCGCCGGCGGCGCGCTGCCCGCAGCGGTCATCTCGCTGACCTGGGCGGCCAGCTCCGTGCGAAGCTCCGCCGCGACCGACCTGCCGTCGACGATCACAGCGCTCATGCCGGATCCCCGGCGTGGCGCTCGATGATCACCGAGCAGCGGTCGATCGCTCCGGCGATCGGAGGCTGTTTCCCCACGCGGACCTTGACGCTGCCGACGCCCGATTCGACCAACAGGCTCTCGGCGATGCGCGCAGCGATCGCCTCGATCAGGTTGTACTGCTGCTCCTCGACAACTGCGCGCACGAGCGCGAATGCATGCGAGTAGTCGAGCGTGTCAGCGATGGCATCGGTGCGCCCCGCGACGGAGAGGTCCATGCGGATCTCGACGTCGACATGAAAGCGATTGCCGAGCGTGCGCTCAGCCTGGGTTTCACCGTGGTACCCGTAGAACGACATTCCCTCGAGAAGGAGCAGGTCCGGCGAGGCTGGCACGGCGCGATTGTACGGAGGAGTGCCATCCGCGACGGCCACCTGCCTGCCGGGAGCCAGGCGGTGCGGCTGCGCCTCAGACTCCGCGAACGCCGCCCTCGGGTCGCAACACCTGCTCGTGATGGTCGACCGGGTTGACCATCACCACCTGGAAGAGATCCTCGAAGTCACAGGCGAAGAGCTGCATCAGCGACTGGCGCAGCTTGGGGCCCGGGTTGCGCGTTCCCGCCTCGAGCGCGGGGATGTAGTTCTGGGTGACCCCGAGCCGGCGCGCGAGCTCGCGCTGGGTCAGGTGATGCTTGTCGCGCATCGCCCGCAGACCGACGGCCCTCACCTCGACATTCACACGGACAAATATACCCACCTGTGAGTGTGTTCGTCAACGCAACGGGTTCCGCGGCCCGATGATTTGCCGGAGAGTCGGGTGTGCCCATGCCCCCGCGCCTCCCGATACGAACCGCTCGCCTCGTTCTTGAACCGGTCACCCACGCCCACGACGGCGACCTCTTTCAGGCGGCACTGACATCGCGAGCCGAGCTCCTGCCCTGGATGCCGTGGGCCGTCGACATGTCGATGGAGGCTCAGTCGGCCTATACCGACCGGGCGGCACCGGAATGGGAGGCCGGGTCGCCGGCGTTCGCGATCACCGAGCACGGCTTGGCCATCGGTGTGATCGGCCTGATGCGCGAAGGCGCCTCCGAATACGAGATCCACTACTGGCTTGCGACCGACCGCACCGGGCGCGGCTACGTCACCGAGGCCGCGCAGGCGCTGATCGAGTGGGCTCGAGATGAGCTCGGAGCGCGCCGGATCGTGCTCCACGCAGGGATGGAGAACCGCCGCAGCCTCGCCGTCGCGGAGCGGCTCGGTTTCGCGCGCGACGGCGAGCTCGAGGGAGGGATGACCGGCGGGAGCGTGAGCGTCTTCCCCGCGTACACCCATCACCTCGACCTCTAACCGTTGCGCTTGAGGAGCCCGAGCCGCTTCGCACGCCGTTCGGCCCGGGCGAACACCAGGACCCCGGAGGGAATCAAGACAGCTCCCATCACCAGGAGCACGAGGATGGTTCCGAGCAGCGAGCCAACGCCGGCGTGGTCGAGAAGCGCCGCGCGCATCCCGCTGAGCGTGTACGTGAGCGGCGACGCCTGCCCCATGACGCGCAGCACGGTGGGAAGCACGGTGATCGGGTAGTAGACGCCTGAGACGAGCAGCAGCACACCCTGCACTGCAACCGCCATCTGCTCACCTTTCTCCGGCGAGAGCAACGGCAGGATCGATGTGAAGATGCCGAGACCGAGTACCGGGAATGTCGCCGCCGCAAGCACCAGCAGCGCCGAACCGGGGTTCGCATCGGAGAGGTCGAGGTGGAACGCCAGCGCGATCGCGATCATGATGATCACGCTCCGGAGGAGCGCATACACGATGGCGAATGAGCAGATCCCGAGCAGGTGGGTGATCCGCCGCACCGGCGCCATGAACGTGTACTCGATGGTTCCCTCCCAGCGCTCCCACGCGATCGCGAAGGACACGTCGAAGAACATGAGCGAGAGGTAGCTCCAGAGCAGCGAGCCGATGAGCAGGTACAGCTGTGCGCGCGCGATGTCCACGTGCGCGTTCGGCCCGCTGAACGAACCGAGCCCGGACGCCAGGTAGCCGATGCTCAGCGTGCTCACGATGCTGTACACCAGCCACACGACCTCCCAGATCCAGTAGCGCTTGTACAGGTTTCGCTGGCGTTCGAAGAACCCCAGGAAGGCGTTTGCCTCGAAACGCAAGCCCGGCGATGGCATCTCGACGTCGCGCATCTGCGTGCTCACGATTGATCCTCCTCCTCGGATTCACTGTCGTCGTCAAACGTCTTGCCGGTGAGCCGCAGGAACACGTCCTCCAGCGAGGCACCATCGCCGCTGACGCTGTGCTGGGCACGCAGTTCCGCCGGTGACCCCTCAGCGAGAATCCGACCGCGGTCGAGGATGATCACGCGGTCGCAGAGCCGCTCCGCTTCCTCGAGGTCATGGGTGCTGAGCAGCACGGTCACGCCTGATTGCGCTCTGATGTCGCGCACGAACCCCTGGACCTCACGCTTCGACCGCGGGTCGAGGCCGGTCGTCGGCTCGTCCATCAGCAGCAGCGACGGGCTGGTCAGCAGGCTGCGCGCGATCGCAACCTTCTGCTGCTGTCCCCGTGACAGCTGCTTCATCGGCTTGTCGATCGTGTCGCGGGGAAGACCGAGGCGTGTGAGCGCGGCGACTGCCGCGTCGCGGGTGCCCTTGCCGCCCTGGCCGTAGAGGCGCGTCGCGTAGGAGAGGTTCTCCCACGGGCTCATCTCCTTGAAGAAGCTTGCCTCAACGGAGACGCGATTCACGTGCCGGCGCACCTCGTGGCCGTCATCGACCACGTCGTGGCCGAACACCCGCGCCGTTCCCTCATCGGGGATGGTCAGCGTGGCGAGCACACGAAGCAAGGTCGACTTCCCGCTGCCGTTGAGACCGACGATCGCGACCATCTCGCCGTCGCGCACGAGCAGATCGACGGAATCGACGGCGCGCTTGAGCTGCTGCGATGGTTGACGGCGACGCCACGGCGGTCCTCGTCGCTCGCGCCGGAACGACTTCACCAGCTTGGTCACCTCGACGGCGATGCCGCCGTCACCTATCCTGGACACCGATTTCTCCTGCTCACGCTGCTGTTTCTCTTCTGGACAAACAAAAGGACCGTGCCGGCCGGGCCGCACGATCCTGTGAGCAGAGCTGTTCGATGCTCAGAGACTCAAGGAGCGACCCCCGACATGCGGACTCGTCCCTCGACGGGAGTGAGCCCGGCTCCGGTGCATTGCGTTGCCATCAAAACAAGCGCTCCTCTGCGCGAATCAACGAACGAGCGGTCATGTTAGGTGCTGCGCGCCACCGTGTCAAACGAGCGCGTCCGTGTGGTCATCGTGTGTCCGGACCGTCCGCCGCAAGCCGGCGCGAAGGTGCCGATCTCGTCCCGGACGAGGCTCACGCTATCCTCACGGTATGTGCCGCGTCTGCATGAAGCGACCGGAGATCCCGGACGAACGGTACGGACGCTGCGAGCAGTGTGCCAAGGCTGGTCGCAACGCGTTTCGTTTCCGGCTCTTTCCGGCCCGCGGTGGCGCCGGGTTCACGGTCAAGGCCGGAGAGCTGTCGCCGCATGCATTGCGCCAGAAGTGGCGTGCGCCCCTCGCCGCATACAAAGGTCATCTGTCCACGAAGGCGAGTCTCGGACTCCACGAACTCGAGATGGTCACCGCGAAAGAGCGTGTCGAGAGCCTGCGCGTCGCGCCCGACCTCGCAGGCCATGACGACGAGGTGCTCGCCGCGATTCACGACGCTGCCGAGCGGACCGACTCGGCATGGTGAGACCTCGCAGCTCAGGCTGAGAACAGCTTCCACGACAGCGAAGGAGCGCCGATTGTCGTGGTGGTGACCACCATCCACGTGATCGACGTCTTCGCGTTGAGGATGCCCGTCACCGTCGCGACGGTCGCACCGGACGCGATCGGAGCACGCGGCGACTGGATGATCACGTGGACGCGGAGCAACGCGCCGGCGCGGATGAACACGACGTCAGACGCCTGGTGCGGAGCCAGCTGCACGGGAGCGCTGCCTCCCCACCGCGTTGTGATCGATCCGGTGAGCTGGGGGAGGGCTTCGGAGAGATCGACGGCCTCATAGGCGCTGACCGCGGCGACGACCGCGCTCTGCGCCGACGCAAAAGCCTGTCCAAGCTCGGGATGTGCTGGATCCCCTGAGGCCGCGGGTGGCTGGCCGAGGACGGCGCCCCACACGGTGATGCTCTCGCCGCTCGTGTACTGCATCGCGTCGGCAAACAGGAGACACCCGCCCGCGGCGCCGGTCCACCCGGTCTTGATGCCGAGCCACCCCTGCTGCGTGTTGAGCAGGATGTCGAGGTTGTTGAGGACGGTGCCGTCGGGCAGCGTCGCCTGGACCGTTCGCACCATGTCGGCAAGCGCGGGACTGGCGATGACTGCCTTCGCGAGCAGCACGAGATCCCCCGCGGTCGAGACGGTTCTGGCACTCAGGCCGCTCGGATCGGCGAAATGGGTGTGGGCCATTCCCATTGCCTCAGCAGCCGCGTTGAGACGTGCGATGAACGTCGAACGGCTGCCCGAGACCCAGACTGCGAGGGTCTCGGCGATGTTGTCGGCAGACGGCAGGAGCAGCGCCAGCAGCAGCTCGCGCTCGGTGAGGACCTCGCCGGCACGGACCGGAAGATTCGACCCGCCCTCGGCGCGCGCCTGTCGATACAGCAGCACGTCTGCGGTGGTCATGGTGACCGACGGCCCATTCGCGCCGGCGCCGAGCGGATGCGCGCTGAGGACGATCAGCGCGGTCATCGCCTTGGCGACCGATCCGATGGGCCTGACGAGCGTGGGCTCACGAGATGCGACGGTCCCGCTGAAACTGGTCACAAGCGCGAAGCTGCCGGTGCCGGGTACGGGGATCGGGGGCGGACCGGTGCCGTCGAGCAGCACCGTGGCAGGAGCGTGAAAGCTCACTGTCGCAGGCGGCGGTGGTGCTGTGAGCCGCACGGCGACGAACGTGGCCGGGATGATCACGACCGCGGCGATCACGGTCACGAAGACAATCCACACCCACGACGGCCGTCGCGACCCGGCCATCAGGCTTGTCGACGCGTGTCGACTCGTAGCATGCCTGCGTGCCTACCCACGACGACGTCGCGCCGGCGGCGTCACATCACGCTACCTGACGGGTCAGGCCTTGGCCCGGCGTGAGCCGCGTGCGCCCTTCACCGCGCTCGAGAGTGAGGTGCTCGCCGAGAAGCGCACCACCCGACGGGCTGGAACCTTGACTGCTTCGCCGGTACGCGGGTTGCGACCGAGACGCGCCGCGCGCTGCGCCGTTTTGAAGTTGCCGAAACCGTGGATGCGAACCTCGTCGCCCTTCTCCAGCGACTGCGCGATGGTGTCGAAGAACCAGCGCACCTCATCACGTGCGGCGGTGACGGTGATTTCTGCACGATCTGCGAGTTGCTTTGCGAGCACATCGCGTGTCACGACTGTGGCCATGAGTTCTCTCCAAGAGTCTGACGGGGAAACGGCCGCGATTGTAAGGAAAACCGCGGTGGTTTCTCAACATCGATCGTGTCGGTCGCTGTGCTAGCGTCGCAACGCGTGTCGATGGCACGCGCCGGCGTCGCAGACGCGGAGTGGGATTTCGCCCTGCAGCGCATGGGCGGCCATTTCCTGCAGAGCACCCTGTGGCAGCGCGTCCAGGTCGCTCTCGGACATGACGTTGTCTGGGCTCGGCATGAGCGCTGGATGTGGGCCGGCGCAATTCGCGCGGGCCACTTTCCCCGCTATGTGTATTTGCCGCACGGGCCCACGGCGGTATCGACGGAAGCGATGAGCGCCGCGCTTGCCGATGCCGTGGATGCGGCTCGTGCGCGCTCGCTGGACTTTGTCAGAGCCGAACCGGCCGGTGAGTCGGCGCTGGCCGCTCTGATTGCGTCAGGCGCGCATCCGAGCAGATCGATTCAGCCTCGCTGGACGTGGATCCTCGATCTCAGCGCTGACGAGGCGGCACTGCGACGGGGACTCAGCGCGGGACACCGAGGAGCGATCAATGCAGCGGCGCGCCGGGGACTCACGATCCGCGCGAGTGCGGATCCTGATGAGATCGAGGTGTTCCTCCGCCTCCAGGAGCGCACCGCCGCGGCCGGACGATTTCGCGGGCAGGAGCAGTCGTATCACCGCGCCGTCGCTCGAACGCTGATGCCCGAGCACGCCGCCGTGCTGTACATCGCTGAAGCAGCAGGCGCACCGGTCGCCGCTGCGCTCTGCTTCGACTTCTCCGGGACCCGCTACTACGCGCACGCGGTGTCGGACCCGGAGTCCGGTCGCAAACTCCAGGCGGCAGCGCCACTGGTCTGGCGGATGCTCCTCGACGCCCGAGAGATGGGCGCGCTGCGATTCGATTTCTGGGGCATTGCCCCGGGTGGTCAGCCGGCTCCGGGCGCGGCGCCGCATCCATGGGATGGGTTCTCGCAGTTCAAGCGATCATTCGGCGGCGAAGCGGTGGAGCGCGCAGGCACATGGGACCTGGGCGTTCGGTCCTTGCGCCACAGCCTGTATCGCGCAGCCGTCCGGCTCCGACGGTGAGACCCGCGACACCGCAGGAGCTCCGACGCTGGGACGAGCTCGTCATCGAGAACCCGGACGGCGGCCAGATCCTGCAGACGCGCGCGTGGGGCGAATTCAAGCGAAAGCACCGCTGGGCACCGCGTTATCTGCTCTCCGACACCGAGCCGTCGGTGGCGGTTCTCATGCTCGCGCATACCGTGCCGGGGCTAGGCACGCTCGGGTACGTCCCGAAAGGGCCTGGAGTGTCGGACGTCGCCCAACTGCCACCACTCCTCGACGGCCTGCGTGCGACAGCAGGTTCGGCGTTCGCGATCAAGCTGGAGCCCGAGATCGAGGAGAGCGCCGAGGCGACTGCCGCGCTGCATGCGATGGGACTCGAGAAGTCACGTCATGACGTGCAGATCAGCAGAGCGACGATCATCGTGGATCTCCGCCCTGAAGCGGGTCCGTTGCTCGCCTCGTTCAAGCCGAAGTGCCGTTACAACATCCGCCTGGCGGAGCGGCGCGGGGTGACCGTGTCGCCGGTGCCACTCGACGACGAGAGCATCGACACCATGTACTCGCTGATGGCATCGACTCGCGATCGCGCCGGGTTCACGCTGCGCAGCAAGCAGTATTTCTCGCAGTACTGGCGTCTGCACGCCGCCGCCGGCCAGGGACAGCTGTTCTTCGCCTCACTCGACGGTCAGGTGCTCGCCGGCGTGTTCGCCACGTACCTCGGGCGCAAGGGCTGGTACAAGGACGGGGGCTCCACGAAGGAACACGCCGCGGTGATGGCGCCGCATCTGCTGCAGTGGGAGGTGATGCGCTGGCTCATGGCACGCGGCGTCGAAGCCTATGACCTGGTGGCGGTGCCCCCCGCTTCCGAGTTGAACCCGAATCATCCGCTCTTCGGGCTGTATCGCTTCAAGTCCGGCTTCAGCGAGCACATCACTGAATACGTCGGTACGTGGGATCTTCCGATCCAGCGGCGGCGATTCACTGCGTGGAACGCTGTCGCAGAGCGCGCAGCACATCAGTGGGCGTACCGCGTCCGCCACGACCTCCTCTACTAGCGCCAGATCCTCTTCATGATCACCTTCGACAGCTTCTCCGGGTCGTGGTGGGTGGAGATCTGCGACGACGCGACGTCGGCGAGGATGTAGTTCACCGGTTGGAGCGTCGCCTGATCGCGGTCGAAGCCAACTCGCGTGACCCCTGCCTCCACCGCTGAGGGCGGGAGCGGCAGCCCCACGTTGCTGTTGACGATGACGTAGTCGAACAGGGTCACGCCCACGTGCGCCTCGATGGTCTTCAGGTGCTCACTCACCGAGAAACCCATCGTCTCTCCGGGCTGGCCGGCGATATTGCACACGTAGACCTTCACTGCGGGGCTGGCGCGCAACGCCTCGACCATTCCCTCGATGAGGAGGTTCGGCAGGATCGACGTGTACAGCGAGCCGGGCCCGACGATGATCAGCTCGGCAGCCAGGATCGCCGTCTCGGCCTCTGGATTGATCTCCGCGTCCGCCGGCTCAAGGAACACGCGGTCGATGTGGTCGACACCGTACGGCACCTTCGATTCGCCCACCCTTACCTCGCTGCCGGCGGTGGCGCAGAGGACGACGTCGCGGAGCGTCGACGGCACGATCTGACCACGCACGGCGAGGACGCGGCCCGACTCGCGGATGGCGTGCTCGAAGTCGCCGGTGATCTCCGCCATGGCGGTGATGAAGAGGTTGCCGAACGAATGCCCGGAGAGCGCCCCTTCCCCGCCGAACCGGTACTGGAAGAGCTCGGTCATCAGTGGCTCGGTCTCGGCGAGGGCGGTGAGGCACTGGCGGATATCCCCCGGCGGCAGGACGCGGTACTCCTCGCGCAGGCGGCCACTGGAACCGCCGTCGTCGGCCACCGTGACGATCGCCACGATGTTTCCCGTGTACTTCTTGACGCCACGGAGCAGCGCCGAGAGGCCCGTGCCGCCGCCGATCGCCACCAGGCGCGGGCCCTTGGCCAGCAGTCGGAACTTGTAGAGCTGCTCGGCAAGCCCGCGGTCGGTGCTGCCGTGCCCGGGCAGGAACGGCCCGAGGATCGAGCGGCCGAGCTTGTAGAAGCAGAGCACGATGAGCCCGACGCCGACGAGCGCGAAGAGGAGCGCGCGAACCAGGCGGGGCAGGAACTGCAGGGTGAGCTCGCCGACCCACGACGGGAAGGTGATGGACGCGCTGTAGAGATCTCGCAGGATGTAGCCCGCCGCGAGGCTGATCATCACGATCGCCAGGAACAGGAGGAGCAGCCAGCGCTTGACGTGGAGCCCCGGCGTGAACCAGCGCATCAGGTTCGCACTCGGGCGGATTCGTACCTTCATACCGCGTCCCGATTCTGGCACTTCGGCTCCAGCGTGCCAGTGATCCGGCAAGGAAGACCTCTCAGGGAGCGGTCCGCATCTCGCCCTTCGATGCCAGCTCGACCGGGTCACGCCTGCGCCGCAACTTCGCCAGGTTGTGCTCGGCCTCGATGTACCGCGCGGTTCCCGAGTACGAGCGCATGACCAGGCTCTGGGTATGGCAGCGATCCTCACCGAGAAACCGGACCCCCTCGAGGAGCTCGCCGCTGGTGATCCCGGTGGCAGCGAAGAACACGTTGTCGCCGGCGACGAGATCGTCGAGCTCGAGCACGTCTCCCGCATGCTTGCCCTCGCGCTCCTGCACGCCGCGCTCACTTTCGCCGACCCAGATCCGTGCCTGCATCCCGCCGCCGATGCACTTGACGCCGCAGGCGGCGAGCACTGCCTCGGGAGCACCCCCGATCCCCATCAGCACATCGATGCCGGTGCGGTGCTCCATGGCCGCCATGAGCCCTGCCGCGACGTCGCCGTCCATGATCAGCTTCACCCTCGCCCCCGCAGACCGGATCTCCTCGAGGAGTGTCTCGTGACGTTCGCGGTCGAGCACCACCACGGTCAGGTCCTCGACCCGGCGATCCTCGGCCCTGGCGATCCGCTTGAGGTTCTGGGCCACCGGCGCGGTGATGTCGATCACCTTCGCGGCGGCGGGTCCGACGATCAACTTCTCGATGTAGTGGAGATGGGTGTGGAACATCGAGCCACGCTCGGCGAGCGCAACCGTCGCGATGCCACCGGGAATGCCGCGTGCGACCAGGCGCGTGCCGTCGATGGGGTCCACGGCGACGTCGACCGCAGGGGGACTGCCGTTGCCGACCTGCTCGCCGATGTAGAGCATCGGCGCCTCGTCCTTCTCGCCCTCTCCGATGACCACCACACCGTCCATGTCGACGAACCCGAGGCTTCGCCGCATCGAATCGACGGCTGCCTGGTCGGCCCTCTCTTTCTGGTTGCGCCCCATGTGCCGGGCGGCGGCCATCGCGGCGCCTTCAGTGACCCGGACCAGCTCGAGGGCAAGGTTGCGGTCGATCGGGGTCCCCAGGTCGCGCGGCCGCGTTGCCATTAGCCCGCGATCATACGGCGCGGGTTCCGCAAAGCCCAGCGGTGCCGAACGCCACGATGGCGTCCGCGGCGCAGCGGACGCCGTTCGCGAGCGCTGCCTCGAAGGTTGCATCGTCGGCACGTTCGAGATGCGCGAGATAACCAAGGAATCCCCCGGCGAGGGCGTCGCCGGCCCCGGTGGGATCGACGACCTTGGCGACGGGTGTGGCGGGCACCTCCGTGACGGCATCTGCGGTCACGCACGCGGCGCCGAGCGGTCCGTGCTTCACGACGACTGCGCGCAAGCGACCGGTGCCGCAGAGGGCTGCGGCCGCGATGCGCCAGTCCTCATGGGCGGTGAGCGCCCAGAGCTCCGATGCGGTGAGGAACAGCACGTCGGCGCGTTCGATCAGCGACCTCACCTCGTCCGGCTCGCTTTGAATGAATGTCGTCATCGAGTCGATGCCGATCAGCCTCGCCGCGGACTGGTCGAGGACATCGCGCTGCAGGCGTGGGTCCATGCTCGCGACAAAGAACACCTCCGCGCGGCGCGAGCTCCCCGGCAGCGCCGGCTGCCACTCGGGGTCGCATCCGGGCTCGGACGACTCGTCGGAGGTGACCCAGCGATCGAAGTCGTGCACCGCATGCCAGCGGAACGTCGGCAATTCGCTCTCCACCACACCGTCGAGGTCGATGTTGGGATTCGAGAGGAGGCGGCGGAAGTCGGCGGCGCAATCCCTTCCGACGATGCCGTTGACGTGCACAGGTGCGTACCCAGCGGCCGCAAGGGAGAAGTACACGGCAGAGCCGCCGAGGGTGTCCTCCCTGCCGGCGGGCGTGGTCAGATCGTCGCTGTGCAAGGTACCGGCGACCGCGACCTCCCAGGTCACGTCGGGGAAAGCTTTAGCCCGCAGCCGCGGTTCTGTTCCGCTCGCCGAAGAGCGGAATGATCGGGGCGAGCCTCGGGCGCCGCGACTCGAGTGCGCGCATGAGCAGGACCTCCTGCGCCTCGAACAGGATGTCGGCAACGTGATCCGGGTCGCGGTCGATGCCGAGACGGTCGCGCAACCCCGGGTCCACCGCGCCAACCGCGCGTACGACGGCGCTCCAGACGGAGGCGGGGATCAGCCGGAATGAGCGAAGGCGGCATTCCTCGATGAGGTCGATGAGCACGTCGGCCTCCCTGACGCGCAGCCGGGTGCGCGAGATGCGCTCACGCCGGAAGGCGGCTTCGCGCTCGACGCGAGAGATTTCGAGGCACGTCCGCTCCATTGGACCGGGCTTCGAGCGCGTGGCTGCGGCGTGCATCAGCGGATTGTCCCACGCTCGGCTGAGGGTGCGAGGCTCGGTTACCTGCTGTTACACCGGGTAGCAGATCGACCGCCAGCGCCCACCACTGGGAACGAGGTGCACGACCCGGTGGATCCTGGCGAGCGGTTCGGGGTCGCCGACCTCATATTCGACGTCGAGCTCGGCCACGTCGTGGTAGGTCCTGCCCCGGGACGTTTCGGTCCATTCCGGCAGATATCGCACCTCCTTGACGCTCACGCCGCGGAGCCGGCGCATCGACGATGCGCCCTGCGCCTCGGCGAACGCCTCGGGTGAGCCCCAGCTCAGCTGGCAGTCCTCGCTCAGCAGCGAAAAGGCGCGGCGGTACTGGTTGGCCCGCATCAGCTCGACAAAGAGCGCCTCGCTGAACGCGGGGTTGCCCGGGGGCCTGCTGCCGATCGGAGCCCGGCCACGCTCGTGCGCATCGACCAGCGCGGCTGCACGTCGTGAGGTGACGTTGGCGGTCTCGCTCCCCGCCCAGAACGCCCTGGTTCCCTCGTCGACCTGGGTCGCCCGCGGTGCGGGCTGGGCGACCGGAGCCGCAGCGGCGGTCACCGCGCGGCGGTCGGGACGATGCAGCCAGCGAGTGAAGCGGTTTCCATCGAAACGCCCGCGCCGCGGACGCTCTGCGCCGATCAGGACGTGGGGTGGCAGCGGCATCGCCGGCGCCAGTGTACGCGGCGCAGGGGATGCGATGAAAGCGGGCACGCGGGCACGCAGTTTCCCTACGATGCGCGAGATGCCGCCAGCCCGCGCCCGCATCCTGATCGCGGAGGATGAGGCCGCCGTCGCTCAGCAGGTCATCAACCGGTTCACCGTGCGGGGCCACGACGTGCACTGGGCGAAGGCCGTTCGCGAGGTGCGTTCCGAGCTGCCGGTTTTCGAACCTGACGTGCTCATCCTGGACGCAACGCTCGATACCGACGGGTTGGAGCTCTTCCAGGCGATCCGCTTCGCGCCGGAGCATCCACGCGCAGGGGTTGTCATCCTCACAGCGGCCGGCGACGTCGGCGCGAGAGAGCGTGCCCAGCAGCTCGGGGCCGCAGCCGTGATGATGAAGCCGGTGCGCCAGGACGAGCTCGTGGAGATCGTCGAGGACCTCCTCACCTACATCTGAGCGGTCCCGCGGGTCAGTGAGCGATTGCGGCCAGGATGATGATCATCAGGCTGCCGCCGACCCAGAGCGCCAGCGTCGCCCAGACATAGAACGGAACGCTGGCGCTCTGGTCGTACCAGCCCACGACGCGCCGCTCGGTCATGATCACGATGGCGAGCGCGTCGAGGAGCACGAAGATGAGTGTGACGATCAGCGCCGTCACATCAACGCCGTTGCCGACGATCGCGCCCACCGCCACGGAGACGGCGGCGAGCGCGATCGCGGTCCCGAGGGTACCGATCTGGGTGAGGCGGACCCAGGCGCGCTTTCGGGTGAGCAGTGAGGCGATGATGATCAGCGTCGCCGCATATGACGCGGACGAGACCGCCGCGATCACCTGAGCTGCCAGCGGGAGAGTAGCGGTGCCGCCCGAGCCGGTCGCCACGCCGCCGGCGAACGGGGCCAGTGCGCCGAAGAGGGCGAGGATCGCAAGGGCCAGATCCCACGTGTAGACGAACAGCACCGCGCCCGGGCGGTGTTCCTGCTCCTCGTCGCGCGACGTCACCGAGTTCGGCACGCGGCGATGATGCCATCGCGCCGACGGGTCGCCGCGTCCGGGTGCCGACGTACCCTTGGGCGGTGACCACCATCGCCGTTCTGCGGGGAGATCAGACCGGTCAGGAGTTGCTCGACGAGGCGCTCCGCGTGATCCATCCGAATGTCATCCACGTGGAGCTCCAGCTTGAGACGTTCGACCTCTCCCTCGAGCATCGCCGCGAGACGCGAAACGCGGTGGTCACCGAGGCCGCAGACGCGATGCGCGCTGCCGGGTTCGGACTGAAGGCCGCGACGGTCACGCCGACGGACCGCGGCGACGTGGGAAGCCCCAATGCGCTGCTGCGCGAGCGCGTCGGAGGCCGCGTGATCCTCCGCACCGGGCAGCGCATCCCCGGGGTGGCCGGGATCGCGGGGGTCAGCGCGCCCATCAGCATCGTGCGCATGGCCGTGGACGACGCCTACAACGCCCGCGAGTGGCGTGAGCAGACCGATGGAGATGAGATCGCCTACCGCACCGAGCACATCTCGCGGGCGACGTGTCAGGCGGTCGCCGAGTTCGCCTTCGTCCATGCGGCCCGCACCCGTTCGCGGGTGTTCGGCGGCCCCAAGTTCACCGTCTCGAGGATCTACGAGGGCATGTTCAAGGAGGAGCTCGACGCGGCTGCGTCTCGCCACCCCGAGGTTGATTACGAGCCGCAGCTGATCGACGCCACCTATGCGCTCCTCTTCAGCCGCGCCGGTGACGCGCTGGTCATCCCCGCGCTCAATCGCGACGGCGACTGTCTGAGCGACCTCGTGCTGCCGCTCTTCGGCACGATCGCCGGCGCGGAGTCGTTGCTCCTCGGTTTCGGCGACGATCCGCTCGTACCCTCGGTGGTGATGGCGGAGGCGCCGCACGGCACCGCGCCCAGCCTCGAGGGCAAGAACGTCGCCAACCCGATGGCCATGATCCTCGCGGCCGCCGCGCTTCTCGGGTTCGCGCCCGACGACCGATGCCGGCTGGCGTCGACCGTGATCCGCGACGCCGTGTTCGACGCACTCCGGGCGGGAATCTCCACCGCTGACCTCGGTGGCCAGGCTTCGACCACGGGTTTCACGGACGCAGTGATCGAGCGGGTGCGAAGCGCGATCGCGGCGGCACGCGCGTGACACGCATCCACCTCGATCACGCAGCGACGACGCCACTGGCGCCCCAGGTGCTCGACGAGATGCTGCCGTATTTGACGATAACCCAGGGCAATCCGTCGTCGGTCCACGAATCGGGGCGTGCCGCTCGTGGGGCGGTCGACGGCGCCCGCGACAGGATCGCCGCGGTGCTGGGCTGCGCGCAGCGCGAGATCATCTTCACCGGATCGGGGACCGAGGCGGACAACCTCGCGCTCCGCGGCGTCATCGAGCGGTGGGGGGCGGAGCGGGGCCGGCACCTGGTGGTGAGCGCGATCGAGCACGACGCGGTCCTCGAGACGGCGCGCCACCTCGAGGAGTTGGGCCTGGGCACGCTCACCGTCGCCGGCTGCGATCGCGACTGCCGCGTCGACCCTGCGGCCGTGGCCGCGGCGGTCACCTCCGAGACGGTGCTCGTTTCAGTCATGTTCGTCAACAACGAAACGGGCGCCGTCCAGGACGTGGCCGGGATCGCCGAGGCGGTGCACCGTCGCAACCCGAGGACGCTGGTCCACACCGATGCGGTCCAGGCGCTCGGCAGAATCCCGCTGCACCCCGAGGCGCTCGGCGTCGACCTGCTCTCCGTCTCGGCACACAAGATCTACGGACCCAAGGGGGTTGGTGCGCTCTGGGTCCGTCACGGGATCGCGCTCGCGGCCCAGAACACCGGTGGCGGCCAGGAGCGCAACCGGCGGAGCGCCACCGAGAACGTCGCGGGGATCGTCGGATTCGCCGCGGCCGCGGAACTCGGCGAGCGGGTCCGCATTGACGAGACGGATCGCCAGGGCGCGCTGTGCCGGCGGCTGGTTGGGGCTGTCGAGGCACAGGTTCCGGGCGCCATCGTGACCGCGGCCGGCGCACGCAAGGCGGCGGGGTTTGCCACCTTTGCGCTGCCCGGTGTGCGCAGCGACGTGCTGCTCGCGGCACTCGACATGGGCGGGGTCGAAGCGTCCGCCGGGTCCGCATGCGCCAGCGGCGCGCCGCTGCCCTCGCACGTGCTGAGGGCGATGGGCTATGCGGACGATCTCGCCGCTGGCGCGCTGCGCTGCACGACCGGGCGCTCGACATCGATCGCGGACATCGACGCAGCCGCCGTGGTGATCGCGGACGGCGTCGCTCGAATCCGGCGCTCGGTCGTTGCCGCCGCGCCTGTCGTGGGCTGACTCGAGGGTCAGCCTGGGGCGGGAAGTCCGATGGCCGCCCGCAGCGCCTTGGCATCGCTGGCGGCAGTGGCGAGCAACGGGATGATCTGCTGCTGGAGGGTCCCGATCACCGCCACGGCCGGCGCCGTGGCCGCCTGTTCGAGCAGCTTCTCGATTGCGGCGTCATCGCCGAGCAGGTGGCCCACGTCCGTGGCAGCGCCTCCGCTGAACGGGATTGCTCGGAGCGCATTGTCGTAGGCGATCGTCAGCTGGCGCTGCGCGCTGAGCGCGGTCTGGCAGGCTCCGAGCGCGACGGTCGCGCTGGTGGCGTCGCAGGATTCGTTCTCCGTAGCGGCGATCTCTGCTTCGCCCTGGTTGTAGTGGCTGGCGGCTGCCGCGTAGCGCGCCTGGACCTG
>Ga0182024_10005161_pt1 | contig 29459 bp, 31 predicted proteins | sample P32metaG_FD_120480 | JGI IMG/M metagenome (GOLD analysis project Ga0182024, IMG submission 120480) | Permafrost microbial communities from Stordalen Mire, Sweden - P3-2 metaG (Illumina Assembly) | ecosystem: Environmental > Terrestrial > Soil > Wetlands > Permafrost | place: Sweden: Stordalen...
CCGCTCGATCCACCTGTCGGTCTCCTACGACCAGCCCAGCAGCACCCGGGACGCGATCGGCGAAGCGATCGGCGCCGGCTTCCGGCACATCGTCCTCGGACTGCCCGCGCCCTTCCCCGCTGGCGTCGCGCAGTGGGTCACCGACGAGCTCATCACCACGTCGGCGTAGTACTCCAGCCGGCAGGGGAAAACTCGGCAGGCGGAGTGCTACGCCGGTTCCGCCGGTGAGAATGAACCGGGAGTCCTACTCATCGAGCCAGGCAATACTGACGGCCAGTTGCAGTGTGATCTGGCTGAGCAGGAACGTTGCATCCATGGTCCTGCCGAGCGGGAGAACGCCGCTGGAGGCAGCCCCGTCTTTCCTGACTGCCGACTGCCGGAGGACCCCGGGCCGCCACCAGTGAGGGGGCCGCAGCGACGCATTGAGCACCCCGGCAGGCCTTTCAATGCTGACTGAGCCCGTGGCGAGCAGCCGCTCGCTCTTCTCGCCGAGCAGCCCGGCCTCGGCATCGAGCACCGCACCGACCTTGCGGTCGAAGGCTTCAGGTTCATCAGCCCGGTCGTCTGCGTCATCGCGCATGACACTTATCATCGCAGGGCCGCGTCCCGGCTCTCCTGGTCGATGCACAGGTGCCAGGTGCCAGGTGCGAGCGGGCAGCAGCAGGCTGGGCAGTACGTTCCAGGGAAATGGTGATCGGCAATGCCCGGATTTGTGCTGGGGCCCCGCGAGGGACCCGCCTATGGCTTCCACGGCACGCGCGTCGTGATCAAGGCATCGGGCGGCCAGACCCACGGCCAGCTGGGGGTGATGGAGTCCACGTATCCGCCCGGCCTGTCAGTCCGCACGCATGTTCACGCCGGCGAGGACGAAATGTTTTACCTGCTTGCGGGCGAGCTCACCGGCTACTGCGGTGAGGACGCCTGGACCGCCCGGGCCGGCAGCTTCGTGTTCGTGCCGCGGGATCAGCCGCACAGCTTCACTGTCACCAGCGCCGGGCCAGCCACAGCGCTCGTTATCACCGGGCCGTCGCAGCTGGACCGGCAGATAGCAGCACGTGGGGAAGCGGCCCCGGTCATAGACCACTAACACGGCTGGACGCACACCACACGCGCGATGACCGGATGGTTCCGTTACCGGGCCGAACCCGCCTTGCCGGTACGGCAGGGCGGTTCATGGCGGGGCGGGCCTCCATTTTGTCAGCGGCGTGGTTCCCGGCGGCCTGAACGCGTTACATTCGCGTCGTTGGCAACCGTCCGGAAAGGTGTGCTTATGTTCCCGCGGTACAGAGCGAGTGGCGGGCATGCGCAGCGGTGACGGTTCCGCCGGCGGCCGGCCTGACTTTGACACCAGCGTGGCGCACAGCGCCCGGGTGCATAACTACTGGCTGGGCGGCAAAGACAACTACGCCGCTGATCGTGCGGCCGGCGATGCGGTGATCGCGGCCTATCCGGGGATCGTCAGGTCGGTTCGCGCCAACCGGGCGTTCCTGGCCCGGGTGGTGCGGTTCCTGGCCGCCGAGGCCGGGATCACGCAGTTCCTTGACATCGGCACCGGCATTCCCGCCGCGGGCAACACGCATGAGGTTGCGCTGGCGGCAGCGCCCGGCTGCCGCGTGGTCTACGTGGACTACGACCCGGTCGTGCTCGCGCACGCCCGGGCGCTGCTCGCCAGCTCCCCCGGCGGGGCGATCGGCTACATCGACGCGGACCTGCGCGCGCCGGAGGCGATCTTGGAGCAGGCGGCGCAGACCCTGGATTTTTCCCGCCCGGTAGCCGTGATGCTGATCGCCATCTTGCACCTGATCGGTGACCAGGACGACCCGTACGGGATCGTCAGCAGGCTGATGGCTGCCGTTCCGGCCGGGAGCTACCTGGCGCTGTCCCAGGTGGCCTCCGACATTGAGCCGGAGCAGATGGCTGAGGCGGCGAAGCGGTACAACCGGCTGGCGCATGAGACACAGCGTCATCGCAGCCACGCCGAGGTCGCACGCTTCTTCGACGGCCTGGAGCTGGTCGAGCCGGGCGTAGTGGCCGTCCAGCAATGGCGGCCCGGATCCGAGATCGAAGCCAAGACCCGGTCAGCCATGTGGGGAGGAGCAGGCCGCAAGCGCTAGACCAGTGCCGTCCGTGCGCGGCGGGCGGGTCGTCCGCGCGTTAGAAAAAGCTGGGTTCAGGGTGGCCCGGGTTGCCGGCAGCCACCACATCACGCGTCATCCCGATGGGCGCGGGATCACGGTCCCGGTCATCAAGGTCGCGATACGGCCAAGGGAACACGCGCGGGATTCTCTCGGACACCGGCCTGACCGTCGAGGAACTGCAACGACTGCTGTGACACGCGGAAGGTATGGCCTGACGTCCGCCCGGCAGCTGTGGAGCAATGAATGATTCGATCTCCGGGCCGGCTGGCCCTTCGGTGACAGATGGCTGGCCGAACTGGCGGCAAGGGCCAGAGCCTGGTCGTCCCTTCTCGAATCATCTCCGGAAACCTGGCGATCCAGTCGATTCTCAATCACCGTGAGCGCATCTGGGTCATCTGCCGGGCTCACCCTGGTACCTCCTGGTCACCCGACGAGGCCGTGAACCGGAGCCTGCTCCTCCCCGTGTACGGAACCGGAGGCATCACTGGGGCACGACCAGGCTAGGGGGACGACGATGGCTGAGCAGCAGGTGGTGGACTGGGCCGGCTCAGGCCGGCCCGGGGTGAGGGCCGGTGCCGGGCCGGAAATGGCCGTGCGGATGGTGGGGGCGCTCCTCGCGCTGGCCATCGCGGCCGTGCATGTGGCCGATCAGGGCGGGATCAGCAGCTTCGCGTCACCGGACTGGATTGGCTGGGGCTACCGGCTCGTTGAGGTGGGCGCCGTGGTCACGGCGGTCACGTTGCTCGTTCCGTGGTCGGCATGTGGGGTGGGCGGCGGCCGCGCTGCTCGGCGGGGCCATTCATCGCCTACGCCGCGTCCCGTTCGGTGGGACTCCCGGGTGATCACGGTGACGTCGGCAACTGGGGCTACTGGGTCGGCACCGTATCGCTGGTCATCGAGGCCGCGCTCATCGTGCTGGGGGTCACGATGCTCATGGCTTACCGGCAGCGGGCCGGCAATCGGCTAGTCGTCGGCCGCCTGGGCCAGTTCCGCTAGGGGGCCCGCGCGCGGGCCCTCCCGGGCCGGGCTCCCGGCCGGCGCGGATCCCGGGGCGGAGATCCGCGGGCCGGGCGCCCGGCGTGCCAGAATCTCAAGGCGTGACGACTAACCCGGTCAGCCGCCGCGCCACCGCCCGGGACGTAGCCGAGCGGGCGGGCTGTTCCGCGTCGACCGTGTCACTGGTGTTCACCGGCAAGGACACGGGGCGGGTCAGCCCGCAGCTGCGCAGCCTCGTCTTCGCGGCCGCCGCGGACCTCGGCTACCGGGTCAACTCCACGGCCAGTGCCCTGGCCCGCGGGCAGCTGGAATCGGTCGGCTTCGTCGGCCCCGACCCCACGAACCCGTTCTTCTCCATGGTCCTGGAGGGGCTCACCCGGCACCTGGACAGTGCATTCTCACTAACGGTGCTGATGCCGGAAGGCGGCGAGGACTACGACCTCAGCACCGTGCAGCGGGCCCTGGCCGGCAACCTCGCCGGGCTGATCCTGGCCAGCCCGGGGACGGAGTTCCTGGCCAGCTTCGTGCCCACCTGCCCGACCGTGATCCTCGACGCGGGCGGGACGGCAGGGAATCTGCCGAGCGTCGACCTCGACCTGCGCAGTGCGGTCCGTAAGCTATCCGGGTACCTGGCCTCACTCGGCCACGACCGGGTCGCCTACGTCGGGGTCAGCCGGGAGAAGAAGGTTTCCCTGCAGTACCGCCGCGAAGAGCTGCAGGCCGGTCTGCTGGAATACGGCTCGGGCCTGGCCGTGGACGACCTGGTGCTCGAGGGCATGACGATCGACGACGCCTACGAGGGCTTCCGGGGTATCTGGCCTGCCTGGTCTGCGGCGGGCGTGACCGCCGTGGTGTGCGGGGACGACCTGCACGCCTACGGGGTGCTGCGGGCCGCCCGGTCACTGGGCGTGGACATCCCCGGTGACCTGTCCCTGGTGGGCTTCAACGATCTGCCCTACTCTGAGCTGACCCAGCCCTCCCTGAGCACCGTGAACCTGTTCGCAACGCGGCTCGGCACCGAAGCGGCGGCCCTGCTAGGCACGTACATCCGGACCGGGCGCGTCCCCCGCAGCAAGGTGCTGCCCAGCGCCCTCGTCATCCGCGAGTCCACCGGCCCCGTTCGACCCGGCCACGGCCGCGGCGGGCCCTGACCCAGGCCGCGCAGAACCCCCGGACCAGCCGGATCCCCGGGAGCGGCCATACCGGTCCAGGAACGACACGGCCACTAGCTCGTCGATGAACTGGGGGACCGGGACCACCGTGTGCCCGCCGCCGAGCGACCCGGCCGCAACGGCCTCCAGGCAGCGAGCCTGCAGGGCGAACCCGAGATCCATCGACTCGATGGAATTGCCCAGCGGCCGCGGGCCCGCCAGGTTGACCATGTGCCCCCGGGTCAGCAGGTGGAATCGCCGGCCATCGTCCAGTCGGAACGTCTCGATCCCGTCCGCCGCCGGGGACCGCTCCACCACGGACGCCGCGCCGGCCAGGTCTTCCACCGCGATCTCGCGGGGAAAGTGGCCGGCGTTCACCAGCACCGCACCGTCCTTCAGCAGCCCCAGGTCGTCCGCGGTGATCACCGACTCGGCCCCGGTCACGGTGATCACCACGTCCGCGGCGCGCAGGCCCTCCTCGCGGCCGGGGACGGCGAACCCGTCGAGGCTGGCTTCCAGCCTCGTGACCGGGTCGATCTCGAGCACCGCGACCGATGCATAGGCGTTCCGGAAACTGGCCGCCACGCCCTTCCCGCACGCGCCGTAGCCGAACACCGCGACCTGCCGGCCGTTGGTCATCTGGTTGGTGATCCGCAGGTACGACTCGAGCACGCTCTGCCCGACCGCGTGCCGGTTCTCCGCGAACTGCTTGATCGGGCTGTCGTTGATGACCAGGACCGGGACGCCCAGCCGGTCCGCCAGCGGCCGCAGCCGCATCCGCCCCGAGGTCGTCTCCTCGGTCCCGCCCAGCAGCCCCGGATACGGCTCGGCCAGGTACCGCACGAACAGGTCGCCGCCGTTGTCCAGCAGCAGCTGGGGCCGGCTGGCGATGACCTCGTGCAGGTGCCTGTCGTGCAGCCCCTCATCGGTGGTGGCCCCGCCGATCACCTGCACCCCGCGGGCGCGCAGGTACTCGACCGCGTCCGCCTGGGTGCTGGACAGGTTGCCGGTGGAGACCACCCGCGCGCCGCCCTGGGCCAGCGTCAGCAGCAGCGCGACGGTCTTGGGCTCCAGGTGGATCCCGGTGCCGATGGTCAGGCCCTCGAACGGCCGGGTCCGGCTGAACTCCGCCGCGATCGAGCCGAGCAGCCGGCAGCCGCTACGCACCCACTCGATCCGGGACATCCCCGCCGCGCTACCACTTCCCGACCCGCCGCCAGCCGCGACCCCGTCCCCCGTCACCAGAACCGCGCGCCGACGAAAAATATCCTCAACGGTCCTCCCGCTGTGGTCACTCGCCGCGGCCTGAGATGACGGGCCGGTGCCGCCAGCCGCCGTACCAGAGACGGTAATCGCGTCGGCCGGAGTGAGTCAAGCGCTTGACTACAGGGATTACGGCGGCCCGGGCCAGGCGAGTACTTCGGCCAGGCGCCGTACCTTGCACCGGACTGCGCCCGGGCCCTGCTGGACGCGGGGACCGCGCTGCTCGGGGTGGACGTCCCGTCGGTGGATCTCGGCGGCGGGTCCACGTAGCGTTGCTGGGCGGCGGTGGCCAGATATGAGTCCTAGACATAACGAGTGCCGGAGGGCTGCGGAATGAGTCTCAACGAAGGGCCAGGGCTTCAGCGGTGATCAGCTTCTACGACACCTCCACGCTGCCGACGCAGGAGATGCTGGACGCGATCGCGTCCGCGCCGCTCGGCGACGACGTCTACGGCCTGGACCCGACCGTCAACGAGCTGGAGGCGGTCGCCGCCGGGCTGATGGGCAAGGAAGCAGCCGTCCTGATGCCCAGCGGCACCATGGCCAACCTGGCGGCCGTCCTGTCCTGGACCCGCCCGTCTGACGAGGTCGTGCTCGAGGCCGAGGCGCACCTGCTGTACTACGAGGCCGGCGGGATCAGCGGGGTGGCGGGCTGCGTCCCGCTCGGGGTGCCGGGGGACCGGGGCGTGCTGCGCGCCGAGGACGTCGAGCGGCACCTGCGCCGACCGGACCCGCACTACCCGGTGACCAGGCTGCTGTGCGTGGAGAACACGCACAACCGGGCGGGCGGGACGATCACCCCGCCCGCGGTCATGAAGGAACTGCGGGAGCTGTGCGACGCGCACCAGCTGGCACTGCACGTGGACGGGGCGCGGATCTTCAACGCGGCCGTGGCCCTCGACATCCCGGCTGCCGAGCTCGTCGCGGACGCCGACTCCGTGTCCTTCGCCCTCAGCAAGGGCCTGTCCGCGCCGGTCGGCGCGGTGCTGGCCGGATCGGCCGAGTTCGTGGGCCGCGCCCGCCGGGCCCGCAAGATGCTCGGCGGCGGGATGCGGCAGGCCGGGATCATCGCCGCGGCCGGCCTGGTCGCGCTGCGCACCGGCATCGGCCGGCTCCGCGAGGACCACGAGCAGGCCCGGAGCCTGGCCGCCAAGCTGGCCGGCCTGCTCGGGCTGACCGTCGGCCCGGTGGAGACCAACTTCGTCATGATCGACACCGAGGGCTGGGACATCGGCGCCGCCGAGCTGGTCGCGGAGCTGGAGGCCCGGGACATCACGGCGTCGTCCCGGCCGCCGCACACGGTGCGGTTCGTTACGCACCGGCTGGTCGGCGAGGCCGAGGCGGACGCGCTGGTCGCGGCGCTGCAGGAGATCAGCGGCCGGTGAACCCGGGAACTCCGGCAGGACGGCCGGTGAGCCGGCCGCCCTAGGGCGGATCGCAGCCGCATCCCGGCGCCGCCGGGATGCGTTGGCCCGACCGGGGCCGCCTGGGCGAGGAGGGCGGACCGGGGCCGCCTGGGCGAGGAGGGCGGACCGGGGCCGCCTGGGTGACGAGGGCGGGGTCCGGTCGTGGCACCCTTGACCGGGACCCGATCACGAGGGCCGGCGATGGGAGTCAGCATGGATCTCGAACTGCGCGGCCGCCGCGCGCTGATCACGGGCGGGAGCAGGGGCATCGGCTTCGCGGCCGCCGAGGCGCTGGCGGCCGAGGGGGTCGCGGTCGGTCTGGTGGCCCGCAACGGCAAAGGCCTGGCCGCCGCAGCCGAGCGCCTGGCCAGCCATAAGGCACCCGTGACCACCACCGCGGCGGATGTCACGGACATCGGCGCGCTCAACCGCGCGGTGGATGAGATAGCGGCGGCGCTGGGGGGTCTCGACCTCCTGGTCGCCAACGCCGGCGGGACCGTCGGGAGCGGCAACCTCAAGAGCGCCGGACCGGGCGACTTCACCGCGACGTTCGCGCTCAACGCCGGGCACGCGGCCGAGCTGATCCGCGCGGGCCTGCCCTACCTGCGCGACGCGGGCGGGGGCGCCGTGGTGATCGTCTCCTCGATCACTGGCCTGCGTCCCGCGCCGCGTACCGCCTACGCGGCGGCCAAGGCGGCCGAGATCCAGCTCGCGGCGACCGCCGCCCAGGAACTCGCGTCCGATCACATCCGGGTGAACGCGGTCAGCCCCGGCTCCATCATGTTCCCGGGCGGATCCTGGGAGACCTTCCGGCAGCAGAACCCGGAGGACTTCGCCACGTTCCTCGCCACCCAGTTCCCGCACGGCCGGCTGGGCCGGCTGCGGGAGGTCGGGGACGTGATCGCGTTCCTGCTGTCCCCGCGGGCCTCGTGGGTGACCGGCTCGAACGTCGTGGTCGACGGCGGCCAGCGGTACCCCAGCGCCCGCCGCTTCGACTGAGCACTGGACGCCGGGCACTGGGCCGCGGGGGCCGGCCCTCAGGCCCCGGCCGATTTTCCCCCGCTAGTGCGAGGAACGGGCCAGCAGGCCGGCGATCAGCACCTCGAGCACCTCGCGCATGGTGGCGGTGAAGTCGGTCCGCATGACGGCCAGCGCCGGATCGGCCTCGTAAGCCGCGAGCACGGCCGCCGACGGCTGGGCGTGCGCCCACAACGCGCCGGCCACCAGGACCGCACCGGCGGCGAGCCGCTCCGCGTCCTGGTCCCCGAGTTCGCCCAGGTGGCGGCGGATGAGCCGGCCCAGCCGCGTCACGTCAGCCAGCGAGGCCCGCTTGTAGGTGGCGGCGACCTCCACCGAGACGTTGCGCTCCAGCACGGCGGCCTGGGCGCTGAGCAGGTCACACAGCACGGGCCGGGCGCCCAGCGACACGGCCAGCGCCGCCGCCAGCTGGTCACCCCGCCCGGCCGGGGGTGCGGTCGCATCGACCGCGCCGTCCAGGCCTGCCTCGAGCGCGGTCAGCCATTCCTGCCACGCCGAGTCCAGCAGCTCGAGAAGCACGGCCTCGCGGGACTCGAAGTAGCGCAGGACGTTCGACTTGGCCAGCCCCACCCGCCGGCTGAGCTCGTTGAGCGTCACCTGGGCCACCGGCATCTCGGCCAGCATGGCTGCCGCGGCGTGAAGGATCGCCCGGCGGCGTACCTCCCGCTGCTCCTCGCTGCGCGCACGCTGGAACGTGGTCATGGCCACATTTTACAGACTAGTGGTCTCTTGTCTACAGACCGTCGGTCTGCTAAGTTCGCAGATAAGAGACCGATGGTCTTTCACGGGCCCGGAAGGAAACGTCGCCATGTACACCGTCCCGGATCAGAGCGGCCGGCGCGTCATCGTCACCGGCGCTAACAGCGGCACCGGCAAGGAGGCGGCGCGGCGTCTGGCCGAGGCGGGCGCGCACGTCATCATGGCTGTCCGCACGCCGGCCAAGGGGGAGCAGGCCCGGGCCGAGATCCTGGCCCGCCACCCGGGGGCCCGGCTCGAGGTGCGCCGCATCGACCTGGCCGACCTGGCCTCCGTCCGCGAGTTCAGCGAGGGGCTGCTGGCCGAGGGCACCCCGGTCGACGTGCTCATCAACAATGCCGGGGTGATGGCGCCGCCGACTCGGATGACCACCGCCGACGGCTTCGAGCTGCAGTTCGGCAGCAACTTCCTCGGCCCGTTCGCGCTGACCCTCCGGCTGCTGCCGCTGGTGCTGGCCGCCCCCGCGCCGCGGGTGGTCACGATGACCAGCGGCACCGCGGACTTCGGCCGGATCCACTTCGGCGACCTGCAGTGGGAACGCCGCCGCTACAGCGCGAATTTCTCCTACGCCCAGTCCAAGCTGGCCGACCTGATGATGACCCTGCATCTCGCGGCCGTCGCGGCTGAGCGTGACTGGAACCTGATGAGCGTGGCGGCGCACCCGGGATACACGCGCACGAACCTGCAGACCGCCGGGGCCAGCCTGGGCCGCGACAAGCCGAAGCGGTCGGTCTTCAACAGCATGAGCTTCCTCCCGTCGCAGGACGTCGGGCCCGGCACGGAGCCGCTGCTGTATGCGGCGACCAGCCCGTTGGCCGTGCCTGGCGGTTACTACGGCCCGGGTGGCACGTTCGGGCTGGTCGGGCCCACCACCTTTGTCCGCCCGCCGCGCCGGGCCCGGGACACCACGGCCGCGGCCCGGCTGTGGGCGCAGGCCGAGCAGCTGACCGGGGTCCGCCTGCCGGCCGGCGCCGTCCGTGCCTGATCAGCCGGGCTGTTAGCCGCCACCCTGGCGGGTAGCACGCAGGTTTGAGTACTGAGGGCCCGGCGCCCCCACCCACGCCGGCCTCCGCCCCGCGGGCGGTACCCGGCCCGGGGGCGGCCGCCGCGCCGACGGCGGTATCCGCACCGACGGCGGCACCGGGCACCGAGCGCCCGCGGCGGTACCTCCCCAAACTTCGCTACGAGCTCATCGGCTGCGGCCTGCACGGCCACGAGCTGCTCGGCACGGACGCGGGCGAACTTCGCGGCGGCGATCACCTCTTCGCCCGGGAGTCGGGCGGGCTGCGCTGGTACCGCTGCCTGCGCTGCGACTCCTGGGTGGTGCTGAGCCCGCCCGCCCGGCCGGCCCGGCGGTACCCGCCGTCGCGCGAGGAGGTCAGCCTCCCGCTGCGGGGCCGGCCGCTGCGTGATAGGTACGTCCTGCGGCTGATCGCCATCGACAGGGTGCTGCATTTCCTGGTCTTGTCCTCGCTCGCGGCCGCCGTGTTCCTGTTCGCCGGCAACAAGGCCGCGCTGAACGCGGACTTCACCCGCATCCTCCACGACCTGCAGGGCGGCCTCGGCGGCCCGATGGCAGGCAGCCGCCACGGCATCGTGCATGACCTGCAGCGGCTGTTCGCCGTCCAGCTCAAGAACCTGTACCTGCTCGGGATCGCCATTGCCGCCTACGCGGCCCTGGAGGGCGTCGAGGCGATCGGGCTGTGGCTGGGCCGCCGCTGGGCTGAATACCTGACCTTCGTCGCGACCGTGGTGTTCGTGCCGTACGAGATCTACGAGCTGACCAAGAGCGTGACCGCACTGAAGGTGCTCACCCTGGTCATCAACGTCGCCATCGTGGCCTACCTGCTGTTCTCCAAGCGGCTGTTCGGGCTGCGCGGCGGGGGGCGGGCCGAGCGGGCCGAGTACGACGCGGACGTCGGCTGGCTCGCCATCGAGCGCGCCACCCCCGAGGCGTTCCCTGACGACCCTCCTGCAGCTCACGGTCCCGCGGCGCGCGGTGGGGCCGCGGGAGCGTCCTCCACGTCGATGTAGAGTTCCCGGCCGCCCGGCAGCGTCACGCCCAGCGAGTACGAGGTGATTCCTTCCAGGATCTCGGCCTGGCCGAGGATCTCGATGTCGACGACGTCAGGGTGGGAAATGAGGAGGCGGCACAGCACACTGCCGGCATGGTCGGACCCTGCGTGAATGGACGGGGCCGCCTCGGGGTTACAGGCGTCATCCGGAGAGGTCATGCCACCACCGCGAGCGGGTTGCAGCCGTGAGCGTGCTCCGTCGCGCGGCGCCGAATCGGACAAGCTCCACCGGCCAGGATGAAACTGCGTAGGCGAACACAATTCCTAAGGTAACTCGGCGTGAACGCGAGAACCCGGAATGAGGCTCCAGAATCGCGCACGGCGTGTCATATCGCGGGTGAAATAGCCGCCAATATCCAGTCGCAGCGGTGACTCCTGGCTCCCTGTCGCCACTTCCCGGGAAGGTAACGGAACGCCCAGCCCCCGGAAAAGAGTGATCCCGAACGCCGCCGCCCTGCGCTGGCCTCGCCGGATGTCCTTTAGCGTGAAGTAGTGACCACGGCCCGGGCTCGTCGCCGCACGAGGATCCTGGACAGCTCGTGGCTGCTGGTCGGCCTGGGGGTGGTGCTGACCTCGTGCAGCACCGGCACCCCAGCCGCCCTTCCCTCAGCACGTGGCGCCACTGCGGCGGCATCGCCGTCCGTGACCGCGCGGCTGCCGTATCCCACCCCCTCCGGCCGCGGATCTCTGGCGGGCTCCGGCCGCCCGCGGGCAGGCCGCCCTGCGCAGCCGTTGCCCGCACCCGCCGCCCTGCCGCCGTTCGGCAGCCACGCGGGGCCGGGGGAGGGAACCTGGAAGTCGGCCGGGCGGCTGGTCCATGGGGTCCCCGCGGTGTACGAGACCACGCTCATCCCGCCCGGGAGCAGCCAGGCCGCGGGAATCTCGTGGATGGATACCCACCTGCTGTCCGCACGGCTGTACTCCGGCTCGCTAAGCCCCGGCGGGGGGCCATACCGCTATACCGCGCCGATCGGGCGGGCGGACGCGGCGTCGCTGGTGGCGGCGTTCAACGGCGGTTTCAAGATGAGCCAGGCGGGCGGCGGCTACTACACCCAGGGCCGGGTCATCGACCCGCTCCGGCGCGGGGCCGCCTCACTGGTGATCAACGCCGACGGGAGCGTCAACGTCGGCGCCTGGGCCGCGATGTGACCATGACCCCCAACGTGGTGGGGGTCCGCCAGAACCTCGTGCCCCTCGTCGCCCATGGCCGGCCGACCCGGCGGGCCGCGAGCCCTAACTGGCAGGCCTGGGGGGCGACGTGCGGCGCATCGTCGTGCGCGGCCTCGGTTCCCGGCATCGAGCACCAGTGGCGCTCGGGCGCCGGCGTCACCGCCAGCGGCGCCCTGGTCTATGCCACCGGACCGGGCCTGGCCCCGCTTCAACTGGCCCAGCTGCTCGTGCGCGCCGGGGTCGTCCGCGGCATGCAGCTGGACATCAACCCGACCTGGACGGTCTTCGTCAGCTACGCCCCCCGGACTGCGGGCGGATTCGCCTCAGCGTCGAACGGCAGCAAACTGCTTCCCTCGACCATGCAGGGCCCGTGGACGTTCTTCACGCCCTCGTGGGCGCGCGACTTCATCACGATGTCGGCCCGCACGGCCGGATGAGTGTCTTCGTGCGCGGCACCCATGGCCTGGTGGCTCCGGTCAGGGCGGGAGCCGGCGGCCGCTGACCAGAGCCGCGGCACCCCGGACGTTGCCCTCCCGGGTCATCCGGCCCAGGGCCTGCGCCTGGCCGAGCACGTAGCGGTCCAGGAAGGCCAGGGTGACGCGGGCCACGAGCTGCTCCACAGGATTGCTGCCCACGTAGGGGACCATATGGTCCGCGCCGAGCAGGTCGAGGTAGTACCGGCGGCCGCCCATGTCCGCGCGATACAGCTGGAGGCTCGTCCAGGGTGGGTTGACCGGATCCGCGCTGCCCTGCACGAACAGCATGGGCGGCGGGCGGTGGGGGAAGTACCGGCCGGGCATCGGGGGCCACTCGGCACCCGAGAGCACCAACGCGGCGGCCAGCCTGTGGTCGGTGCAGCACGCGTTGGCCGCGAGCGCCGCCACGGTGTCCCCCCCGTCGGACTGGCCCGCCGCCGCGATCTCACGGCGGTTCAGCAGGCCGGACAGCAGGCCGCGGCGCTTCGTGCTCAGCGCCAGCAGTCTGCTGAGCACGTAGGACATGTCCCCGGGCTGGTTCACGAGGTCAGGTTCGTACGCCGCGGTACCCGTATGACAGTCCGTGCGGGGGAAGTTCACCACTGCGACCACGTAGCCGGCGCTGACCCAAGCGTGCAGCAGGCGCCCATAGGGGCCGCCGCACTGCATGAACCCGGGAGCGAACAGGAGCAGCGGGAACGGGCCCCGCGCCGGCGCTGCCCCGGCGGGCCGCGGCGGGCGCGGGTACCGGATCTCGGTCTCCAGCCGGCGCGGCCCGAGGCTCTGGCCGCCCGGCCCGGCATGGGCCGGCTCGACGAAGGTCACCTGCCGCTCGCCGACCTGGTAGCGGCCGAAAGTGCCGGGGACGGCCGCCCCGGCCAGGGTCCTGGACGGGGACGGCGGCGTCGGGGACCGGGGCGGGGTGTCCCGCCCCGCTGCTCTAGCCGTGGGCCGCGGCGGCTGGCCTGTGCAGGCGCAGAGCAGCGCGAGGACGGCGACAGCCGCGGCGATCAGGCAGCCGGCGGCGACGGGCCTGGTGTTCCTGGCGGCTGAGGCCACAGCTGGCAGTCTCCCCCAGCAGCGAGCGGTCATCCGCATGAGTCAGCGGAACGTGGCCCGTGTCGCGGGGGCCAGGGCATGATGGGCGGGTGCCATTGTTCTCCTTTGAGGGTCTCGTGCCCACCGTGAGCCCTGAGGCCTGGATCGCGCCGACCGCCACCCTGGTGGGCGACGTGCACGTCGAGGCCGAGGCGTCCATCTGGTACGGGGCCGTGCTCCGGGCCGACTTCGGGCCGATCCTGGTCCGGCGCGGCGCCAACGTCCAGGACGGCTCGGTGCTGCACGGCGGCCGCGACCCGGTCACCGAGATCGGCGAGGGGGCCACCATCGGGCATCTCTGCGTGGTCCACGGCGCCGTCGTGCACACCGAGGCGCTGATCGGCAACGGGGCCACCGTGCTCGACGGGGCCATCGTGGGACCGCGTGCCCTGGTCGCCGCCGGGGCCACGGTTCCCCCCGGGATGGAGATCCCCGGCGGGATGCTCGCGGTGGGCGTGCCGGCCCGGGTGGCCGGGCCGGTCACCGGGGGAGCCGGGCAGTGGGTGGCGAACAACCCCCGCATCTACCGGGAACTCGCGCGGCGGCACGCCGCGGGCGTGCTCCCCGTCCCTGAGGCCGGGCCGTAGGCCGGCCGGGCGACGGGCCCGGTCTGCCCGGCGCCGGGCAGACCGCGCAGCGGGAACTGGCGGCCTGGCTGGACGCGCCGTTCTCCGGGGACGCCGAGTTCGAGGCGGGCCCAGGCGACCTGACCCGGCTGATCCTGGACATGGCCGTCCCGGGGGAGGGGCTGCGCCCCCGGCCCCCGGGGAGGGCGGGCCGGGCTGAGCGGCAGCCCGGCCCGGAATCGCCTGGCCCTTCGCCTACCAGTGACGCTGGGCGGGGATGGCCATGTCGTCGTCCGCGGTCCGGGTCCTGCGGACGATCGTCAGCCCGTCCACGGCCGCGGCCGGCTCCGCCGGCACGAAGTCGCTGACCGGCTCCGCGCCCGGTGCGGCCCGCCTGGCGCGGTAGTGGGACCGGGCCTCGCGGTAGTCAGGAGCGGCGCGCCGGTGCCGGAAGGTCATCCACAGCGGGATACCGGCGATAGCCAGCACGATCAGCAGGGCGATGGGCCAGATGGCGATGATGACGCCAGTCATGGTTCCACCTCACTTCCTGAGCCGGCCGCTGACCGGCCGACTCTGGCTGGGTACTGTCTAACCCTGCCCCCTTGAGCATGGATAAACGTCTAGCCGCGTTCCCAGGGAGCGTCCTCACCCATTTTCTTGTAGTACTTGGCGAGATGGCTCTTTACCCGGTCGATGTCCTGTTCGGGCAGGTCAACCCCGCCCCGGGAGCCCTGCATCACGTTTCCCGCGGCCATGATGCCCCGGGGGACCGCATAGACCTTCCCGTGGATGACGTCCGCGATCAGGAGCTTGTACGCGGTGAAATTGTCCTTGTTATCGCTGTCGTACCAGACGTGTGCATCCCGGTATTTCGCGTTGGGCTCGTCCTCGGCGCCGGCCCACGCCCGGATCCGCTTTTCCGCCGCGCCCCCGTCCCATTCCCGGTCGCGATCGGCCAGCGGGTAATCCTGGAAGGCTGACACAGCCATGACGTCTCCTTATCCTTGCTGTCACTAAGCGTGCCTGCCCTCCCTGCCCACCAGAGCCTGGATAAACGGCCCGGTTGGGCCGTCAGCGCAAGAGGCAGCCAGATCCGGGGATCAAGGGGCCGGGATGAGCTGTGCGGCGAGGTCGGCCAGGTCCGTGGCGTACACATCGAACTGGTCCTCCGCCGCCGGGATGCCCTCGCCACGCCGGGCGATGTAGCCGGTGCGCAGTCCGTGCCCCGCCGCAGCCCGCAGGTCCCAGGGATGAGCGGCGATCATCATGGTGTCCCGGGGGTCCAGGCGGAGCAGGTCCAGCGCCATCCGGTAGACGGCCGGATCGGGCTTGTACGCCCGCGTCAGCTCCGCAGACAGGATGCCGTGCCAGGCCAGGCCACCTGCTGCCGACATCGACGCCAGTTGGGCCAGGCTGGCGTTGGACAGGGCGACCACGATGAAGTGCCCGGCCAGGGCGCGCAGGCCCCGGGGCGAATCTGGCCAGGGCCGGAGCCGGTGACCGATCAGGGCCAGGCCGTCGAGCAGGGCCCGGTCACTGGCCAGGGCCGACGAGAGCCCGTCCTGCGCGGCGGTGCACAGCGCCTCCTGGAGTGCGTCCCGCCGCAGCGCGTCGTTGGATCGCCACGGTGCCTCACCCGCGGCGATCTGGCCGGTCAGAGCTTCGACCCGGTGGGTCCATTCCGCCGCGACCCGGTCCGGCCATGGTGGCCCGGCACCCGCCGCGGCCAGCGCCCGGGCCGTCTCGGCGGCGACCGATCCCGCCTCATCGACGACGGTGCCGAGTACGTCAAACACCAGGGTGCCCACGCCGGCCAGGGGCCCAGCGCCGGTGGTGCTCATCGTCAGCCTCCCAGTCGGCCGGGGCCCGCAGGCCGGTCATTCGTCGCCGGTGCGGGATCGCGGCTGTGGAGGGCCGGGGCGACGCGGTAGTGGTAGCCATGGTGCGCGGCGAAGCCCACGCGGCCGTACAGCGCCCGGGCCGCCGGGCTGTCGTCCTCGACCTGGAGGTAGAGGTACGCGGCGCCCTGCGCGGCAGCCCGGGCGGCGAGGGCCGCCGTCACGACGGTGGCAAGCCCGCGGCGCCGGTGCCCAGGGTCGACCTCGATGGCTGTCAGGCCCGCCCAGCCATCGGCCGCGGCCACCCGGCCGATGGCGATTGTCTGCCCGGCGGCCCGGATCGAGGCGAACGCCTGCCAGGGTGCGGACGTGAGTACCCTCCTGGCGATCGGCGGCAGCCCCTGCTGACCCCGGTAGTGGTACAGGGCGAGCCAGGCCTCATCTGGCTCAGGGTTCATGCTGACCGGAACGGCCAGGGCTCGCTCCGCGGCGCGGGCCACCTGCCTGGCCGGGGCGGTCATCACCGTCGCCGTGCCGGACCGGACACTCCAGCCCCGCTCCGCGAGGAAGCGGTCAGCCGGGACCGCCTGCGGCCCGCCTGCCGGATAGGGGATGGCGATCATGGCGGGCAGGCCGCGGGCCTGGTACCAGTCCCGCACCGCCCCGGCTGCCTGGTCCAGCGGCTGCCCCGGATCGCCGACGGCCAGCGCGCTGTTCGCCCGTCCAGTGAACCCGTCCGCGGCGCGGAGCAGCCAGTCACCCAGCCGCTCTTCCTCCGGTGCCCGCCAGCCCAGTGCCGCCCGGTGCTCAAGGTCGGGGATCGTGATGGCCACGCACGCCAGCCTGCCACACGAGCCGCCGCCAGTTGGTCCGGTAATGCCGGAATTAATAAGAGAGTGGCCTCTCTTATTGCACAATAAGTAGCCGGCGAGTGTTCTTTACTGCCAACGGGCAGCCGGCCGGCCACGGTATTGTGCGCTGCATGTTAAGCCTCCTGGGTCGGCGTTCCCCCATCCGCGCGGCCGGACGGAACAATCCGTTAATCCGTTATGCCGGAAACGGCGTGAGGCTAGATTACTGCCGCGAGCTTGTCCCGCTTGGCCTGGACCAGGTCCGGGGTCTGGGCCGCGGCCGGTCCCTCGACGCGACCAGCATCCGGAATATCCTCACCGGTGCCGATAGGCCCGAACCACCGCAATTGATCGACCCCCGCGGCATCGTCATCTGCGGTGTGTGGATTCGCGGTGAGCTCAATCTGGAAGGCGTGAACGCCGCCATCGGGCTGCGGTTTACCGGATGCCACTTCGAGAAACCCCTCAACCTGTCCGACGCGAAGCTGCCGTGGCTTTTCCTGGATACCTGTGTGATGCCCGCGGTCACGGCGAACCGGGCCCGGATTGACACGCTGAGCATTCGTGGCTGCGAACTCGACGGGAACCGCCCGGACGCCCTGATCCAGCTGGCCGGCGCCCAGGTGGCCAGCGAACTCAGGCTGGACGCTACCCGCCTCGTCAACCGCGCCGGCCCGGCCCTCAGCGCCCCGGGCCTGTCCGTGGGTGATGGCGGCACCTGCGTCGGCGTGTTCATGGACGGTCTCGATGCGCACGGCCGCACGGCCGGCGACGCGGCCGTCCAGCTGTCCGGGGCCAAGATCAGCGGAAACCTCATGATGCGCGGCGCCCGGCTGGTCAACCGGGGCGGGCCCGCGCTGATCGCGGACGGCCTTTCCGTTCGCGGCGACCTCTACTTCGCCCGGGACGCCGCCACGGGCCGGGACTTCTGGGCGTCGGGCGGAGGCTGGCAGGGCACCCTGCTGCTGCGCGGCGGCACGATCTCCGGGCAGCTGTCGCTGGAACGCGCCAGGGTCAGGTGCGGTCCCGCGCAGGCCGGTCCCGGCCCCGCCGAGCCCGCCGAGCCCGCTGAGCCGGCCGAGCCCGGCGACGCCGGACTGGCCCGGGACGGCGCGCCCTGGGCTGGTGACGACCCGCCGCCCCACCGGCGCCGGTCGGTCGGCGCGGTCTGCCTGTCCGGCAGCACGATCGCGGGGAACCTGGTGCTCCGGCACGCACAGCTGGCGGCGGCCACGATGTCCGCGCTGATGGCCGAAAACCTGACGGTCAACGGCCATGCCGGCGCCTGCGAGAGCCGGCACGAGGGCCTGACCGCCACTGGCGCGGGGCCGCTGGGCGCGGTCTGCCTGGCCGGGGCATCCGTCACCGGCCAGCTGTCCCTGCGCGGGACCACCCTGGTCAACGAGTCGGGGCCGGCTCTGCTGGCCGACCTCATCACGATCGGGGACGGGGCCCGGCTCGACCAGGACTTCAGCGCCGAGGGGGAAGGCGAGGCCGGTGCCCTCCGCTTCCCCGAAGCCAGGATCAGCGGCGATCTGCTGCTCAACGGTGCCCGGCTGAGCAACCACACCGGGCCTGCCCTGCTGGCCGACGGCCTGACCGTGCACAGCGACCTGGTGCTCGACGCGGATGTCGCCTCGGGCCGGCGGTTCGAGGCGGCCGGTGCGGGCAGCCGCGGGACAGTCCTGATCCGCGGCGCCACGATCAGCGGCCGGCTGTCCCTGGAAGGCGCGCACGTCCGCCGGGGGCACGCCCCCGGCAGCCAGCCCGCACAGCAGGTCCGCGATGAGATCGAGCAGCACAGCCCGGCCGGTCTGGCCGCGATCTCGACCATCCTGCGCGGCTGTGACTGCGAGCCCGCGGGCGTCGACGGATCGGTGGGGGCGCTCTGCCTGAGCAACAGCACGGTCGGCGGCCGCCTGGCCATGCGCAATGCGTTCCTGTGCAACGACACCGGCCCGGCCCTGATGGCCGACTACCTGACCGTGAAGAACGACGCGGCCGGATGCGAGGAAGCCCGCAACGGGCTCACCGCGATCGGGTCCGGGCCGTCGGGTGCAGTCTGCCTCGCCGCGGCCACCATCAACGGCCAGCTGTCGCTCAGCGGCTCCACGCTGGCCAACGCGACCGGGCCGGCCCTGGTCGCGGACTTCGCCCAGATCCAGGGGGACACGCTCCTCGATCAGGGCTTCGTGGCGGTCGGCACCGGCCCGTCCGGCGCGGTCAGCTTCACCGACGCCAGCGTCGGCCGGGAGCTCCGCTGCGCAGGGCGCTTCGTCAGCCCGGCGCCGGAGCCCCCGGACGGTGCCGAGGATGGTCCCCGCGCCGGCGCCACCCCGGCCGTGGCGCTCAACCTGACCCGCACCAAGGTCGGCACCCTTCAGCTGGGTGACCAGCACTACGGGTTCCTGCTCGATGGCCTGCTGGAACTGGACGGCCTCAGCTATACCGGCCTGCCCGGCCTGGGTGACCTGGGCCGCGTCGGGCCGAGACCGCCCGGCGGTCAGGGACTGTCCCGGTGGGGCAGGCGGGCGTCCGGTCCGCACGCCGCCCACGTCGCGCAGTGGCTCTGGTGGCTCCGCGAATGCTCCGCGGAGTACCGGGCCCAGCCGTATGAGGCGCTCGCCGCCGCGTACGGGGGCGCGGGCTACGACGACCTGGCCCGCCGGATCCTCGTCGCCCAGCGGGATGACGTGCGCGACCGCGGGTCGCTCAGCCCGGTGCGCAAGCTCGGGCAGTACTGCGCGAAGTGGCTGACCGGCTACGGCTACCACTGCTTCTACGCGTTCTTGTGGCTGGCCGGGCTGTTCGCCATCACGTCGCTGGTCGCCGTGTTCTGGCTGGGGCCGGAGAAGTACATCGTGGCGCAGGGCGGGATCCCGGCCGCCGCGTCGGCCCGGCCGGCGACGGCCGCGCCGTCCGCAGCGACCACCGTGCCAGCCCCGGCCACGTCGGCGCCGGCTGCCCCGTCGCCGTCCGCCACCCCGTCGGTGCCAGCCACCCCATCGGCAGCGTCAGCCACCCCGACGGCTCCGGCCAGCCCGCCGGCGACCCCGGCCGCGTCCGCCCCGGCACCGGCCGGTGCCGGGGCCCCGGCACCGGCCAGCCGGGCCGCCGGCGCCCCGGCCACGAGGCAGTGCTCTGACCCGGCCCGGATCGGTTACGCGATCGAGCTCGCCTTTCCCGTGATCAACCTGAACAGCAGCTCGGCGGGCCAGTGCGACGTCCCGGCCAGCGGGGCCGCCCCGGGGGTGGTCGTGTTCGGCTGGGTGGTCCGCGCCCTGGCCGCCACCCTGCTCGTCCTGTACACCCTTGGCCTGACCGGGGTCACCCGGAGCCCTCCCGGCGGCGCCTGACCGCCCGGGGGAGCCTGGCCGCCCGGCCCGGCGTAGGGTCTGGTCCCGTGTCCAACCGCGAGCTGGTGGTCCTCGGTACGGCCAGCCAGGCCCCGACCCGGGCCCGCAACCACAACGGGTATTTGCTGCGCTGGGACACCGACGGGCTGCTGTTCGACCCGGGCGAGGGAACACAGCGGCAGATGCTGTTCGCCGGGGTGACCGCGACCCAGATCACCCGGATCTGCATCACGCACTTTCACGGTGACCACTGCCTCGGCCTGCCCGGCGTGCTGCAGCGGATGTCCCTGGACCGGGTGCCGCAGCTGGTCGACGTGCACTATCCCGGGCAGAACCAGGCCGTGTTCGACCGGCTCCGGCACGCGGCGCTGTTCCGCGACGTGCTCAACCTGCGCGAGCGCCCGGTCACCCAGGCGGGGACCGTGGCCAGCACCCCGTCGTTCCGGCTCGACGCACGGCCGCTGTCGCACAGCACGCCCACCTTCGGGTACCAGCTCGCCGAACCGGACGGGCGCCGCATGCTGCCCGGCCGGCTGGCCGCGCTGGGCATCACCGGCCCGGACATCGGCCGGCTGCAGCGGGAGGGGAGCCTGCCCGCGGCCGGGCGCCTGGTCACGCTCGAGGAGGTGAGCGAGCCGAGACGCGGCCAGCGCTTCGCGTTCATCATGGATACGCGGCTCTGCGACGCGGCGTTCGCGCTGGCCGACCAGGCCGACATGCTCGTCTGCGAGTCCACCTTCGCGGACAGCGAGGCCGCCCTGGCCCGGGACTACGGGCACCTGACCGCCCGCCAGGCGGGCCGCATCGCCGCCGAGGCCGGGGCCCGGCTGCTGGTGCTCACCCACTTCTCGCAGCGCTACGACCCCGCGGACGGGCAGCGGCTGGCCGGGGAGGCGGCCAGCGCCTTCGGCGGCGAGATCGTGCTCGCCCGCGACCTCGCCCGCATCCCGGTCCCCCTGCGCCTCAGCTGACCGGCGGCCTCAGCCGGCTGGCTTGGCGCCGGAGCTGCCGGTTCCCTTCTCCGCGTGCCCGCCGAACTCGCTGCGCAGCGCCGAGAGCAGCTTGTGGCTGAACTCGCCGTTCCCGCGCGACTCGAACCGCTCGATCAGGGCGGCGGTGATGACCGGCGCGGGCACCCCCTCGTCGATCGAGGCGATCACGGTCCACCGGCCCTCGCCGGAGTCCGAGACGTGCCCGCCGAAGTCGTCCAGCTTGGGAGACTGGGCGAGCGCGTCCGCGGTCAGGTCCATCAGCCAGGAACTGATGACCGACCCGCGCCGCCACACCTCGGCCACCTCGGCGACGTCGATGTCGTAGCGGTAGTACTCCGGGTCGCGCAGCGGCGTGGTCTCCGCGTCCGCGGCCTGCATCTTCTCCTCGCCCACGTTGGCGTGCTTGATGATGGACAGACCCTCGGCGATCGCGGCCATCATCCCGTACTCGATCCCGTTGTGGACCATCTTCACGAAGTGGCCGGAGCCAGCCGGCCCGCAGTGCAGGTAACCGTCCGGTGCGGTGCCGGTCCGGGTCCGGCTGGGAGTAGGCTCCGCGCTCCCGGCGCCCGGGGCGATGCTCCGGAAGATCGGGTCCAGGTGCTCGACCGGGCCGTCTTCGCCGCCGATCATCAGGCAGAAGCCCCGCTCCAGGCCGAAAACCCCGCCCGACGTGCCGACGTCCACGTAGTGCACCTGCTTCGGCAGGAGCTGCTTGGACCGGTCGATGTCATCCCGGTAGTAAGTGTTGCCGCCGTCAATCACGATGTCACCCGGCTCGAGTAGCACGGCGAGCTGCTCGAGAACCGGCCCGGTGACCGCGGCGGGCAGCATCAGCCAGGCCGCCCGCGGCTTTTCCAGCTTGGCGACGAACTCCTCCAGGGTGATCGCGCCGGCCGCGCCCTCGCCCTCGAGCTGCTTGACGTGGGCCGGGGTGTGGTCATAGACGACGACGCGATGGCCGTCGCGCATCAGCCGCCGGGACAGGTTGGCACCCATCCGGCCCAGCCCGATCATGCCCAGCTGCATTGGCCTGTCGGTTGTCATATCGGTTCTCCGCTCTGCTTTCCTGCCGTGGGGCTTTCCTGCCGTGGGCTTGTCCTGCCGCGGGTCTGGCTCGGCCTGCCGTGAGCTGCGCCGCTACCTCTTCAGGCTGCGGTACCGCCGGATCAGGGTGTTGGTCGAGGAATCATGGCTGAGCTCGGGCTCGTCCTCGCTCTCCAGCTCGGGCAGGATCCGCAGGGCCAGCACCTTCCCCAGCTCCACGCCCCACTGGTCGAAGGAGTCGATGGTCCATATGGTGCCCTGGGTGAACACGCTGTGCTCGTACAGCGCGACCAGGGTGCCCAGCAGCCGGGGGGTGAGCTTGTCGGCCAGCAGCACGTTGGTCGGCCGGTTCCCGGGCATGACCCGGTGCGGCGCCACATCCGGCGGCGTTCCCTCGGCCAGCACCTCTTCCTCGGTCTTGCCGAAGGCCAGCGCCTGGGCCTGGGCGAAGACGTTCGAAGTCAGGATGTCGTGGTGGTCGCCCAGCGGGTTGAGGGTCTTGCCGAAGCCGATCAGGTCGACCGGGATCAGCTTGGTGCCCTGATGGATCAGCTGGTAGAAGCTGTGCTGCCCGTTGGTGCCCGGCTCGCCCCAGAAGACCGCGCCGGTCTGGTAGTCGACTCCGGTGCCGTCCAGCGTGACGCTCTTGCCGTTGGACTCCATGGTCAGCTGCTGCAGGTAGGCCGGGAACCGCTTCAGGTACTGCTCGTAAGGCATCACGCCGTAGGTCTGCGCGTCGAAGAAGTCGCCGTACCAGACCGCGAGCAGCCCCATCAGCACCGGAAGATTTGAGGAAAGCGGGGTGGTTTTGAAGTGCTCGTCCATCGCGTGGAACCCGGCCAGCATCTCCGCGAACTGATCGGGCCCGATCGCCACCATGGTGGACAGGCCGATGGCGGAGTCCATCGAGTAGCGGCCGCCGACCCAGTCCCAGAACCCGAACATGTTGGCCGGGTCGATGCCGAACTCCCTGACCCGCTCCTCGTTGGTCGAGACCGCGACGAAGTGCCGGGCCACCGCGTCCTCGCTGCCGAGCTCGCCCACCACCCAGTCCCGCGCGGAATGGGCGTTGGTCAGCGTCTCCAGCGTGCTGAACGTCTTGGAGGAGATGATGAACAGCGTCTCGTCGGCCGACAGGTCCCGGGTCGCCTCGACGAAGTCGGTCGAGTCCACGTTGGACACGAAACGGAAGGTCAGGTCCCGCTGGGTGTAGTAGCGCAGCGCCTCGTACGCCATCACCGGGCCGAGGTCGGAACCGCCGATGCCGACGTTGACGATGCTGCGGATCGGCTTGCCCGTGTAGCCCTTCCACTCCCCGGAGCGGATCCGGTCCGCGAACTCCGCCATCCGGTCCAGCACCTCATGGACCTGGGCCACCACGTCCACCCCGTCCACAAGCAGCGAGGTGCCCTTCGGCATCCGCAGCGCGACGTGCAGCACCGCCCGATGCTCTGACACATTGATCGGCTCACCGCGCAACATCGCGTCCCGGCGCTCCTCGACCTGGGATTCCTGGGCCAGCTGGATGAGCAGGGCCAGGGTCTCGTCCGTCACCCGGTTCTTGGAGTAGTCGAGGTACACGCCCGCGGCCTCGGCGGCCAGCCGCTCCCCGCGCCCCGGGTCCTCCGCGAACAGCTCCCGCAGGTGCCGCTCGCCGATCTCATGATGGTGCTGTTCCAGCGCCTTCCAGGCCGGGCGCTGGCGTAGGGGAGTGGTCGGCATCTGCGCAGTCCTCCAGTAGTCACCGGGTCAGCGGGCGGGATGATCAGCCATGGGCCGCAGGCATCAACGTAGCCTGCTGGACCCCTCGCCGGCGCGCCGCACCGGGGGGACGGCGGGAAGGGGTGCGCCGGTCAGGAAATCCAGCATGATCGCGTTGCACAGGTCAGGCTTCTCCCGGAGCAGGAAATGTGAGGTCCCGGGCACGATGGCGAGCTCGGCGTCCGGTATCCCGTTGTACAGGGCCACGGTGTCGTCCAGGGAAACAGCGTCCTCGTCGCCGGCCATCAGCAGCGTACGGCTGCTGACGCCGCCGAGGTCCGCCTGGGCCAGCGCGGGCGCCCCGGTGAGCATGGTCACGATCTTGCTGGCCACGACGGGGAAGTGGGCTTCCCCGTCGGGCGAGACCTCCCCGTACCCGGGCCCGAGAAACCTGACCAGCTCATCCAGGCGCGGCCACGGCGAGTCGTCGGCCTGCGGCTTGAGCGGCCGGAGGCTGGCGCTGACCAGGATCAGCCGCCGGACCAGGTCCGGGTGGTGCAGCGCGACCAGCAGCGCCGTGCAGGCGCCCATGCTGTGCCCGGCCAGGTGCGCCGGCCCGCCGACCACGCTGGTCAGGAAGGCCACCGTGTCCCGCATGAGCAGGTCAGGGGTGAACGGCCCGGGCCGGTCCGCGGTGTGCCCGTGCCCCCGGGCGTCCGGGGTGTAGACGCGGAACCGCCCGGCCAGCGCGGGCACGTTCCGGGAGAAGAACCGGGCGTCGGCCAGCCCGCCGTGCAGCAGCACCAGGGGCTCGCCCGAACCCTGCTCGGCCCACCACAGCCCGGCACCGGGCTGCCGGCAGCAGCCAGGCGTCCTGTCCTCGCATCCTGGTATCCCCATGACCCTTCAGACCACGGCGCGGGCCAGAACTCACCGGCCCGCTGCCGATGCCAGGGCCAGGCCGGCCGCGGGCCTCAGTCTTCGAGCGCGCCGGGGTTGGCGGGGACGTCCACGGAGTACTGCTGGAGAGCCTCCAGCGGGACGATCTCCAGCGTCCGTTCGTGGGTGGAGGCGAGCACCACCGGCGACGCGGCCCCGTCCTGATGGGCCCGCAGCCAGTTCGCCGCGGTCACGCACCACCGGTCCCCCGGGACCAGCCCGGGGAAGCGGAACTCCGGCACGGGGGTGCTCAGGTCGTTGCCGATGCGGCGCTGGTGCTCCAGGAACTCGGCGGTCACCACCGCGCAGATCGTGTGGCTGCCCCGGTCCTCTGGCCCCGTGTTGCAGTACCCGTCCCGGTAGAACCCCGTGACCGGGTCGGTACCACACGGCTCCAGTTCACCGCCGAGCACGTTGCGGTCGGCCATCTCAGCAGTATGGCGCACCAGCAGGTGGCCGGGAACAGCCCGCGACCGGTGCGGCGGGATCCGGGCGGCGCCTACTGCCCCCCGGATCCGGCCTGCACCACGCTGACGGTCAGGATCCGGACCGGCTTGGCGCACGCCTGCGAGGAGTAGTGCAGGTACGCCGGCGTGGTCTGGTTCGGCGGGTAGATCTGCAGGTAGTCCGCGGTGACCAGGCCGCACTTGGCGGCGGGAAAATTGACCGCGTGCGCGATCTGGAGCACCGCGTTGGCGACCGCGCCGGGGTTGAGGGTGACCAGCTTCCGCGCCGTGGTGTGACTCTCGGCGGCGGCCAGGCCGATCTGCTTGACCGGTTTGCCGCCCGCGAGGGACACGCCGGGGTACCCGTACAGCGTGCAGGTGGCGTTGGAGATGTTCGTGAAGTCGATGACCTGGAAGGTGCTGCCCGCGGCGCCCTGGGCCAGCCCGAGCTTCAGGCCGAGGGAACGTGTCGGGCAGGCCGGTGCCGCCCCGGCGGTCGGGCTGGCCGCGCCCGTGGCGGGGGTCGTGCTGGCCGCGGCGCTGCTGGCCGATGCCGCGGGGGTGGCTTTGACGGTGATCGTCTTGGTGGGCGCGGCAGCGGGGCTGCCGTTGCTCCCGCATCCGGCGGCGAGGGCCGCGGCGCAGAGGAGCACCGCTCCGGCAAGAAGCCGCTGGAGCGGGGGTGGGGGTGGGGTCATCGCGAGGTTCTTTCTGCGCAGGCGGCTGCGTGAGCCGTGTGACTGATATGACGCCCTCTGCCCCCCGGCGGTTGGCGCGTCCGGCGAGGTAACGTCACAGGCGTGTGCTTGCTCATCGCCCTTTCCCGGACCGTGCCCGGCGTGCCGCTCCTGGTCGCGGCGAACCGGGATGAGCTGTACCAGCGGCCGGCCGACCCGATCACCGTGCTCCGCGGCGGCCCGCCGCGGGTCCTGGGCGGCCGGGACGAGCTGGGCGGGGGGACCTGGCTGGCGGTCAACGAGCACGGGGTGGTGGCCGGCCTGACCAACCAGCCGGCCGCGCGGGACCCGGCGAAGCGGTCCCGGGGTGAGCTGCCGCTCGCCTTCACCGGCTACCCGGACGCGAAGACGGCCGTGACCGAGGTGTGTGCCCGGCTCGATCCTTCCGCGTACAACCCCTGCTGGATGCTGGTGGGCGACCGGCACGCGCTCTTCTCGGTGGATCTCAGCGGCGGTCACCAGGCCCGGGTGGAGGAACTCCCGCCGGGGAGCTATGTGCTGGAGAACGAGCCGCTGCGGCAGCCGTCCGCCAAGCAGCAGCGGGTGGCCGGGCTGGTTTCTGCGCTGGCCGGCGGCGCGCTGGACGGCCGGGCAGTGGAAGCCGGCCTCGCCGGGGTGCTCCGGGATCACCAGCCTGCGGCCGGTCCCCAGCCCGCCGGTTCCGGCCGCGTGGCGCGGCCCGCCGAGCTGTCGGCCGCCTGCGTCCACACCGAGCACTACGGCACCCGGTCTGCCATGATCGTCAGCGTGGGCCTGGCCGGCCCGCCCCGGGTGAGCGTCGCCGCGGGGCCGCCGTGCGTGACACCCCTGCTGGACGTGACCGGGATGTGGGCCTCGCCGGCGGGCCAGCCCGCCGATTTGCGCTGATTGCTAGTATCCGGAACATGGCGACCAGGGGGCGACGTGGCTAACTACGTGATAGCGGGGGTCCTGCTCGTCTTCATCGTGGCCGTGCTCGTGATCCTGAAGCGCTACGACAGCAACCGCAATCGCAAGCCGGGTGACTGAGCCCCGTCCCCGGACGGCGCGCGCCACTGACTACGAGGCCATCGCGGCGGCCGTCGATGACTGGTGGGGCCGCCCGGTCCTGGGCGCACTGCCCCGGCTGTTCCTGGACCACTTCCACCGCACCAGCCTGGTGATCGACGGGCCCGGCGGGCCGCTGGCCTTCCTGGTCGGGATCCTGTCGCCCGCCGACCCCCGGCAGGCCTATATTCACTTCGCCGGGGTGGCCCCGCAGGCCCGCCGCCAGGGCCTGGCCCAGCTGCTGTACGCCAGGTTCTTCGCGCTGGCCCGCGCCGACGGCCGGACGGCCGTCTCGGCTGTCACCGCCCCGGTGAATACGGGCTCCATCGCCTTCCACCGGGCGATGGGCTTCTCCGTCACCGGCCCGGTACCCGGCTACGACGGTCCCGGCCACGACCTGGTCCGCTTCGACCGCGCTCTCTGAGGCCCCCGCCCGCCCTCGCGGTCCCGCCCGCCCTCGCGGTCCCGCCCGCCCTCGCGGCCCCGCGCGGGAAGTTCATGCCCAATAACGGTCTTATCGGTGCCAGTGTGCTTGTTACGTGCTGTTTGTACCCGAGTGGGCGATTCTCTTGGGTAGTGTCGGCCGAATGTACTCTCGTGTCCGATTCTCACGATGGCGGCAGGCGCTGAGCGGAACGCCCGGCCGGGCCGCGGCCGCCGGGACACTCGCGGCCGTCCTGGCGGTGCTCCTGGGCCTGGGGGCGGCTGGTGCCCTCACGCCGTCCGGGCAGGCCAGCCGCGCTTCCGCGTCGGCGGCGGCCGGGGTGGCCGGGGCCGCCGATGGCTCCGCGGCGGGGGCTCAGCTGGCGGGCTCGGGAACCCGCGCATCCGGCGCCTCCGGCCATGACGCTGCCCGCCCGGGCACCTCCGCGTCCGGCACCTCCGCCTCGGGCCGCTCCCAGCCGGGCGCCGGCCGGCCAGGAACCACCACGGCAGGTGGCACCCGGCCGGCCACCGGCAGGCAGGCGGCGTCCGGCCCAGCCGCCGGCCGGGGCTCCAGCCACGCTGCGTCCGGCCACGGTGCCTCGAACCACGGTGCCTCGAACCACGGTGCCCCCGGCCAGGGGGCCGCCCCCGCGCGGGCCGCAGCCGCCCTGCCCGGCACGTCCTGCGGCTCCGTGGCCCACATCGGCGACTCCACCTCGGTGGGCATGGTGTCGCCGCTGGACCTGCCCGATCCAGCCCAGCGTCTGGCGGCCCAGTACACCGGCGTCGGGGTCAGGCACACCTGGATCGACGCCTCCGGCGGGCGCTCGATGGTGGAGGAGATGCCGGGCCAGATCAACGGCTTCGATACGGCCCGGAATATGGCCAGTCACGGGTTCCGGGGCTGCTGGGTGATCGCGCTCGGCACTAACGACACCGCCAACGTGGCGGTCGGCTCGAGCGTCGGCCGGATGGCCCGGATCCAGGAGCTGATGTCGGTCGCGCACGGCGCGCCGGTCATGTGGGTCAACGTGAAGACCCTCGACTCGTCGGGCCCGTGGTCCGAGGCCAACATGCAGCTCTGGAACGACACCCTGCTCCAGGCCTGCCACCAGTACCCGAATCTGCGGATCTTCGACTGGGCCTCGGCCGCGCAGGATGGCTGGTTCATCTCGGACGGGATCCACTACACCTCGGCTGGCTACGCGGCCCGGGCCCACCTGATCGCGGGCGCGCTGGCACGGGCCTTCCCCCGCTCCGGCTCCAGTACCAGCTGCGTCATCCACTAGGAGCCCCTGGCCCGGGCCGCCTGCCGCGGCCGTGCTGCGTATCCGCCCGGCCCGGCCGCCTGCCCCGGCCGGGCCGGTGCGCCTGCCCCTCCTTTAAAGCGGCCGTTCCGGCGTTATCTGCGCCAATGCCCGGACATTACGCATCGCCCGTTGAGGGTGATTGTCAAACCCGTTGTGACTACTACGCGTAATCAGCACATTGCTTTGGGTAGTGCAATTTCTGCCGCGCACCAGCACGACCTTGCCGGACGGGGGGAGCTGGACAGGACGTCCGCGGCACGGGGGGAAGACCATGCCGGAACCAGTCCGCTCCGGCCAGCGCTACATGCCCGGGCTCGATGGGCTGCGCGCGCTGGCGGTACTCGCTGTCATCGCCTATCACGAGCAGCTCGGCTGGGCGCCCGGGGGCTTGCTGGGCGTGGGGGTCTTCTTCACGCTGAGCGGCTACCTCATCACCGACCTGCTGCTCGGCCAGTGGGCCCGGTCAGGCGGCCTGAACCTGGGAGACTTCTGGCTCCGGCGGGCCCGGCGGCTGCTCCCCGCCCTGTTCGTGATGCTGGCCGTGGTGACCGCCTGGGTCACGGTGGTGAGCCCGTCCCGGCTGGCCAGCCTGCGCGGGGCCGTGGCCGCCGCCGCGACGTACTCCAGCAACTGGTTCTACATCTACACGCACAA
>Ga0182024_10005162_pt1 | contig 29456 bp, 25 predicted proteins | sample P32metaG_FD_120480 | JGI IMG/M metagenome (GOLD analysis project Ga0182024, IMG submission 120480) | Permafrost microbial communities from Stordalen Mire, Sweden - P3-2 metaG (Illumina Assembly) | ecosystem: Environmental > Terrestrial > Soil > Wetlands > Permafrost | place: Sweden: Stordalen...
GCCCGCATAGCCCGAGGCGAGCGAGCGCTTGTTGAACATCACCGTGCCGGCCTTCCACACCTGCAGCACCGGCATGCCGTAGATCGGCGATTTCGGATCGTCTTCGGCGGCCGGATTGGTCACGTCGTTGGCGCCGATCACGTAGGCGACGTCGGCCTGGGCGAATTCCGAGTTGATGTTTTCCAGCTCGAACACTTCGTCATAGGGCACGTTGGCCTCGGCGAGCAGCACGTTCATGTGGCCCGGCATGCGGCCGGCGACGGGATGGATGGCGTATTTAACCTCGACGCCTTCGGCCTTGAGCTTCTCGCCCATCTCGCGCAGCGCGTGCTGGGCTTGCGCTACCGCCATGCCGTAGCCTGGCACGATGATCACCTTGCCGGCGTTCTTCATGATGAAGCCGGCGTCCTCCGCCGAGCCGAGCTTGACCGGCCGGTCGCCGGCGGCGGCCGCCGGGCCCGCCACCTCGCCGCCGAAGCCGCCGAGGATGACCGAGATGAAGGAGCGGTTCATGCCCTTGCACATGATGTAGGACAGAATCGCGCCCGAGGAGCCGACCAGCGCGCCGGTGATGATCAGCGCCGAATTGCCCAAGGTGAAGCCGATGCCGGCCGCCGCCCAGCCCGAATAGGAATTGAGCATCGAGATCACGACCGGCATGTCGGCGCCGCCGATCGGGATGATGATGAGCGCGCCGAGCAGGAACGAGACGGCGGCGATCAGCCAGAACGCGATGTGCTGCTGCCGCTCGTAGAACCAGACGATGAGCAGGATGAGGGCGATGCCGAGCGCGATGTTGATGAGGTGCCGGCCCGGCAGCGTGATCGGCGCCCCGCTCATGCGGCCGGAGAGTTTCAGGAAGGCGATCACCGAGCCGGTGAAGGTGATGGCGCCGATGGCGACGCCGAGCGACATTTCAATCAGGCTCTGGCCGTGGATCGCGCCCTCGGCGCCGATGTCGAAGGCCGCCGGCGCATAGAGCGCGCCGGCCGCAACCAGCACCGCCGCCATGCCGACCAGCGAGTGGAAGGCGGCGACCAATTCCGGCATCGAGGTCATCGGCACGCGCCGTGCGATCACCGCGCCGGTGCCGCCGCCGAGCGCCATGCCGACGATCACCAGCAGCCAGGCGCCGAAACCGGCCGGCGGATGCGCCGCGAGCGTCGTGACGATCGCGATCGCCATGCCGGTCATGCCGAGGAAGTTGCCGCGGCGGCTCGTTTCCGGATTCGACAGGCCGCGCAACGCCATGATGAACAGCGCGCCGGCGACCAGATAGCACAACGCGGCGAGGTTGGCTGACATCATCGACCTCTATCGGGGCTCGCCCGCGGCGGGATGAAGAAAGGTAAGGAGATCATCGACGAATATGCGGACGTATGTCAGGCGCATGGCGGCGCTCACCTCTGTTTGCGCTGGAACATGCCGAGCATGCGCTGCGTCACCAGGAAGCCGCCGAAAATATTGACCGAGGCGAAGGTGAGCGCGATGAAGCCGAGCACGCGGGCCCAGACCGGACCGGAATCGTTGGCGACCAGTGCGACGCCGACCGCGAGCAGCGCGCCGACGACGATCACCGAGGAGATCGCGTTGGTCACCGACATCAGCGGCGTGTGCAGCGCCGGCGTCACCGACCAGACTACGTAATAGCCGACAAAGACCGCGAGCACGAAAATCGAAAGCCGGAACACGAACGGATCGACGCTGTCGGTGATCGCATGGAGCGTGCCGCCGCTCGCCGCCGCAAGGATGTCGAGCTGGCCGACGACGGAGAGGGTTATCATGACGGGACTCCTGTTCTGGGCCTCCCCGCGCGCGGGCAGCGGGGCTCGCTCAGGCCGCGGTCTTCGGCCTGAAATTCGGATGCACGATCGCGCCGTCGCGGGTCAGCGCGGTTGACTTGACGATCTCGTCGTCCCAGTTGACGGCAAGCGCCTTGGTCTTCTTGTCGATCAGGATTTCGAGGAACGCATAGAGGTTCTTGGCGTAAAGGTTCGATGCCGTGGCGGCGAGGCGGCCGGGCACGTTGCGATAGCCGACGACCTTGACGCCGTTTTGCTCGGTGACCCCGTCGGCCCCGACACCTTCGACGTTGCCGCCGCGCTCGACCGCTAGATCGACCACCACCGAGCCGGGCCGCATCGACGTCACCATCTCCCTGGTGACGAGGCGGGGCGCCGGCCGGCCGGGAATCAGCGCCGTGGTGATGACGATGTCCTGCTTCTTGATGTGCTCGGCGACCAGGGCGGCCTGCTTGGCCTGATACTCCTTCGACATTTCCTTGGCGTAGCCGGCCGCGGTCTCGGCCGCCTTGAATTCCTCGTCCTCGACCGCGATGAACTTGGCGCCGAGGCTTTCGACCTGCTCCTTGGCGGCCGGCCGCACGTCGGTCGCGGTGACGATGGCGCCGAGCCGCCGCGCCGTCGCGATCGCCTGCAGGCCGGCGACACCAGCGCCCATGACGAAAACCCTGGTGGCCGGCACGGTGCCGGCCGCCGTCATCATCATCGGCAGCGCGCGCCCGAACTCGGCGGCGGCGTCGATCACGGCGCGATAGCCGGAGAGGTTGGCCTGGCTCGAAAGCACATCCATCCCCTGCGCGCGGGTAATGCGCGGCAGAAGCTCCATCGCGAACGCGACGATGCCGGCGTCCGCCATGGCGCGCAGCGCGGCGTCGTTGCCGTAGGGGTCCATGATGGCGACGACGATCGCGCCCTTCTTGACGTGCGTAAGCTCGACCGAATTCGGCCGGCGCACCTTGAGCACGATATCGGCGCCGCTCAGCGCGTCGCGCGCGATGGTGGCGCCGGCGGCGGCGTAGTCGGCATCGAGTATGCCGGACCTCACGCCGGCGCCCGGCTCGATCGCAACTTCGGCGCCGAGCCCGATAATCTTCTTGACGGTTTCAGGTACCGCGGCGACCCGTGGCTCGCCCGCATCGGTCTCGGTGGCTACCGCAACCTTCATGACTCCTCCGGCGGCCGAGCGCGAACGCGCGCCGCGCAATCAGGCGATGTCAGCGACATGCGACGGACTCAGACCAGGAAGATCGCCATGCCGACCACGATGACAATGACCACCCCGAGCACTACTTTCACCATCGTCAGGAAGGTGCGGTAGGTCTGCTCGTGGGCCGCATAATCGTTGCCCGTCGCAGACGCGTATTCGAGCTCGCCGTGGTCCGCCATCGCATCCCTCCAAACCTCGCATCGATGGCGGCGGCTTAGCGTAATTGCTGGTGCAGGGCAACCGGATGCCGCACCGTCGAACGCAATTTTGATCGCCGCTCGCGCGCCATGTCGAGATGCGGCGCGTTGGCATGACGGCATCCTGGTTCTGCGGCCCGCGCGCAGCGGGCGCGGCTTGCCCGGGCGTTGTCGAATCCCTACTCTCAAGGGGCAGCACGATCGGTCACGGACAGGCGCAATGCTCAGAAAAGAACAGAACGAGCTTCTGACCCAGACCGGCCCAGGCACGCCGATGGGCCGGCTTTTCCGCTGCTATTGGCTGCCGATCCTGCTCGCCGAGGAATTGCCGGAGAACGATTGTCCGCCGGTGCGGGTCAAGCTCATGTCCGAGCGGCTCGTCGCGTTTCGGGATTCCGAGGGCCGGTACGGCCTGATCGATGAGTTCTGCGCCCATCGCGGCGTGTCGCTGTGGTTCGGCCGCAACGAGGAGGGCGGGCTGCGCTGCCCCTATCACGGCTGGAAATACGACGTGAACGGCCAATGCCTGGAGGTTCCCTCGGAGCCGGCCGAGAGCGGCTTCTGCAAGAAGGTCAAGCTCGCGTCCTACCCGCTGGTCAAGCGCGGCGCGGTGCTGTGGGCCTATCTCGGCCCCGCCGAGGCCCGCCCGCCGCTGCCCGAGTGGGAATTCACCATGGTGGCGCCGGAGCAGACCTTCGTGTCGAAGCGCCTGCAGGAGTGCAACTGGATGCAAGCCATGGAGGGCGGCATCGATTCGAGCCACGTCTCGTTCCTGCATCGTGGCGATCTTTCTTCCGATCCGCTGTTCAAGGGCGCCAAGGGCAACGACTACAATCTTTCCGACATGCAGCCGCATTTCGAGGTCGTCGAGCAGCCCGGCGGCCTCTTCATCGGCGCCCGGCGCAACGCCGAAGACGGCAAATACTACTGGCGCATCACGCCGTGGGTGATGCCCTGCTTCACCATGATCCCGCCCCGCGGCGACCATCCGATCCACGGCCATTTCTGGGTGCCGATCGACGACGAGAACTGCTGGGCCTGGAGCTACGACTTCCACCCGGTGCGCCAACTCGCGCAGCGCGAGGTCGACGCCATGAAGGCCGGCGCCGGTGTGCACTGCAAGTACACGCCGGGCAGCTTCCGGCCGCTCGCCAACAAGGACAATGACTATCTGATCGACCGCGCCGCCCAAAAGGCCGGCAAGACCTTCAGCGGCGTCGCCGGCTTCGCCATGCAGGACGCCTCGCTGCAGGAAAGCATGGGGCCGGTCTGCGACCGCACCAAGGAAAACCTGGTCTCGACCGACAACGGCATCATCATGGCGCGGCATCGCCTGATGCGGGCCGCCAAGGCGCTGGTCGAGAAAGGCATCACGCCGCCCGGCGTCGATCCCGCGCACCACAGGATTCGCTCCTGCTCCGTGGTGCTGCCGCCCGACGTCGCCTTCAAGGACGGCGCCAAGGAGGCGCTCAACGCCAAAGTCGGGATGGCGCAGACGACGGTCTGACTTCGTCGTGCGGGCAACCCCCTACGAATTGTCCGTCACTGCGTTGCGCCCGGCGATAAAACCCTGACAGACGGCGCGCGGCAGGCCGTGCATGGAAAAGCCGCCCGCCGATTCACCGCCGCAGTAAAGACCGGGGATCGCCTCGCCGTTCATGTCGATCACCTGGCAGCGCGCGTTGATGCGCAGGCCCGCCCGCGTGTCGTGAATGACGGGCGTCGCCCAGGCCGCATAGAACGGCGGCCGCTCGATCCTGTAGAGCGGCTTCGGCTTGCCGAAGTCGGCATCCTTGCCCGCCTCGACGAACGAATTGTAGCGCGCGAAGGTGTCGAGGAGGTTTTGCGGCGGCATCGGCACGCGCTGATGTTTCATTTTGATGTTGCGCGCCAGTTCGTCGATGCTGTTCGCGCTGAAGAAGAAGCCGGCGTCGCAATCGACATGCGGCGGCGCCGGTTGCCACCCTTCGCGCGCCACGGCGTCGGCGTCGAAGATCGCCCAGATCGGGCCGCCGCCGTTATGGCCGTCGCCGATGCCGGCGAGCGCGGCATTGATGAAATTGCTCGGCTCGTATCTGACGTTCCTGACGTTGAGATACGAGTGCGGCTCGTAAGGATTGACGCTCATATAGGTGTTGTAGCTGAAGTGGCCGCCGGTCTCGTCGTAGAAGCGTTTGCCCAGCATGTTGACCAGAATGACGTCCTGCCAGTCCCTGACCGGGAGCCCGATGGCGCGCGCCTTGTCGAACACCTCGCTGCCCGGATACCAGCGCACGTTGATGTAACCGTACTGGCAGCCGATCGCCCCCGGCTTGGTGATGGCGCTGCCGAATTCGCCGGTGAAGTTGAACAGGCCCCACAGCGCGGCGCCGACCGCCATGGCGGCAAGTTCGCCGCTGGCGTCCTGATCGGACCACGGCATGCCGGCAAGGCCGCAATATTCCTCGGTGAGGCGCGGATCGAACATGCGGCGGAAGTTGACGTTGCCGGTCGAGCCGCCGGTGGCGATGATGACGGCTTTGTTTGCGCGGATGTTGACCGTCGTGCCGTCGTGGTCGACGGCGATGCCGGTGACGCGGCCGTCACGCGTGGCGCGATGGATCGCGGTCATGCGGTGCTCGAGCAGGATCTCGACGCCGGCCTTGAGCGCCGCGGCCTGGAGCGGCCGGATGAGGCCGCTGCCGGCCCGGATTTCCGGGTCGTCCGGATCGGCCGGTTTGCCGGTATGGACCATCGGCCAGTCCTCGACCGAGATCTGCACGGTGCGCAGTGCCGAAACGCCGATCTCGTGGCCGATAGTGTTCGGCCGCCGGTCGATGACCTTGACGCCGTGCGCGAGCAGGAATTCGAACGCCGCCACGCTGTTGTCGGCGAAGGCGCGGATGATCTCGCGGTCGTTGTAGCGATATGGCGGGAAGCCGTTGGACTCGACCACCGACCAGTCGGTCAAATCCTGGAAAAACAGATCCGGCGAATCCTCGATGCCGTATTTCTTCTGGTAGCTGGTGCCGCCGCCGAGCGGCAGGTTGCCGCCCGAGGTGATGGCGTGGCCGCCGATGTGGCTCTCCGCCTCGACCAGGATCACCGAAGCGCCGGCCTCACGGGCCACAACGGCGGCGGGCAGTCCGGTCGCGCCCGAACCGACCACGACGACGTCGGCTTCACGGTCCCACTTCAACGCCGTCATCAGCTCCTCACGGCTTCCATCTACGTTGAACCGTCATCCTTCGAGGCCCGCAGCGCTCGCGCCTCGGGATGACGGTCACGAGGCCCCGGATATAACAGCATCGCCGATTTTATGTCATGACTTGGATTCCGCTAACGGCGCGAGGAACCGCTGCCATGCCCGATACCGTCGCCACCCATCGGCTCACCGAGGAAGCGAGCCTGAAAATGCTGCAGGCCGGCGTCGCCAAGGCGAACGCGCTCGGCTGCAAGGTCTCGCTCGCGGTGGTCGATGCCAGCTGCCGGTTGATCGCCTTCCTGATGATGGACGGCGCGCGGCATTTCTCGATCATCACCACGCAAAGGAAGGCGATCACCGCCGCCTCGCAGCGCCTGCCGACCGGTTACGCGCCGGAGGAGAACGCACTCAGCATGGCGGTGCGCATGGGCGACTTCACCAATGTGCCCGGTGGATTTCCGATTGAGGTCAATGGCGAAGTCATCGGCGCGGTGGCGGCTGGCGGCGCCAAGATCGAGCAGGACGTCGAAGTGGCGAAGGCGGCGTTGGCGGCGATTTCTTCGTAGCCGACACGCTTCGCTCAGGCCGGGCTGCGCTCGCGCATCTGATCGCGTGCCGCCTTCACCGCCTTGATGATGTTCTGATAGCCGGTGCAGCGGCAAAGGTTCGAGGCCAGCACGTCGATCAGCTCCTCGTCGTCGATATGCGGGTTCTTCTCCAGCACATTGGCGGCGAGCATCAGGAAGCCGGGCGTGCAATAGCCGCATTGCAGGCCGTGGTTCTCGATGAAGGCGCGCTGCAGCGGGTGCAGCTCGTCGCCGTTGGCGAGGCCTTCGACGGTGCGGATTTTTTTGCCGGCCGCCTGCACCGCGAACATCAGGCAGGAACGCACCGCCTCGTCGTCGACGATGATGGTGCAGGTGCCGCAGACGCCGTGCTCGCAGCCGATATGGGTGCCGGTCTGCCCGCAGTCGTCGCGGATGGCGTCGACCAGCGTCTTGCGTGGCTCGACGCGGATCGGATAATCGCGGCCGTTGATGTTGAGCGTGATGTCGGTTTTTTCGTTCATGCCGGCCACAAACCCTCCTGACGAATTAGATCAATCATCCCTTCGGCAGGACATCTGAGAACTTTCCGCGCACGTGATCCTCGACCTCCTTGCTGGCGCGCACCACGACCGGGAAGGTGTCGCGGCGTTTGAACGGCTTGCAGGCGTCGATCACGACGCGGGCGTTGCGCGGGTCGTCGCTGCCGTAGACCATCGGATCGAGCACGGTCGACCAGCAGCCGCGCAGCGTCTCCATGCCCTCGCGCGGATCGAAGCGCGTGCACATCGCCCACACCACCTTGTCCATGTCGGCCGGATCGATGTCGTCGTCGACCACCACGACGAAGCGGTTGGCGTAGGCGCCGGCATGGCATTGCGAGGCGATGAGGCCCGCCTGCTTGGCGTGCCCGGCATATTGCTGCCTGATGGCGACGGTGAGCCACAGCCGGCTGCCGCCGGCGGCGTGGGCCCACACGCCCTTCACCTCGGGCACGCCGGCGGCCTCTAGCTGATTCCACACCGCGCCGGAACGGTAGGTGCCGCGATAGAACGAATCGTCGTCCGGCGGAATGCCGGGGATGGCGCCGAGCAGGATCGGATCGTTGCGGTGCATGAAGGTCTCGATGCGGATCGCCGGCTCCTTTTTCAGGCCGCCGGCGTAATAGCCGGTCCATTCGCCGAGCGGGCCTTCGTCGCGCACGTCGTTCGGATGGATGAAGCCCTCGAAGGCGATCTCGGCATGCGCCGGGATCGGCAGGCCGGTGCGCGGCCCCTTGATCACCTCGACCGGCTCGCCGATCAGGCCGCCGGCCGCGTCGTATTCGTTGCGGCCATAAGGGATTTCGAGTCCGGCGATCATGAACAGCGCCGGGTGCATGCCGCACACCACGGCGATCGGGCACGGCTCGCCGCGCTCGTGGTAGCGGCGCTTGATGAGATCGCCATGCTTGCCCTTCGAGCACATGACGGTCGCCACGTTGCGCTCGTGCGCCTGCACCCGATAGGCGCCGTAATTGATCCAGCCGGTGTCCGGATCGCGCATGATCACCATGTCGCCGGTGCCGATGTAGTAACCGCCGTCGTGCTCGTGCCAGCGCGGCACCGGGATGCTGAAAATGTCGATGTCGTTGCCGGTGTGTACGTTCTCCAGCACCGGCCCGCCTTTCACCGTGACCGGCGGAATGGCCTTGGCATCTTTCATGTAGCGGCGCCAGTAATGCACCAGTTCGACGGCGGCGGCGTCAGGGTCAAGGCCGAGCGTGATGTTGATGCGGCGCACCGAGGTCAGGATGTTGGCGAGGATGCGGTGCCCGCGCGGATAGCCCGGCACGTCGTCGAACAGCACCGCCCTGTTGCCGATGCGGCGCTGGTAGATGTCGACGATGCCGCCGATCTCCTTCTCGCGCTCGGCGCCCGTGATGTCCTGCAGCTCGCCGGCGGCGCGCAATTGCGCGATCCAAGCGCGCAGGTCCTGCCGGTCGCGTGCCGCCTGCTTCTTCGTCGTCCTAGTCTTGACGGCGGTGTCCATGCCAGGGCTCCATATGGCCATCGTACGTGTTTAGCTGAAAAATGAGGAGGCCGCCAACCGGGGCGGCCTCTGACATTCTTTCGCAATTGATATGCGTTATTGCGGCGCGCCCTCGACCGCAAAGGATCGGTACGTCGCATATTTATCGCCGATTTTCCGCGCCTCCTTGTAGTCGGCGCCATTGCGCCAGGCATTCATTTGGTCAAGGCTATCCCAGACCTGAATAGCAACGCGCTTTGGCGGCGTTCCTTCAACCGAAGTCACGTTCATACTGACGGCAAGAAGCTTGCCGCCCGCCTTCTTTATGCTCGCTTGCGCCAATGGGGCATACTCTTTGACGTAGGCGTCGACGTTCGAGACGTCGATTTCAGTCACAAGATAGACAGGTGGTTTAGCCTGGGCGTGAAGGCCCTGGACAGCCGCGGCACCAAGCCCGATGCCGGCAAGCATTGCCAACGCTACGATGTACCGAGTTTTCATGGGTCGCTCCCTATGGGTGACAACAATTTGCACCCGGAGCGATGCTAGTTTGAAAGGCCGATCAGCTCAATCAGCGCGCGGACCGGCAAAGGCCGAACTTTCAAGAATATCCGTCCGCCTACATATCGAGAACCAGCCGTTCGGTCTTGCAGCCGGCGCAGCAGATCATGACCTTGGTATTGGACGCCTGCTCTTCCTCGCTCAGCACCGAATCATGGTGCTCCGGGATGCCGGAGATGACCTTGGTCTCGCAGGCGCCGCAGATGCCGAGCTCGCAGGAATAATCGACGTCGACGCCGGCCTCAAAGAGCACTTCGAGGATCTTCTTGCCCTCCGGGATGAAATACTCCTCGCCGGAGCGTGAGAGCTCGACCCAGAAGCCGCCGGTCGCCGCCGCCGCCTCCGACTTCGGCGTGAAATATTCGACGTGGACCTGCGGGCGCGGCCGGCTCGCGGCCGCCGCCTCGAATGCCTTGAGCATCGGATTGGGACCACAGCAATAAAGATGCGCATAGGGCGGCGCCGCCGCGATGGCGGAGGCGACGTCCAAAACCTGGCCGCCGGCTTCGTCGTCGAAGTGCAGATGCACGGCGTTCTGCTCGAGGTTCTTCAACGCTTCGAGGAACGCCATGTCGTCGCGCGAGCGGCACGCGTAGTAGAGCTTCCACGAGCGCTTGAGTGCGGCAAGCTCCTGCACCATGCACCAGATCGGCGTGATGCCGATGCCGCCGGCAAACAGCGTGACATGCTCCGCGTCCTCGACCAGCGGAAAATTGTTGCGCGGTGCGCTGATCCTGATCTCGTGTCCGACCCGCATCTCGTCGATGATGAAGCGCGAGCCGCCGCGGCTCGCCGGGTCGCGCTTGACGCCGACGACGTAGCGCGCGGGATCGCGATGGGGCACCACCAGCGAGAATTGCCGTATGAGGCCATTGGGCAAGTGCAGGTCGATATGGGCGCCCGGCTTGTAGGGCGGCAGCGCCGCGCCGTCGGGGCGCTGGAACGTGTAGAGATTGGTGTCGCGCGCGACCGGCTGGATTTCGGTCAGCCGGGCGCCGATCAGGTGCGAGGCCGCCGTGGGCGTGAGGCTGCTAGCGGCGGCGGTGGATGGTGCGGTCACGGTATCCATACGGGTGATAAATAGGCGGCCCCGACGGTGCTGCGCAACCCGTTCCTGTCATGCTGAATGGCGAGTTTCCGGAAAATCGTGCCAAAAATCCCCCGATCCGGAGCATGCATTCCGGGCGTCCGCCGTGCTCGGCTCCGGGCGACGGGCTAGTCCTTTGGCAGCGGGAATTGTTCGAGGTACTGCAAATAGTCCGCCTCGACGTCGATCTCCAGCGTCGCCAGGACCCGCACGACGGCGTTGTAGAACGCGACGGTGAGGATGAGGTCGGTGAGGCGCTCGATGCCGAGCGCCTCGCGCAGCGCGGCGAACGTGGCGTCCGACATGGCGAGATCGGTCGTCATCTCGCGGGCGCCCTTGAGCACGGTCGCGGCCAGCGGGTCGAGGTTGCCGGCGCGGCCCGCGGTTTCGGCGGCGATGGCGCGGATGTCGTCGTTGCTGACGCCGAAGTCATGCCCGATCTTGACGTGATGGGAATATTCGTAGGGCGAGCGCGTCAGATAGCCGACCTGCAGGATCGCCATCTCGCGCAGCCGCGGATCGAGCTTGCTGCCGAAGCGGATATAGCGGCCGACCGTGCTCCAGCCGCGCGCGCCGTCCGGGCTGTGCACCAGCGCGCGGAACAGATTGATCGGCCGGTCGAGCAGGTCCTTGTGCTCCGGCGCGAGGTCGGCCTGGTCGAGATAGGGAACGCGGGCCATGATGTTATCTACTCCGCCGACCTGTCCGTCTCCACGGCGCGCACCGAGGTCTCCGGCATCACGCCGCCGCGCTGGCGCGCCAGCGTCTCGAGCCCGGAAAGCTCCCAATCGCCGGCGGCAGCGCGGCGGGCGAATTTTTCCCACGCCTGCGTCCAGTCGCCGAGATGATAGCCGTGCCACGGCACGGTCACGGCGAGCGGCTGCAGGCCGAGCCGCTCCCATAATTCGCGCGCGTGCTCCATGTGTTCGCGTGTCGGCAGCGCGAGCGGCGCCATCGGGCGCTTGCGCGTGGCGTCGATCAGCATGCTCGAATCCGACTGCTGCGGCCCGTATTGCGCGCCCTGCACGCCGCCGCGATAGGGCACCAAGGCAACGTCCTCGATCGGATTGCTGCGGTAGGCAAGCGACCACAGCACCGCATCGACGCTCGCCGGATCGATGTCGTCGCTCACCGCGATGACGATCTTGCCGCAATTCGACATAAGGGTCGCCGCGCCGTGCAGCGCCCGCCACACCTCGGTGCGCGGCGTGCCGTGGGCGATCTGCACGAAAATCACCGGCCGCAGATTGGTCAGCCGCTCGTGCATGGCGACGCGGATGACCCCCTTGATCGCCAGATGGTCGCGCAGGTGGGCGAGGAATAACGGCTCGTAGGCGACCTTCTTGATGACGCTCGATTCGCTCGGCGTCACCTGGCTGATGATCGAGCAGAACACCGGCTTGCGCTTGCGCGTGATCGCCGTCACCCGCATCGGCATGTTGAACGCTTCGAGCGCCACGTAGCCGTTGCTTTCGGCGAACGGCGCCTCAGGCTCGAGGATTTGCGGGTCGATCACGCCCTCGACGACGATCTCGGCGTCGGCCGGCACGTCGAGGTCGACGGTCTTGCATTTGACCATCCGGATCGGCTCGCCGGCAAGACCGCCGGCGACCGCGAGTTCGTCGAGGTCGATGGCGAGTTTCTGCGGCCCGGTGAACATCACCACGGGGGCGGCGCCGATGACGATGGCGATCGGCATCGGCTCGTTGCGCGCGCGGTATTTGAGCCAGTGGCGGAAGCCGCCGGCGCCGGTTGCCTCGCGCGCCACCATGCGCACCACCAGCCGGTCGGCGGCTTTGAGTGCCGCGCGGTAGGTGCCCATGTTCTGCACGCCGCTCTCGGGATCGCGCGTGATGCAGAGCGTCGCGGTCAGATAGGGCGCGGAGTCGAAGCCGGGCGTCGAGACCGGGACCGGCAGTGCCGCGAGCCCGCCCGGCGCCTTGAGATCGCTTCCGGCGATGACGACTTCCTGGCACGGCGCGGCGCCGACGACGACCGGCGCAACCGGATGGGCGATCGCCTGCATCCAGGCCTCGCCGATGTCCTCGACCTTGCGGCCCATGCCCATGGCATAGATTTCGGGCGAGGCCGCGAGCGCCCCGACCACGACCGGGATGTCGTATTGGCGGCCCTTGGCGTCGGTGACGTTGGTGAACAGAAACGCGCGGCGTTTCTCCTCCGGCACGCCGCCGACGAACTGCCAGCGCACCAGCGGGTGCAGCTCGGTGTCCTTGTTGATCGGTGTATCGATGCGCTCGAGCAGGCCGGCGGCTTCGAGATCGGCCAGATGGTCCTGAAAATCGAGGCGCGGCCCCGTGCGCGTCGACCGCGCGCGGCGCAGATCGTCGGCTTGATCGAGCATGACGGGGGAGCTTTCCTCTTGGCTGCGAGGGCGAAGCGTATCACACCCGTCGCGGCGCCGACACAGCGCGCCATTTCATGGCGCTTGGGGTCCGCCGCGCGCGAGCCTATATCTCATGCCCGACGAACGGACCGGAGGGAGCCATGTACGTTCCGGCGCAATTCAAGGAAGATCGCGTTGCCGTCCTGCATGACGCGATCAGAAAATATGGCTTCGGCACCCTGGTGACATCGGGCGAGCAGGAGCTGGAAGCGAGCCACCTGCCGATGCTGCTTGATCCGGAGCCCGCGCCGCTCGGCACGGTGCTCGGGCATCTCGCCCGCGCCAATCCGCAGTGGCAGCGAGCCAAGCCGGAGGTTGCGGCGCTCGCGATCTTTCTCGGGCCGAACACCTACATCACGCCGTCCTGGTATCCGACCAAGCAGCAGACCGGCAAAGTCGTTCCGACTTGGAACTACCTCGCGATCCACGCCTACGGGACGATCAGCTTCTACGATGACGCCGCGGAGTTGCGCGCTCATGTCACGCGGATGACCGAAACGCACGAGACGCCGCGCGCCGAGCCGTGGGCGGTCACGGACGCGCCGGCGGATTTTGTCGATCAGATGCTCCGCGCCATTGTCGGGTTCAGGCTGCGCATCACGAAGCTCGAAGGCAAGTGGAAGATGAGCCAGAACCGGCCCGCACAGGACAGGTCCGGCGTGCTGCAGGGGCTAACCGGCGAGGACGGCGAGGGTCACGCACCGGTCGCCGAAATCATGGCGGCGCGCACGAAGCCATGATCGAGACCTGCTGCGTGTCTCACGCTCGCGCTTGACGGCTGGCGGCTTCGCCGCCGCCAACCGCTGACTGTTCGGCTGCGGCCGCTTCGACGTATTCCGCGAACGCGCGCCCGATCATGACGACGACGGGACCCGAGGGTGCCGCCGCGGCCAGCCGCGCCGGCAGATCGGCGATCGTTCCGGTCGTCACGCGCTCGTCGGGCCGCGTGGCGCGCTCGACCGCGACGGCGGGCATCGCCGCATCGAGCCCGGCACCGAGAGCGCGGGCGACGAGTTCGGGCAGCGTTGCGGTCGGCATGTAGACGACCGTCGTGACCGCCGGATCGGCGAGGCTCGCCCAGTCGATGTCGGCCGGCAGTCTGCCGTCGCGGCCGTGGCCGGTGATGTATTGCACGCGCCGCGATGTGCCGCGGCGCGTCAGCGAGACGAGCAGCCGGCTGGCGGCGCCCTGCGCGGCGGTGATGCCAGGCACCACTTCGACCGCGATGCCCGCCGCGCGGCACGCGCCGATCTCTTCGTCGGCGCGGCCGAAGATCATCGGGTCGCCGCCCTTGAGCCGCACCACACGGCGGCCCGCCTTGGCGAGCGAGATCATCAGCGCATTGATGTCGTCCTGCCGGCACGACGGCCGGTGGCCGGTCTTGCCGACCAGCATTTTTTTCGCCTCGCGGCGCGCGAAGTCCAGAATGTCCGGCGCGACGAGGTCGTCGAACAGGATCACGTCGGCCGATTGCAGTGCGCGCACGGCGCGCAGCGTCAGCAGCTCCGGATCGCCCGGGCCGGCGCCGATGAGGACCACGGCGCCCGCATTTTGCCCCACGCGCGGCGCCAGCAAGGCGTCGAGTTCGGCGTCCGTCGGCGACACGTCGGGCGCCGCGACCGCGCGCGCCGTGAACTTTTCCCAAAAGCTGCGGCGGCCGCGGAACGGCAGCGCCAGCGCCTGCACGCGCGGGCGCCAGGTGCGCGCGGCATCGGCCCAGCGCGCAAAACCTTTCGGGATCAGCGCCTCGATCTTGGCGCGGATCGCCTGACCGAACACCGGCGCGGCGCCGTCGGTCGAAATGCCGATGACGAGCGGCGAGCGGTTGACGATGGCGCCGAAGGCGAAATCGCAAAATGCCGGCCGGTCGATGACGTTGACCGGCACGCCCGCGGCCCGCGCCGCCGCGGCGAACTTTGCGGCCTCCTGGTCGTCGGCGCAGTCGGCGACAGCGATGGCGGCGCCGGCGAGGTCCGCCGCCGTCCAGGCGCGCTCATGCACCGCAACCGCGCCGCGCGGCGGGGCGACGGCAAGCGCGAGCATGTCGTCGTCGGGCTCCTGCGCAAACACGTCGACCAGCGCGCCGGCGGCCGAAAGGAGCTCGGCTTTCCATGCCGCAGCGCGGGTTGCTCCGGCGACGACCACGCGCTTGTTTTCCAGCGCGAAGAATACCGGCAGCCGCGACAAGGCGCCCATGCGGGTGGTGTTGATCTCGGAGGGCGCGCGCGTCATGCGGATGGTCTCATCTGCTTCGCCCGTACATAGAATGAAATTCTGCAATCCGCAATTCAGGCGCGATATTTTGGAGATATTTCACCAGATCGGCCGCCGCCCGCAGTACAATCTTCCAAGAGACCCCTGCATCACAGAACCTTCGCAACGCTCATGTCGCAGCCGATTGCCATTCAAGACGCGTGCCAGGAAACGCCAACCGTGAAGGTCTGTAAAGAAGCCCGTCAGGAAAAAGCCGGTCAAGACTTGGCGGGCGCCCGACGGGATTCCGCCGGGCGCCCTTAGTTTAACGTCAGCCAGCCTATAAGCCGGGTTCTGGACGGCATGCGGACAGTATCCGCAACCGTGACGGCCATTCCTCTGGGACGCCGGTTACCCGGCGCCTCCAGCAACCTACCCGGACGGCAGGGTCTGGACAGACCCCGAAGTCACTCCGCGCTTGCGCGCGAAAAGCTCCGCACCGTCCCTATTCGGTCTTGCTCCCGGTGGGGTTTGCCATGCCGCCGGCGTTGCCGCCGGCGCGGTGCGCTCTTACCGCACCGTTTCACCCTTGCCGCCTCCTCCCATTTCTTCCCCGCAAGCGGGGCAGAGCAGGGTGGGGGCGGCGGTCTGTTCTCTGTGGCACTTTCCCTGGGCTCGCGCTCGCCGGACGTTATCCGGCACCGCTTGTCCATGGAGCCCGGACTTTCCTCCCCGGCAACCCCCTCCCGGAAGGGTGGGAATTTCCAGAGCGGCCGTCCGGCCGACTGACGTCATCAGGGATGGGGACGTTGGGCGGCGCCGTCAAGAGGCGACGACGAGGCGATCGAAGTCGCGAGCCCGGGCCGCCACCGTCTTGGCCTTGCCGCGCTGGGCGACCAGCTCGCGCAAGGTGATTTGCGTGGATTGATCGCAGACGCCGTCCACGCGTTGCGGACGGAAATGGCGCTGGAAGGCCAACACCATGTCCTGCATGGCGGAATCGTAATTGCCGTTGGCCTCGATGCCGTAGCCGTACTCGGCGAGCGACCGTTGCAGCGCCGCGACGGCGTCGCCGCTGTCGCCGAGCGCCAGCAAGCCGCCGCCCTCGGTGATGGACGCCGGCTTGACCCAATGCCCGACGCCGGAATCGAACAGCGTGCGCCACGGGAATTTTTCGCCCGGATCCTGCTTGCGCCCCGGCGCCACGTCGGAATGGCCGAGCACCCGCACCGGCGCAATCGTATGGCGCGTCTGGATGCTGCGGCACAGCGCCGTCACCGCCGCGATCTGGCGGTTGGGAAAGTCCCGGTAACCGTATTCGTGGCCCGGGTTGGCGATCTCGATCCCGATCGAGCAGGAATTGATGTCGCGTTCGCCTGCCCAGATGGCCACGCCGGCATGCCAGGCGCGCCGACTCTCCGGCACGAGCTGGACGATGCGGCCGTCCTCGAACACGAAATAATGGGAAGAGACTTCGCTCGACTTCAAGCAGAGCAGGTCAAGCGCCGTCGTGGCGTCGCGCATGCCGGTGTAGTGCAGCACGATCATATCGGGCCGCCGGCCGTCTTTGCGCTCGCCATGATTGGGCGAGGGCACGACCTCGGCGACGACGCACGAATCACTGGTAAACGCCACACTCGACATGGATCGACTTTAGGTTAACCCGGCTTGCCGACAAGCCGATTTGCACTTCTGCACAGGCGCGCGGGCAAGAAAGCCAGCACTCGTTGCCCGGCGGCAACGGCGCCGTGCATCCGTGCCGGCGGCGCGCCCTTGCGCGATGACGCCCGCCCGCTTCCCGGCCGCGCGCCATGCCGCTGTGGCAAGGTGCATGCCAGGCGTTGCGTCACCGTTGCGGGCGCTGTGCGCGAACGCGGCAATCCTTCAACCCTTCCTTAAGCTTACACCTCGTTAATCGAGATGGAACGACGCGCCCCGATCGGCGCGGCGGGTTCGTTGACGACCATATTATCCCATGGTAGCCCATTCATTCCCAGAGACTTCTGCGACCCCCGTCCCGGTTCGGGACGGCGCGGCAGGCCCTGGTTCGCAAGGGGTCTGCCGGCGGCAGCGGCTCGGCTCGGACCGGCCGCGCGACAAGGGGCTCGATGGACCGCTTTGTGTCGCACTACCTGCTGCGCCTCGATGCGAAGGGGCGCGTCTCGGTGCCGGCGCAGTTCCGCGCGGTGCTGGCGCGCGACGGCTTCGACGGCCTCTACTGTTATCCGGCGCTCGATCGGCCGGCGCTCGACGCTGGCGGCAACGCGCTCCTCGCGGAGATCGAGGCGCTGATTGCGGGCTTCTCGCCCTATTCGGAGCAGCGCGAGCAGTTCTCGCTCGCCCTCTATGGCACCAGCGAGACGCTGAAGATCGACGGCGAAGGCCGCGTGGTGCTGACCGACACGCTCAAGGCCCACGCCGGGATCGCCGATGCGGTCACGTTCGTGGGTCTCGGCCACAAGTTTCGAATCTGGGAGCCCGGCCGGTTTCGCGCGGAACTCGCGGAGGCCACCGAGGAGGTCCGCGCCTTCAAGCAGGAGCTCGGCACCCGGATGGCGGCGGCTACACCGCTTGGAGCACGGGAATGATGGCGGGCAGCGGCAGCGAGGCTGTCGCTGGCGGACCGGCCCGTCACCTTCCCGTGCTCGTCCGCCGCGCCGTCGACTGGCTCGCCGTGCGTGACGGCGGCCGCTACGTCGATGCGACGTTCGGCGCCGGCGGCTATGCGCGCGCGATACTGGAGACGCCGGGCGCGCGCGTCATCGGCATCGATCGCGATCAGAGCGCGATCGCCCTGGGCGCCGACCTGGTCGAGGCGGCGCAGGGCCGGCTCGACCTTGCCGAGGGACGCTTCTCCGATCTGGAATCGATCGTCGGCGGCGACGGCGCGCCTGCGGTCGACGGCATCGTGTTCGACCTCGGCGTGTCGTCCATGCAGCTCGACGAGGCGGCGCGCGGATTTTCGTTCCGGCTCGACGGGCCGCTCGACATGCGCATGGGACGCGACGGCCCGAGCGCGGCGGAGTTGGTCGCCCGCGCCGGCGAGCGCGAGCTTGCCGCCATCATCGCCACATTGGGCGAAGAGCATCATGCCCGCGCGGTCGCGCGCGCGATCGTCAAGGCGCGGGGCGAACGCGCGATCGAAACGACGGCCGCACTCGCCGAAATCGTGGCGCGCGTCGTGCGAGCGCGCCCGGGCGCGATCCATCCTGCAACCCGCACGTTCCAGGCGCTGCGCATCTTCGTCAACGACGAGCTTGCGGAACTCGCGCGCGGCCTCGTTGCCGCCGAGCGTGTGCTGAAACCCTCGGGGCGGCTGGTCGTGGTCGCGTTCCACTCGCTCGAGGACCGCATCGTCAAAACCTTCCTGGCGCAGCGCAGCCGCCCGCCGGCGGCCTCGCGCCACCGACCGGAGGTCGCGGCGGCGCCGGTCACGTTCCGCTTGTTGACGCGGCGCGCGCAAACGCCGGACGCAGCGGAAGTCGCCGCCAATCCGCGCGCCCGCTCGGCCAAGCTGCGCGCGGCCGAGCGCACCGACGCCGCCCCACGTCCGGCCGAGATCGAGGACATGCTGCCGCGCCTGCCCGCGCTCGCCTCCATCATGCGGGGGCGATCATGATCATGCGGGTGCTCAATCTCGTCGTAATCGGGGCGCTCGTTCTTGCCGCCGCCTACGTCTATCGGATCAAGTTCGATTCGACCGTCCAGGCCGAACATCTCGCCAAGCTTCGCAGCCAGGTGCGGCACGAGCGCGACACCATCGCGGCGCTGCGTGCCCAGTGGGGCCAGCTCGACAGCCCGGTGCGCATCGAGGAGCTGGCCAAGCACTATCTGCAGCTCGCGCCCGTCGCGCCGACCCAGTTCGATTCGCTCGATCGCCTGCCCGACCGGCCGCCGCAATATCTGCGGGCCGACAGCAAGGACCCGATCGGCGGCATGATCGAGAATCTGGAAGAGTCCGGGACGCTGCCGGGAAGCGCTCCGGCCGCAGCCGGCGCCGCTGGCGCGGCTTCCGCCGATGCGAACGCAGCGTCCACACAAGCGCCGGCGAAAGATTCCGCTGCCGCGACCGGAGCGCCGAACCAATGAGTGCGACCGCCGCACCCGCAGCGTCGCGGCCGGCCGAGCCCTGGCGGCGGCGGCTCCTCCGCGGCCTCCTCTACGGCCGCAACATCGATCGCAGCGCCAAGGCGCGGGCGCGGGTGGGGTTGGCGATCCTCGCCTTTGCGGCGGTCTATGCGATCATCGCGGCGCGTCTCGTCATGTTCGCGGTTGTGGCCGATAGCCGGGTCGTGCACCGCGTCGTCTCCGGCGACGCCACCGCGACGGCGCGGCCCGATATCCAAGACCGCAACGGCGAAGTTCTGGCGACCGACGTGCGGGTGCCCTCGCTCTATGGCGAGCCGCGCCGGCTGATCGATGTCGACGAGGCGGTTGAACTGCTCACCGCCGACCTGCCCGACCTCGACGCCACCGAGCTACGCGAGCGGCTGTCCTCCAGACGCGGCTTCGTCTGGCTCAAGCGCGACATCACCGGCGAGCAGCAGCGCGAGATCTACCGCCAGGGCATCCCGGGCATCGGCTTCCTCAACGAGAACAAGCGGACCTATCCGAACGGCGCCGAAGTCTCGCACCTGCTCGGCCACGTCAACATCGACAACCAGGGCATCGCCGGCATGGAGAAGTGGCTCGATGGCCACGGGCTCGCCGCGCTGCACATGGCGGGGCTCGCCACCGACCGGCTGCAGAATCCGGTCGAGCTTGCGGTCGACCTGCGCGTGCAGCACGCGCTGCGCGACGAACTCGTCACCGCGCGCGCCAAATTCAAGGCCATCGCCGCCGCCGGCATCGTGCTCGACGTGCGCACCGGCGAGGTCGTCGCCATGGTCTCGGAGCCGGATTACGACCCGAACAATCCGCGCCAGGCGCTCGACCCGACGCGCATCAACCGGCTGACCACCGGCGTCTACGAGATGGGATCGACCTTCAAGGCCTTCACCATCGCCATGGCGCTCGATTCCGGCAAGTTCACGCTCAAATCGGCGTTCGACGGGCACGGGCCGATGCATGTCGGCCGGTTCGCCATCCACGATTTCGAGCCGGAGAACCGGATGCTGACCATCCCGGAAATCTTCACCTATTCCTCGAACATCGGCGCCGCCCGCACCGCGCTGGCGATAGGCATCGAGGGGCACAAGGCCTTCCTGAAGAAGCTGGGCCAGCTCGACCGGCTGCGCACCGAATTGCCGGAGAGCGCTGAGCCGATCGTGCCGAGGCGCTGGGGCGAGCTCAACACCATCACCATCGCGTTCGGCCACGGCCTTTCGGTGGCGCCGTTGCAGGCGGTGATGGGCGTCGCCGCGCTGATGAACGGCGGCCTCCTGATCCCGCCGACATTCCTCAAGCGCAGCCAGGCCGAGGCCGCCGCCCTCGCCAAGCGCGTCATCAAGCCCGAAACCAGCGAAATGATGCGCTACCTGATGCGGCTCAATGTCGAAAAGGGCACCGCGAAAAAAGCCGACATCCCGGGCTATTACATCGGCGGAAAGACCGGCACCGCCGACAAGGTGATCAACGGCCGCTATTCCAAGAACAGCGTGCTTACCGATTTCATGGCGGTGCTGCCGGCCGACCAGCCGCGCTATGCGCTGCTGATCATGCTCGACGATCCGAAGGTGCTGCCGGAGACGCACGGCTTCAAGACGTCCGGCTGGAATGCGGTGCCGGTCGGCGGCGCCGTGGTGGCGCGCATCGCGCCGCTCCTCGGCATCGAGCCACGCATGGACCTGCCGACCGCCGACCGCCTCATACTGGCCTCGGCAAAGGAAAGCAGGTAAGCGGTGGCGGCCTTTCGGGCGAGCCGCCATGAAGCTTCGCGAGATTCTGCCTTCTGACGCCGAAACCGCGGCCCGTTCCGCCGATCTCGAAGTCGGCGGGGTGACGGCCGACAGCCGCAAGGTCAAAAGCGGCGATCTGTTCGTGGCGATTGCCGGCGGCAAGGCCGACGGCCTGCGCTTCGTCGACGGCGCGATCGCAGCCGGTGCGGTCGCGATCGTGGCGGAACAGCCGCCGCCCGCGCCGTTGCCCGAGCGGGTCGCCTTCGTGCGGGTCGGCAACGCCCGGCGCGCGCTGGCGCTGATCGCCGCCAAGGTCTATCCGCGCCAGCCGCAAACCATCGCCGCCGTCACCGGCACCAGCGGAAAAACCTCGGTCGCGGCTTTCACCCGCCAGATCTGGAGCGCGCTGGGCTATGCCGCCGCCAGCGTCGGCACGATCGGCATTGTGGCGCCGAGCGGGGAAACCTATGGCTCGCTCACGACGCCGGACCCGGTCGACCTGCACCGCTCACTCGATGCGCTCGCCCGCGATGGCGTCACCCATCTCGCCATCGAGGCGTCGTCGCACGGCCTCGACCAATACCGGCTCGACGGCTTGCGCGTCGCGGCGGCCGGCTTCACCAACATCACCCGCGACCATCTCGACTATCACCCGAGCTTCGAGGCGTATTTTGCCGCCAAGCTGCGGCTGTTCGAGGCGCTGGTCGAACCGGGCGGCGCCGCCGTCATCAATGTGGATGCCGACCATGCGGACGGGGTGACGGCCGCAGCGACTGCGCGCGGCCTGTCGATCGTCAGCGTCGGACGCAGCGGAACGGCCATTCGCCTCCTTGAATCCGTCATCGACGGCTTCTCGCAGCGGCTGCGGCTCGACCATGGCGGAACAAGTTTCGGCGTGCGCCTGCCGCTGGTCGGCGAGTTTCAGGTCGAGAATGCGCTGGTTGCCGCCGGGCTCGCCATCGCGACCGGCAGCGACGCTGCCGCGGTGTTTCCGGCGCTCGAGCATCTCAAGGGCGCCAAGGGCCGGCTCGAGCTTGCCGGAGAAAACCGCGGCGCGCCGATCTTCGTCGATTACGCGCACAAGCCCGACGCGCTCGCCAGGGCGCTCGATGCGTTGCGGCCCTACGCGACCGGCCGCCTCGTGGTGGTGTTCGGCGCCGGCGGCGACCGCGACCGCGGCAAGCGGCCGCTGATGGGCGCCGTCGCCGCCGCAAAGGCCGATCGCGTCATCGTCACCGATGACAACCCGCGCAGCGAAAATGCCGCCGCCATCCGCGCGGCGATCCTCGCGGCGGCGCGCGGCGCCATCGAGATCGGCGACCGTAACGAGGCGATCCGCTCCGCCGTCGCCGAGTTGCGCCGCGGCGACGTTCTCCTGATCGCCGGCAAGGGCCATGAAACCGGCCAAATCATCGGCGACCGGGTGGTGCCGTTCAGCGATCACGACGCGGTCGCCGCGGCGCTCAAGGAGCTGGCCGCATGAGCGCGCGGGCGCTGTGGACCATCGACGACATGGCAAGCGCGATGGGCGCCGCGCGGCAGGGCGCGCTGCCGCAAGCCATTTCGGGCATCTCGATCGACACCCGCACCGTCGGGCCGGGCGAGGCGTTCTTCGCCATCAAGGGCGATAGCCGTGACGGACACGAGTTCGTCCAATCGGCGCTGGCGGCCAAGGCCGCACTTGCGGTCGTTGCCGATGATCGGCGGGTGCAATTCCCGCAGGATGCGCCGCTCCTCGTCGTGCCGGACGTGCTCGCGGCTTTGCGCGACCTTGCCGCCGCCGCCCGGGCGCGCACGCATGCCAAGGTGATCGGCGTCACCGGCTCGGTCGGCAAGACCGGCACCAAGGAGATGCTGCGGCTCGCGCTCGCCAAGGACGGCGAGACCCACGCATCCGTCGCGTCATACAACAATCATTGGGGCGTGCCGCTGTCGCTGGCGCGCTGCCCGGCGAGCGCGCGCTACGCGGTGCTCGAAATGGGCATGAACCATGCGGGCGAGATCGCGCCGCTGTCCCGCCTCGCCCGCCCGCATGTCGCGCTGATCACGACCATTGCGCCGGTGCATCTCGAGTTCTTCGGCACGCTCGCCAAGATCGCGGACGCCAAAGCGGAGATCTTCCTCGGCCTCGAGCCGGACGGCGCCGCGGTCATCAACCGCGATATCGCGCAATTCGCGCAGCTTGCGCGCCGCGCCAAGGAGGCGGGAGTCTCGCACATCGTGTCGTTCGGCGAGCACGCCAAGGCCGACGCGCGGCTCATCAAATACTCGTTGCAGGCGCATAGCTCGACCGTCCGGGCGCTGATATTCGGCACCGAGCTCACCTACAAGATCGGCGCGCCGGGCCGCCACCTCGTTCTCAACTCGCTCGCGGTGCTGGCGACGGCCCACTTGGTCGGCGCCGACCTGGCGCTGGCGGCGCTCGCGCTCGCGGAGTTCCGAGCGGTGGCCGGGCGCGGCGCGCCGATCGAGATCGAGCTTCCGGGCGGCCCGGCGCTCGTCATCGACGAAAGCTACAACGCCAACCCGGCTTCGGTCGACGCGGCGCTGGCGCTGCTCGGCCACGCCGCGCTCGGCCGGCACGGCCGGCGCATCGCCGTCCTCGGCGACATGCTGGAACTCGGACCGAAAGGCCGCGCCCTGCATCGCGGCCTCGCCGAGCCGGTCGTCGCCAACGCCGTCGATCTCGTGTTCTGCTGCGGTCCGCTGATGCGCAATCTGTGGCAGGCTCTTCCGGCCGGCCGTCGCGGCGGCTATGCGGAGGACTCCGCCGCGCTCGAAGCGCAAGTGCTGCCCGCCATCCGCGCCGGCGACGTCGTCATGGTCAAGGGCTCGCTCGGCTCGCGCATGGCGCCGATCGTCAAGGCGCTGCAACGGGCGTACCCGCGTCACGGCATACTGCAAGAAGCGTCCGCGCGAGGTTGATGCGATGCTCTACTGGCTGGTCGATCTGTCGGACAAGCTCTCCGTGCTCAACGTGTTCCGCTACATCACGTTCCGCACCGGCGGCGCGGTCATCACGGCGCTGGTTTTCGTTTTTCTGTTCGGCCAGCACTTCATCGATCGGCTGCGGCTGTTCCAAGGCAAGGGCCAGCCGATCCGCAGCGACGGACCGCAATCGCACATCATCGCCAAGGCCGGCACTCCGACCATGGGCGGGCTGATGATCCTTGCCGGCATGCTGGTCTCGACCTTGCTGTGGGCCAATCCGGCCAATCCGTACGTCTGGGTGGTGCTCGGGGTCACGATCGGCTTCGGGCTCGTCGGCTTCTACGACGATTATCTGAAGGTCAAGAAGCAGACGCACAACGGCTTTGCCGGCCGCACCCGGCTCGCCATCGAGGCGCTCATCGCGGCGTGCGCCTGCATCGTGCTGGTCGAGCTCGGTCACGTGCCGTTCTCGACCTCCCTGGTCTTTCCGCTCTTCAAGGAACTGGTCATCAATTTAAGCTGGTTCTTCGTTTTCTTCGCCGTCTTCATCGTCGTCGGCGCCGGCAACGCGGTGAACCTGACCGACGGGCTCGACGGCCTCGCCATCGTCCCGGTCATGATCGCGGCAGCGAGCTTCGGCATGATCTCCTACCTCTGCGGCAACGCCGTATTCGCCGATTATCTGCAGATCCACTACGTCCCGGGCACCGGCGAGCTGGCGGTGCTGTGCGGCGCCGTGCTCGGCTCGGGCCTCGGCTTCCTCTGGTTCAACGCCCCGCCGGCCTCGATCTTCATGGGCGATACCGGCTCGCTGGCGCTCGGCGGCATGATCGGCACCGTCGCGGTCGCGACCAAGCACGAGGTCGTGCTCGCCGTCATTGGCGGCCTGTTCGTGCTCGAGGCGGTCTCGGTGATCGTGCAGGTGGTGTCGTTCAAGCTCACCGGCAAGCGAGTCTTCAAGATGGCGCCGATCCACCATCATTTCGAGCAGCTCGGCTGGACCGAGCCGCAGATCGTCATTCGTTTCTGGATCGTCTCGGTCGTGCTCGCGCTTGCCGGGCTGTCGACCTTGAAGCTGAGGTAGCCGTGCCGTGATACCGGTCACGACCTTTGCGGGCAAAAAGGTCGCGGTGTTCGGGCTGGGCGGCTCGGGACTCGCGAGCGCGAGTGCGCTGCTGGTCGGCGGCGCCGACGTTGTTGCATCCGATGACGATCCGCAGAGCGTGATCAAGGCCAACGCCGCCGGCATTCCGACCGCGGACCTGCACGATGTCGACTGGTCCAAGATCGCGGCGCTGTTGCTTGCGCCCGGCGTCCCGCTCACCCACCCGGAGCCCCACTGGATCGTCAAGCTCGCGCAACAGGCGGGCGTCGAGGTGATCGGCGATATCGAATTGTTCTGCCGCGAGCGGGCGCGGCAGGCACCGGATTCGCCCTTCGTCGCCATCACCGGCACCAACGGCAAATCGACGACGGCGGCGCTGGTCGCCTACCTCGCGACGTCGGCCGGCATGGACGCCGAGCTCGGCGGCAATATCGGCACCGCCATTCTGTCGCTGCGGCCGCCGGCCGCCGGCCGCGTCCACGTCATCGAATGCTCGTCCTACCAGATCGACCTCGCGCCCTCGCTCGATCCGTCGATCGGCATCCTCATCAACCTCACCGCCGATCATCTCGATCGCCACGGCACAATGGAGCATTACGCGGCAGTCAAGGAGCGCCTGGTCGCCGGCGTGCAGCAGCACGGCACTGCGATCGTCGGCATCGACGACGAATGGTGCCGCAGTGTTGCCGATCGTCTCGAACGGTCCGGCAGGCGCGTGACGCGGATTTCGGTCCGGCAAAAGCCGTCACCCGGGATCTACGTCGAGCAGCAGCGCATCGTGCGGGCCATGCCGCCGCCCTATCCCGGCCCGCATGCCGGGGAGGAGGTGATCGCCGAGCTTGGCGGCATTGGCTCGCTGCGCGGCCTGCACAACGCGCAGAACGCCGCCTGCGCTGCCGCTGCGGCGCTGGCGCTCGGTCTCGAGCCGGCGGCGATCCAGGCCGGGCTGCGGTCGTTTCCGGGACTGGTCCATCGCATGGAGGAAATCGGACGGCGCGGCGCCGTGCTGTTCGTCAACGATTCCAAGGCCACCAACGCGGATTCGGCGGCCCAGGCGCTGGCCTGCTTCACCGACATATTTTGGATCGCCGGCGGCAAGCCGAAGGCCGGCGGCGTCGATACGCTGCGCCCCTTCTTCCCGCGCATCAGCAAGGCGTATCTGATCGGCGAGGCGGCGGACGAATTCGCCGCCACGTTGGCCGATCAGGTGCCGCACGAGATCAGCGCCACGCTCGACAAGGCGCTCGCCGCCGCCACGCGCGATGCCGAAGCCTCGATGGCGGCCGAGCCGGTCGTGCTGCTGTCGCCGGCCTGCGCTTCATTCGACCAGTACCGCAATTTTGAAGTGCGCGGCGATGCGTTCCGCAAGCTGGTGCGGGCGCTGCCGGGGCTTCTGGAAAAATAGTTGATGGCGGAATTTGCGATTTTTTAAGGCCCTGGAAACCATGGCGGAGGCACGACTAGAGCGGGATGACTTGTCTTCGAATCGTCCTCCCGTTCCAGCTTGCTGGGCGGAGCATGATCTTTTCCGAGAACCGGTGTCCGCTTTTCGGGGTCATGCGCTAGGCGGGGACTTTTCGATCCGGGGAGGGCCATGGCCTCGCGCGCGCAACCGACGCCATTCAGCGAATGGTGGCGGACGGTCGACCGGCTGACGCTGGCGGCGCTCGGCGCGCTGATGCTGGGCGGCATCGTGCTGTGCCTGGCTGCGAGCCCGCCGGTCGCCGCGCGCATCGGCCTCGACCCGTTTCATTTCGTCGACCGCCAGGTGCTGTTCCTCATTCCCGCCGTCGGCGTCCTGATCGCGACCTCGTTCCTGTCGCCGCACGAAGTGCGGCGGCTGGCGCTGGCCGTCTTCCTCGTCAGCCTGATCCTGGTCGCCGTGACGCCGTTTTTCGGCGCCGAGATCAAGGGCGCGCGGCGCTGGCTGGTGATCCTCGGCGTCAACATCCAGCCTTCGGAGTTTCTCAAGCCGGCCTTCGTCGTCCTGGTCGCGTGGCTGTTCGGCCAATCGGCGAAACGGCCGGAAATGCCGGCCAACATGGTGGCGCTCGCCATGCTCATCGTGGTGGTGGCGCTCTTGGTGCTGCAGCCCGACTTCGGCCAGACCATGCTGATCACGCTGGTGTGGGGCGCGCTGTTTTATATGGCCGGCATGCGCTTCATTTGGGTGCTCGGCCTCGCTGCCACCGCGAGCGTCGGCCTGCTCGCGGCGTTCTACACCGTCCCGCACGTGGCGCAGCGCATCAACCGGTTCCTCGATCCCGCCTCCGGCGACACCTTCAACATCGATATCGCGACCGAGTCCTTCATTCGCGGCGGCTGGTTCGGCCGCGGCCCGGGCGAGGGCACCATCAAGCGCATCCTGCCCGAGGGCCATACCGATTTCGTGTTTGCGGTGGCGGCCGAGGAATTCGGCGTCGTGCTGTGCCTCATTCTGGTCGCGCTGTTCGCCTTCATCGTGATCCGGGCGCTGGTGAAGGCGATGCGCAACGACGACCCGTTCATCCGTTTCGCCGCCGCGGGGCTTGCCATCCTGTTCGGCCTGCAGTCGACCATCAACATGGCGGTCAACCTGCACCTGATGCCGGCCAAGGGCATGACGCTGCCGTTCATCTCCTACGGCGGCTCCTCGCTGATTTCGCTCGCCTACGGCATGGGCATGCTGGTGGCGCTGACGCGCGAGCGGCCGCGCGCCAAGCTCGCCGGCGGCCTCGTCCTGGCCGGGAGCGCGCTCTGATGCACGAGGGCGACCGGGCGCCGGTGCTGGTGGCGGCCGGCGGCACGGGCGGCCATCTGTTCCCGGCCGAGGCGCTGGCGGCCGCGCTCGCCCGGCGCGGCATCGCCGTGCATCTGGCGACCGACCGGCGGGCGGCGCGCTATGGGGGCGCCCTGGCCGAAGGGTCGGTGCACGTCATCGCCAGCGCGACCCTGGCGGCCCGCAATCCGATCGCGGTGGCGAGAACCGCCACCATGCTCGGCGTCGGCCTCATGCAATCGCGGGCGCTGCTCCGCCGGCTCAAGCCCGGCGCGGTCATCGGCTTCGGCGGCTATCCGACGATCCCGCCGGTCCTGGCGGCGGCCTGGCGCGGCGTGCCGAGCCTGATCCACGACGCCAATGCGGTCATCGGGCGGGCCAACCGGCTGCTGGCGCCGCGGGTGACCGCAATCGCCACCACATTCCCGGAGGTATTTTCGGACCGGCCCGAGCTCGCCGCCAAGGCGAGGCTCACAGGCAATCCGGTCCGGCCCGCGGTCGTCGCGGCGGCCGAAATGCCCTATCCGGCGCAGGACGGCCCGCTGCGGCTCCTGGTTTTTGGCGGCAGCCAGGGCGCGCGGGTCGTGGCCGACATCGTCCCGGCCGCCATCGGCGGGCTCGAAGCGGGGCTGCGCGGCCGCCTCGCGATCACGCAGCAGGCCCGCGAGGAAGATTCGGGCCGGGTCCGCGACAGCTACGCCAAACTGGGTGTTGCCGCTGAAATTGCACCGTTTTTTGCCGATCTGCGGGCGCGCCTGGCGGCGAGCCACCTGGTCGTGGCCCGGTCCGGGGCTTCGACCGTCGCGGAACTCGCGGCGATCGGCCGGCCGGCGATCCTGGTGCCGTTGCCGCATGCGCTCGACCAAGACCAATTCGCCAATGCGGGCGTGCTTGAACGGGCCGGCGGCGCGATTCGGCTGGTGCAGGAAGCATTTACGCCGCAGCGGCTGGCCGCCGAGATCGCCGCGCTGGCGGCGGCGCCGGAGCGCCTGGCGGCCATGGCCGCAGCCGCCCGGTCCATGGGTCGGCTCGATGCCGCCGACCGTCTCGCCGACCTGGTGCTGGAGGTGGCGGAAGCGGCCGCAAACAAGTAGGTTCGCGTCTGCGCCATGGGACTCGGGGAAAGCGCATGAAACTGCCGTTAGACATTGGTCCGGTGCACTTCGTCGGCATCGGCGGCATCGGCATGAGCGGGATTGCCGAGGTGATGGTGAATCTCGGCTATGCGGTGCAGGGCTCCGATCAGGTCGAGAGCGCCAACGTCAAGCGCTTGCAGGAAAAGGGCGTGAAGGTCGCGATCGGGCACGCCGCCGAGAACCTGGGCGACGCGCGCGTGATCGTGGTCTCCTCGGCGGTCAAGCCCGACAATGCGGAACTCGTCGCCGCGCGCGCGCAGCGGCTGCCGGTGGTGCGCCGCGCCGAGATGCTGGCGGAGCTGATGCGGCTCAAAAGCTGCATCGCGGTCGCCGGCACCCACGGCAAGACCACCACCACCTCGATGGTGGCGGCCTTGCTCGACGCCGGCGGCTTCGATCCGACCGTGATCAACGGCGGCATCATCAACGCCTACGGCACCAATGCGCGGCTCGGCGCCGGCGACTGGATGGTGGTCGAGGCCGACGAATCCGACGGCAC
>Ga0182024_10005163_pt1 | contig 29449 bp, 29 predicted proteins | sample P32metaG_FD_120480 | JGI IMG/M metagenome (GOLD analysis project Ga0182024, IMG submission 120480) | Permafrost microbial communities from Stordalen Mire, Sweden - P3-2 metaG (Illumina Assembly) | ecosystem: Environmental > Terrestrial > Soil > Wetlands > Permafrost | place: Sweden: Stordalen...
ACCGACCTGGTGGAAAACGAGGTCGCTCGAGACGGATTCACCGCGATGGTCGCGGACACGCTCAAGCAAGAAGCGGGTTAGCCTCCGAACAACACTACGGTTGCATGCATTAGCCCCGGTCTGCGGACTGGTGCGCTTGTGCATGTGTATCCGCAGTGATCAACGAGGCTCAACAGCAAAGCAATCGCCTAATCAGCGGTTCCCGTGCAACAACAAAGAGTCCTGCCGGGGGAGTAGCTCGCGAAAGCAGCTCCCCCGGCTGCGGGACCCATCGCACTCATAACAATAACGAGCGGCTTCAGCGCTCAAGCAATAAACCAAGCGGGTTGGCTTCTAGCCTTCTCGCAGTCAGTCAATCGGTCAACCGAGCGCACTGCGCTCAACAAAGATTCAGGAGATATCGACAGTATGACCACTTCAATGATGCATTGCGTCCTTCGTAACCTCAGCGCCAACGGCGGTAGCGATGAACAGTTCGTGCCCGTTCGCGAGGTTCCTTTCCTCAGCGTCGGTGAGACCATCTTCGCGGGCACCTTCGACAGCCAGACCGAGCGCCATGGCCCCAGCGGCTCCGACGAGCGGACTGTCTGCATGCCCATGCGCCGCAACGCCCTGCACGAGATGAAGGCCAGCGCCTGCGTTCTGCGCGACCTCGGTGATGGCACCGGTGCCCAGTACGTGCCCGTCTCGGAAGCTGCCAACCTGACCGCCGGCGAGCGCATGCTCGTTGCTGTCTTCAGCGGCCAGAAGGAAAACCACGGGCCGAGCCGCAGTCACCGGATTACCGTCTGCACGCCGGTCAGCCGCATGTTCGAAACCGCTTACGCGGCGTAACACCCAACCAAAACCAGTAACCAAAAACGGAAAAGCGAGAATGGTCGGTGTGATTCTTCGGAATCCATCGACCATTCCACGCACTGTTTTTTTCGATCTGTTCAGCTATAAGTTATAGTAATACGCGGTGCTTACTTTGGCCGAGACCTTGTCTTTTTTTTGTTGATCTTGTTGGTGACCCCCTGACCAAGCCGCTTTATCCAAATGCGGTTGGTCCTCATTTATCCTTACCCTTGTCCTGCTGCAGTTTGGCTGCTATAGCCCTATCTTCACGCGCTTTAGCAACGTTGCCTAGCTTTTCATACACCTGTGCTCTTCCCAGATACGCCGATGCAAACTCAGGTTCCATCTTGATCGCCTGTGAGTAATCAACCAGCGCATTCTTAGGATCGCCGTCTAGCATGCGCGCCTGGGCCCGATGCTCAAAATCACCAACATTCTCAGAGTCCATCTCAATTGCCTTTGAATAGTCGCGAATGGCTTCCTTCCAACGTTTCAATTTGCCCAAGTCTTCCGCCCTGTCGCGAAAGAACTTTGTCTCATAAGGTGAGGCTACCACGGCCAAATCCAGGTCTTTAACTGCATCCTCATAACGCTTCTGGCGCTCATAAGCAGCCGCTCGATTGGCTAAGCTGTCTGTGTCATGCTTGTTTTCTTTCAGCATCAAGCTGTATAGCGCAATTGCATCGTCGACCTTTCCCATGGCCATGTAGATTACGCCGATCTGGTTCCTCGCTGGTCTGTTTTTTGGATCCTTCTTGATGATCCAATTCAAGTCGGCAAGCGCTTCCTGGTACTTTTCGAGAGTGGCGTAGCTATAGGCTCTTGAGTAGTATGAATGAGAATTGGAAGGCGCCAGTTTGATCGCTTTGCTGAAATCTTGAATTGCCTGAGCGTGTTCATCGAGATATTGAAGGGCCTCGCCCCGGCTGAAGTACTTTGCCGCATTACCAGGGTCTTTGTTGATCGCTTCGGTTCTCCTCTGAATGTCAAGTTGCTCATCGGGAAGCAAATTGTGGTTTGCCAATGCCGAGGAATTGCTAATCAATGAGCACGCCAGAAGCATTTTCGCCGCAGTCGCAACTAGCCTGCTTGCAAGTGAATTCATAGCTCAATCAAACTGCGCGAAAAAGGGGCGCCATGCCGCTTCTGATATGCCGGCGCTGACAACTTCCTGGTGCAGTGCTTCCAGATCCGGATCCGGTCGAGCCAGCAGTGCGCCACCACCAGTAGAGGCAAGAGTGACGCTTTTCGCGGCGGCGGGAATGATCGCGGTGGCGAAGGCAGCAAGTTCAACCCCAGCTTCATCCACCTGGATGGAAAGTGGCTTGTCAAGAGCCATTACAGCAAAGGGTCGATTGTTCGTGCCAGGCAACAGCCAGAGAGTGAATCGTGCATTTGTAAAAACAAGACGCTCGACCAGAAAGCGAGAATCGGCAATCAAGATCATTCGCCTCAGCCCCTCATTCTCTATGACAAGACTGGCTGTTGCCTTTGGAAAAGTGGCGCTGAAATCAAGCACATCCGCTGCTTTATCCACATGCAACTGGCGTGGATTGCCGTTGGCATCGACCCGGTTCCAATCAAAGATTCGATAAGTGAGGTCGCTTGCTTGCTGCGTTTCGAACAGTTGAATGCCGGCTCCGATGGCATGCAATGTGCCCGCAGGCAAAAAGAAAGAGTCGCCCGCCTTTACCGGCACGTGTCTTAAGATATCACCCAGGCTGCCGTTTTCCACACGTTGACGAAATTCGTCTCGATTGGTATTACGCGACCAGCCCAAGACCAACTCCGCATCAGGTTTAGCGGCCAAGATATGCCAGCACTCGGTTTTTCCAAACTGCTGATGCTCTGTCGCCTGAGCGTATTTGTCGTCAGGATGCACCTGCACAGACAACGGTTTTTGAGCATCAATTATTTTGGTGAGGATAGGAAAGATATGATTATGATCGATTGCTCCCATCAATTGCCCCTGCAACTGTAAGCGCAAATCAGCCAGAGTTGAGCCGGCCAGGGGTCCATTTAAGACCCGGTTGTCATCCCAACATTCCCACGATTCTCCCAGCTGAGCATCCGCGCTGCCTTCCTTGCCGTACTCAGTGGTGAGCGCTTTGCCTCCCCAAATGGCTGATACCAGCTTTGGTGCCAGAAGATACGGATAAATCTTTTCCTTGCCCACTCGCCTTGCCTGCCTGGAAGAAGAGAGGATTATCATGGCATGTTTTGTCTTGGTCGCATATCCATTATACGAAGAAAGCTCCTGCTCACCTTCCCGCTTGGGCATCCTTCAAATGGCTGAAACCCATGCCGATTTGCGCTCTTGGGATACTCAAGAAATGCCCAAGGGCATAAACAAACGATTGGGAGGCAATGGTTCCTTCCCTGTGCGAAGAAAAAAGCGACTCTACCTCCTTACGTTTGACCGATGCAGGGCAGAGAGTCAAAAAGGAATCAATATGAGCCGGCACTGTGTGGCTGCCCGCTTCGTATTCATCAAGCATGGTGCCGTGGTCGAAAATGGCATACATCAAGGTCGCTTCGCCGCTTACCAGAAGCCCGAAAACTTTAGCATCAAGGTTTTTTGAAATGCATTGACAATACTCTTTGAGCAGCTCGCCGTCACCATCTTCGGTGGCACTCGGATAGATGGCAATCCAATCAACGTTGGCTCTACCAAACAGTTTAGACTGCTCGATAACGCACTCGTCCAGGGCCTTTCGCACAGCCTCTACATCCGCATGCTTGACCTGAATGTTGGTAAAGCCCCGGGCCGCCATTCCTATTTAGTCTCGTTAGCAGATGGCACGGCAGCAGTGATACCAAATTCGGCAAGCTTGGCTTTGATAGCCGGCAGCGCTTCTTGCGCCGCTTTTTGGCCTGCCTCTAGAGCTTGGCGAGCCTCTTTTTTGCTGGTTGAAATCAAGCCAATGCCGTCGACATTCGGGTGAATGAGAATATCTGCGTCTTTGCACTGTTGTTTGTCTATATTGGCAAGCTGCAAGGTGACCACGCGTTCGCTGACTGAGCCTATCTTGGTGAATGTTTTCAGCGGCACTTTGTCAAAACGCTCGTCCACATCAACGGCGATAATGATGTCCGGGTTGAGCTCTTTGGCGAAGGAAACGGGCACGTTAGCAACGACACCGCCGTCGACATAAAGGTTGTCTCCGATTTGCACGGGTTTGCGCAAACCAGGCACAGCCGAACTGGCTTGCAGCGCATAGCCGAGATTGCCTTCACTTAATGCATATGGTTTACCGTCGACAAGATTAAGAACCACAGCTCTGAAGGGAATTTTTAGCTCTTCGATTTTGCGTTCATACTCAGAGACGGAGTTGTTGAGGTATTTGCGAAATTTGTTGCCTTTGTACAAACCGTCGTATGGGTGATGACCGAAAGCGCGCGGTAAGACCATGATTGGAGCAACTACTACGCGAACGCTCAAGGGCACGGTCATAAAAGTTTTCATCAGGCGACCGTCTTCGAATCTGGTCATCAGGTCGTCGAGCGGCACGCCGGCACTGTATAAACCGCCGACAATGGCGCCCATGCTGGTGCCGACTATGCAATCGATAGGGATGCCCGCTTCCGTCAAGACTTTGAGAACGCCAACGTGGGCAGCTCCCCGGGTGCCGCCACCTCCAAGTGCCAGGGCTACGCGCGGTCGTTTCATTGTTTGCACAGCCGGAGCTTGTGGCGACGTGGCACTGACCGCAGCGTTCTCTACTGTGCCGGCTGATTCCATCTTTGCAGCATTGCCGGTCTCGGAAGGCTCGGCTGCCAGGGCGGCAGGCGTCAGTGAAGAAGCACTCAGGCAAAGGCTCAGGATTGAAACGAACAAGTGATCTCGCGTGCGCATACATAACCTCTTAAACGCCTTGCTAAGGAGCAAGGTCAAAGCAATCGGTATTTTAACAAGGGCAGCTGTTGCATTGCTTGACTTGTTCTTTAACGTTACGCACTTAAAAGCGTATCTCTAGCAACCACTTTTCGGATTGGCTGGGAATATGCAAATGTGCAGATTTAGAGTTGAGGTTTTGTGGTTTATGATTCTCAACCAGGTCGATAGATTGTGAGGTAGATGGATTATGAATCAACTTCCCGCTGTTCCTGCATTGGGGCTCATGCTGGCGATTCCAAGAGAGCGAGTACAGGCGATGCTCGAGGCTCAGATTGCCAAGGGAGCTGAGCTGATTCGGGAAAAGGCGGCATCTCCCGAAGCGATGGCCCAGTTAAAGAAACGCAGTTGGGATTGGACTCTGGAAACTTGCAATGCCTTGAAAGAAAGCTTCTCCTCAGACCTTGTCTCGTTGTGGTTCTCATCCAATGTTTTTTTTCAGCCCAGTCTGAAACTCAATGATTTTGAGCGGGATTTGGATGAATTTCCGCCTGTAATTAGGGGAAAGATTGAGCGACTTTACGGGCTGAACAAGGTTCTGTTGGTGATACCAGAGCCTCCATGCGGCGACTTCGTGGCCGCCCAGTTTCATCCGCGCATTTACCACTGCGCCTGGAGACCATTTGAGTTGGGGCACTTCGGTCAGGCGATTAATGCTTGTGTTAAAGAGCTTGAAGATACGATCAAAGAGGTGGTTGCCGGCAACATCCAGGAAAGTGGCGCGGCGCTGGTAAAACAGGCATTTGATGCCGAGACCGGATTCCTCTGCGATAAGGAAGCAACCGTTGCCGAAAATCAAGGGGTGACAGATTTATTGGCCGGATTTATGAATCGCTATTACAGCATGCCACCGAATTCGGTGCTCGAGATTCAGTCCACGGCTCGGGTCTTGTCTGTGGCGAGCTACCTTATGTACGTCTTGGATTCGCGCAAACCGAAGAAACCAGAGAAAGAAGTAGCGCCTGTAGATTTCGAATTCTTGAAAGACTGAGCATCGTAGTTGTTGTGCCGTGAAGAAGAAGAGATCGTCAAGACTCGACAGGCGAAAGCGTTCTCACCCTGAGCGCGAATTCGACGAATTTGTTGGAGAATTTGTCGGAAGCGAGAGCTTCTTAGACCGCCACCAGGACCGAAGGCAAAGACGCAGACCAGGCGACTTGAGGCGGCGTCTGTTTTCTCCTTTTCTGAACCGCCATCAGAAGTTGATCTGGTCATCTGGTTAACGGATCTCAGCGTGGAGCAGCTCAAATTCGTGCTGGAAGAGCTCAAATCCGTGCTCCTGGAAGGTTTGCAAAAGCTGCGTCTAGAGCAAAATGTGGCAATGGCGGACCATCAATTCAACATGTTCATTCTTGATTCACTAAGCTATCATTATCAAGGTCGCCTGTGTAAATTTGGCATCTGTCCTAAGGGCAAGCCGGAGTGTCTGGTACCCGGTTGTGGTGCGGTCCCATTCCTTCAACAGCACAAGCGTTTCCACTGGAATGCCAACATTCTGGCAGATGCGCGCAGTCTGTTCTGTCGTCGGTCGCGAAGCCCGGTGGCGAATTCCCGAGGGTTGTAGTTGAGCGCAAATCTTCGCTGACCACTTTTTTTCGGAGGTCGGGCATCCCTTCTGTGAGTACCTACGTGATTTAAACGAATTCGTTCAAAACTTTTGGCGCATTACCATAGCTGCAATTCGCCATAAAGCCCTTCCAGTCAAGGCTTTTAAGACTTACTCTGCGTTGATTTTGATTTGAAAAGACTTGAAAATATTCGTTTAAATCGCGTAAGGCCAAAAAATCCCATCCCTCACCTCGAGAAGGAAATCCAATACGTCAACACCTGATTTGGCAAGTGGGCTGCCCCATGAATGCCTAAAAGAATTGTTTTCAGCATAAATGTCGAGCAAAATTTTCTTAGAGTCCAAAGTTGTAAAATGGCGCGGAAGCAGGTTGGCGAGCCAGGTTCGTATAGGCAAATTTATTCCCAGTCACTCAAGATCGCCATGCCCCGGCGACAGATCTCTTTTCCGTAGTCCGTCCAGCGTCCCTGACCCCAGTAACGGAAGCAGCTTGTTTGCGACAACAACAGGTGCGTCAGGGCGTTGCGATAGCGATGGTCGTTGGTGTCTGAGATTTTGCCGTCCGAGACTTTGCCGTCAACAACCTCATGGAAGTGAGCGCTGAACTGGTTCATAGGGTCGAGCACATTCTCGTATCCGCTTGTCCAGCTTATGTTGTCTGTCCACGAGCCGCCGTCCATGTGGAAGCGGGAGTCTTCCTTCTTGCAAGCCTCAATTGCATGAGTAAGGGCATCGGTTCCACCACCGTGGTACTTGGACCAGAGTTTTGCCTGATGAACCGGCTGAATAACCGGGTAGTGGTCAGGATTTACGCCCAGAGCCTCGATCAGCTCGAGATATTCAGTGCCGTTGAAAGTTGGGACATCGGCAGGAAGCTGACGCATTTTCTCCATGTAATCTCTGGGGAACTCGTTCATCATCACACCACCATTTTCGCCGTCGCCTACCTGGACGACGAACTGCGGCACCGACTTGCCGTCAAGTTCGAGACGCTGCAGCCCTCTCGCTTCAGAAAGCGGCTGAATCTGGGCGACCAGCTTGGTGTCCGAACCCTGGGTTTTGATCAGTGCGGTAATGGAGATGGTATCACCGGCGATGTTGCGTGCCAGCAGCTTGCGTGGCAAATGTTTCTGGCGCAGGGCTGAGCCATCGGGCTCTTCAACGGTGTGCTCTTGCACCAGCAACCACTTGTAACCGCAATCCTGGAGAGCTTTGATGTAGGCATAAACTACATCAGGATGGTTGGGCATATGCATCTCGGGCGGCGAAAAGCCTTTTACTCGCGACAGAGCTTCAAAGCCGAAGATACTTGCAAAATGGTGCTGCCAGGCTCGCATGTGGAGTTTCAAATCGGGCACCGGCGTACTCGAGGGCAGCGCGTGCGACCACATGGTGCCAAGCCACTCGACGTGCTTGCGATACTTTGGATCGACGGTGACGGTGCTTAAGTTGTCCAGCACGTAGCGCTTGTCCATCTGGTCTAGCCCCCAGAGCAAATTGCCTGAATAATCAAGCATGATGCGAGGGCTCTTGCCTTCGTCAACGAGTTGGCGGATGAAGTCGGCGATACGCGTGTAGCATTGTTCAAACACGGAGGCGTTGTGATTGTCCCCTTCGCTTTGGTGTTCGAACATATACTGAAGGTTGTTAATCAAAGATGCTTTCTCAAGCGCATCGCCGCCGGCAGAAATGGTGGGCTGATGCATATGAAGAGCAAGAGCGAAAGCTGCGCGAACACCCTGAAGTGCGTCGGCGTTGCTCTGGAAAATCGGTGAGTTGGATGAAGTCGCCAGCTCGACGTCTTCTTCGTGTCCGCAAATGTTTGGTAATCCTTTGATGATTGAATCTGGTTTGGCCAGGGTTTTGATGGATTTGTTGCTCATTTATATGTTCAATGTAGTCTCAGTAATGGTGGTAGGAAAGGGCTTTCTCTTGCCAATGTTAACCGATGCATCTGGTCGATGTATCGATTAAGGAAGGTGTAGAGCCAAATTCCATTATCATTTTCGGCAATTATTTGCAAAAAAAGCAAAAACAAAAAAATAAAAAAGTGTGTAAAAGTACGAAAACGCCTGACGCGCAGCGAGGGGTGAAGTTGTTCACCGGGTCTCGTGCGCGTCAGGTTTTCGTCTGTTTGCGTTTTTAAAGCCCGCCAGCTCTGCGTTTTAACGCCCGCCGGCTCAAGCGTGTTAACGCCCGCCGGCATCTGCGTAAGCCCGCCGGCATGCGTGGGCTATCAGCCCTTGCGGGCAGCCTTGGTTGCTCGGCAGTCGACCCCGCATTGTCCGCAGCAGTTGAGCTCGCGCTTCAAGGCTGCGACCTTGTCGGGGTCGGGGCTTTCGCCGATGATGACCAGAGGCGTCTGGGCAACGGCGGCGGTGACGACGGCACTCAGCTCATCGGCGAGTCCGGGGACATCGCGCGTGACGCTGGCACCGTCTGGGGATGTGCGTTTGGTCATGGAACACTCCTTTGTCCAAACAGGTTGATGGGGTTTCAGCTGGTGGGAATCAGCCCTCGCTTAAGCGGCACACTGAGGTCCTCACGGGCCCGTGCGTAGCCATGCTGGCGCATCTCCTCGACGTCCTGGGCGGTCAATTTGCCGAAGACTGGCGAACCTGGCTTTCCCACGTTGGTGATGAAATCACCTTCGCGGTCTGGATAGAGCAAGTTCATGCCGGGCAGGTCGAAGAGTTTCGCTACAATCGCCTTTGGTCCACCGAACTCGCTGGGCTGCAGATGGTAGACGCCACCATCGTAAAGCAGCGTACTACGACCGTCGATTTTACAGGTGACCGGGCGCATAACGCCTGGTATGGTGCCTGAACCAGTCTTGGCAATGGCGAGATCGTAGTGGATGCCCTTGAACAACACAGGCTTTCTCGTCACCGTGGAGGCGACAATCTGCAGGTGTTCGTTAGGAGCGAGGCGGTACTTGGAAACGAGGTGGCGCATCAACGGCAGCATGTCCACAAGTCCACCTCCGCACAGTCTGAGCGGATTGAAGATGGGTGGAATCAAGGGGAATAAGCTGGAGATAAAACGAGCAGGGTCGGTGAACACAGAGGCCAGTCCGGGCATGCTCAGCTCTTCCACGAAGACACGGGCGATCTCCCTGGTGGAGATGTTATTAGTGTAGAAAGCACCAACGATGCTGCCGATGCTCACGCACGTGAACTCCGAGACCAGTACGTTTGCCTCTTCGAGAAAGTCGAGAAACCCGAGCAGATGCGCGCCAGCCATGCCGCCACCAGGCAGCGTTACGGAGATTCCTTTCTTCTTGCTAAAATTCAACATTTGTCCACCCAACGGGTCGATGAGGTCGGGGTGTCCCGGCCTGAGTTATAGGGATGATTGCACCGCGCGTGGTATCAAGCTTTCGCTGACACGCGGTTGAAGAGCGAATGTCCAGGCGCAGCCAAAGCCACGCCTGGACACTCCTGTCTCTTTTGGGTGGGTCAGATCAACTGCACGAAATCTTCGTCGGTCGGCTCGACGATCGTGACCGAGTCACGAACACCTTCGAACACCGACATGGCACCGGAGTGCGCTTGTTCGCACTGCTGCGCAATCACCTGGATGTGCGCGAGCTGGCCGGCATCGAAGCGGCCGCGGGTGTAGTTGCTGATCATGTCGTAGACGGCCAGCTCATCGCAGATGGTCGGGGACTCATCGTGATCATCGATGGGGCGAGCGCACTCGCGGGCGCAGGATGCGATCAGGGACAACTGTCCTGAGGTCATCGTCACGGGCTGACCGGATGTCTTGTAACTCATGGTTTTTTCTCCTACTTTTTTTTGTGAGCTGTTTAGGCTCCGGTTAGAAAAACGTGCAACCTGGCTCGGCAGAGCCTCGTTGCAGGCAGTGCAGCAAGACGCCGCAAAAAGACTGCCTCGGTTCGCGCGCGCATGCGCTTGAACCGTTAACGACTGCAACGACATGATGCGAGCGAGCGTGCCCGCACCATGCCGCTACAACCGCCATTGAGAGAGACTACCCAGCGGGCTTGCGCCACGCTGAGCAGCCTTCCCAATGGTTGCGCTTAGCGCTTTCCCTTGCGGGTCAGCACCACGAGCGCCTCCTTGTAGTCCACCGATTCCACGGTGGCCGTGAAGGAGCCGCCGACCACGATCGACGCGGTTTCATCCGCATCGCCAGTCAGCTTCGACTTCGGCACCAGACCCTTGACGCCGCCGTCCAGTTTGAGCACGACAGTGCCGCTCTGGTGGCGCACGATGGAGCCCGTGGCCTGATCGCCCGCCTTGAACATGGACAGAGGCACAAGGCGCTGGCTAACCCGCACCTCCTGCTTGTCCACGTCGACCGCGGTAACGACGACGTCGAGCTTCGTGCCCGGCTTCATCGCTGCCAGGTTGGCGTCACGCTCTTCGCGCGAGTCGCCGTCGACCTGGGTGACGTGCATGAACGCCGTCGTCAGTCCGGTGCCGACGCGAGCGCCAGTGGGACGGTTGGAAATCACCGTACAGCCCTGGATCAGTTGCCCGACCGTCAGACTCTTGATGAACTCCACCTTCGCTTCGGCCACCATCGTGACGCTGATCTGCTTCTTCACGTCGTCCTTGCCGATCACGGTCACTTCCAGCTCCTGCCTGTAGCGCAGAGCCTTGATGAACGCATGCTTCTCGGCGTCGGTGTTGCCCGGCACGCACGTGAAGTGCAGCAGACCGCCGATCGGTCCGAGCTTCAGGAAGGCACCGTACTCCGTCTTGGCGCTGACGGTCATCTTGACCTTCTGTCCCCTGACGATGCCGTCGAGGAACCTCTGCTTGGCCGAGCGCGTGTCCACCACCGGAGTGGCTTCGACGACAACCGCGGCAGGCACCTCGGCAACGTCCTGAACCTTGCGTGGCGCCTTCTTCTTGCTGGTGACGGCACCGGGCTTCTTCTTCTCGACCGTGACCTTGGCGCCCCAAGAGGTGGCCAGGGCGGTGAGGGCTGATGCGGTGCTTTCGTCAAGCCCGCCTGCGGTGAGCGCCTGGACCTGCGCCTCGCGAGCTGCCGTCTTTTCGTCGCGGGTGGCGACTGTTGCATTGTCTGCTGTCATGTGGGTCTCCTTTTCTTCGTTAACGATGGTTGTGGAGCTAACCGGCCCCTCTTCGGTTGCGTCTGCGACGCGTGTGACTGTGTCTTCGGTCATTCGTTCTCCTTTTGGTTTCAGCCTTTCGAGCTGTGTCGACAAGCCGCTTCATGCGACTCGTGGGAAGCGTTTTCCCCAGTCAGACCCTTGCCCGGTCTGACCAGCACCGGATTTTCACCGGCCCCACCGCAGGGTTAGACGACCTGAGCAGCATTGGCTGCGCAGTTCGTCTCTAGTGCGGATAGGGGATACGGCTTAAGCCTCAGTCGAGGTTGAAGCCGTTGAGGGCGCGGACGCAGGTGCCGTCGCACTCGCCGACGTCGTGCATGCGAAGGTCGATGGCCCTGGGGTGTGCGCGCTTGATTAGCGCACGCTCCACTGCGTAGTCGATCGCTTGCTGCTGTTGGTCGGCTGTGGCAACGCCTGTCCTGGTATCGTCCGTGGTGACCTGTGCGGTTACTGTCTTGCTCATGGTTTGGTACTCCGATTGTCATTGCGGTGGCAGGTGTGCTCCACCAGGAGCGCACTCGCTTGACCGCCGGGATGATTCCCCAGTCAGACCCTTGCCCGGTCTGACCAGCATCGGTATTTCACCGATCCCACCGCAGGGTTGGAGGAGCTGAGCAGCTGGTTGGCTGCACAGCGCGTCTCTAGTGCGGATAGGGGATATTGCGGCTTCAGCCTCAGTCGAGGTTGTAGCCGTTGAGGGCCTGGACGCAGCTACCGTCACACATGTGGTGGCGGTGCAGAATCTGGTCCTCCACGTCCGGGTGGGCGCGTCCAATCAGAGCTTGCTCCAGCTCGAATTCGGCTGCTTGCTCAACCAAAGTGGGGTCAAGGTCGCTGGTGCTAACAGCGGCTACGACTGCAACAGTGGTGCTAACAGGTGAGTTCATAGTTGGTTCTCCTGATTGAGTTAGCGGACGCGAACAACTCCAATGAGCTGCCCGTGTGCCGCCGGGATTTTGTCCCCAGTCAGACCCCTTACCTGGTCTGACCAGCACCGGAATTTCACCGGCCCCACCGCAGGATGGTGCGAGATAGGGGATTTACTTTGATGTGTTTTACTGCCGCCGCACCGGATGTGGTGCGGTTAGCTTCGCTGCGTGGTGGTCGCGCAGAGTCCGTGGCTCAAAGCCGCGAAGACGACGAAGACCAGGCACAGCGTGCCGGTGGCGATGTACCAGCCAGCGTAGACGGTGAACCCTGCCAGGAACAGGAAGCACACCGACTTGGAGCCCATGTTGTAGTCTCGCTTGACCGAGAGGATGCCGACGCCAAGCGCGAGGCCGATAAGGGCCTGAATCAGAACTGCGATTTCGAGTGCGTTCATTTTGGTACCTTCCTTTTCGTTGATCTGTGTTTGGTTGCAGACGTTGATGTTGCGGACCTGAGCAGCCCGGATTGCTCCAGGCTGCTTGTCCTTGCTCTGGTTTTCGCTTTAGCCTTGCAGGTCGGCTTCGATGTCGACCGTGTTCCCTTGCGGGTCAGTAGGCGCCGGTACAATTGGTCCGCTGATGGCGTCTATGGCTGTCTGGTAGTCAACTTGAGCGATGCGCTGCATTTCGTCGCGCACGCGTTCGAACTCTTCCCTTGCGGTGGCGCCGTGCCAACCTTCAGGGTCGGTCGTGCGCGGCTTGTCGCTCGGTAGAACCAGCTTACGCAAGCCGACAGACAGCTCGCTCGGCGGGCTCTTGCGCAGCCCTTCCAGAATCCGGTGGCAGAACTGAATCGCTGCCAGCTGATGCTTTTCGAAGGGCGCCTTGCGGTATCCCCAAGCTTGCTTGTCGGTGTCCCACTCCGGCACAAACACGATGCGCGCCTGGAAGCGAGTCTCGTAGTCGCCGGTCTCAAAGTAGCGCCACGTGATGGCACTGATTTCGAGGTAGGTATGCGCCTCCTTGTCGAACACTTGGGTGGAGCCTTCGGCAACGCCCACTTGGTAGTAGGTGCGGAACGGCGTGGTGGTGCCGGTGGCGTCTTGGTAGTAGCCATCGGGCATGATGTAGACGACGCCGTCGGTTTCTTGCGCCCACGCATCCCATCCCTTGATTTTGTCGTAGATGAGATCGTTGACAGGATCCATGTTCGGTCGAACGTAGTCGAGCAGAACCAGGTTCATGTCGGCCGCGATTTTGCGAACGTGGTCGACCATCGCGAACTTACCGTGGATGGCAATGTGCACCACGTAGTCCGAGATCTGTTTGCCATTGCCGTCAACCGTGGGAATAGAAGCGCCCAAGGTCTTGCGAGTGTCGCCCTGGCGGTCCTGGGCCGCGTCTTGTTGAACAGTCCGTCCACCAGCCTCACGCAAATTCGAGGTGAGAGTGAAGTGCGGACCGTTGTGAGTGAAGGAGATCTGAACGTGACCGTTCGGACCATGATGGGAACCGCCGGCATCTCTGCCATAGTCATGACCACTAGAGCCATGATCAATCTGTGTTGAGTCGTGCATTGTCATTTCCTTTCTCCGCTTGCGCGGAAGGGTGTGCAAGATGAGGTGTTACCGGAGGCGACCGGCGACTGATCATCTTGCGATGACAAGTCACTGGCTCTGCGGCACCTCATCTGGCTGGTTAGTGTTTTCGTCGACGCCGGTGTAACCCGGACAGTCGTGTCTGAACGGACACTTGAAGCAATCCCAATCGGTCTGGAATGGGAACAAGCCCTGTTCGTCGGCCGCTATCATCTTTGCGATTTCGGCTCGGTAGTCTTGCAAGTCGCCGAACTCACGGGCCCGCTTGAAGAAGAAACTCTCCTCGGGCTCCTGCGAGCCAAGCGGTCTGACCACCAGTTCGATGCTCGGCAATTGGAACCGATCACCACGGGCGAGAGCCTCGTCTTGCTCGCAACTCAGTTGTTTGGAGACAACGAAGCCGAAGAAGTAGAGGTTGCGCCGGTGGTGGCATCTCACTTTGCCCGCGATCTTGTCGTCAATGATGCGGATGATCTTTCCGCGGGCATCTGTGTCTTCGTCAACCAAGTCGGGCTTGGCGTAGAAAGTCCAGCCAGTCGGGCCCAGAAACTTGGGTTTGTTGGGAGTTTGCGCGTTGATCTTTGCCGCCCACTCCGGAAGTTCCTCGTTGTCGACCCATCGGTACTGCACTTGCCGCTGGGCGTGGACCGATTTGTTTCTGAACTCCCGTTCGCGGGCAACTAGTTTGACCGTTTCGGCGGCAGCGGTTTGCTGCTCGTCGACCGGTAAGTCTTTGATGTGATGCAAAATGACAGCAGCTTGGTCTTGGACGTTATCGCAGGCAATCGCCCGTTCTACCATCATTCCCACCTTGCGGAAGTGGGCTGTCTTTCTGCTGACTCTGCCTTTCACACCCCTTTGTTGGAGGTCGAACCTTCGCTTACATCGCTTGAAGGTTTCGAGCAGATCGTGTGTGAGTACTTTCCTCATAAGGTTTCCCTTCTTATTGCCTAGTGGGTACGAACACCCAGTAGGTAGCTGTGAGGCTGTTGGATTTCTTGGTTGCCCAAGATGCATTTGTCAATCGTGGGAACGAATTCCCCAGTCATGTCCCTTCTGACATAACCAGCACCGGATGTTTCACCGGCCCCACCGTGAGGATTGGCGACGGATAGGGGATTAGGGGTCCCAGTTGTTGCTTAGGAACCCCCTTTGGGTTGCGTGTTAGTTCGGACTCAGAAGCTGTCGCTGTCGCTTGTGTGCGTGAAGCCTATTGGGCTGTGCGAGCGTGTTCTGGAGTCGCTTTCGAGTGTGTGACTGAAGCCGATTGGCGTTTGGGATGGTCGTGCATGAGGCGCGGGCCTGACTTCTACGCGAGGTCTCGGTTTCAAGCCTTGGTTGGGATTTAGGGATGCGATTGGATTTACCCGTAAGAGGCTGGCTATTGGTCTGGGGTTCTGCGGTCTGGCGTTGCCGTGTAATGGTGCTCTGGAGAGCATCTCAGCTAGTGAAGACCTCTCGGTGACCAGTGCTTGGCGGTTCCAGGCAAAGTTACGGATGTTTTCTCTGACGTAATAGCTGGTGGTTCGGGCACGGGGGGTGATTTTTACGCGGATTGAATACTGGCCGGTCTGGCGGTCTTGATAAAGGCGAATATCGTTGACGATCTCACCAATGTGGGTGCGCAGACAGCTAGCCAAACCAGACAAAAGTTGGATCGAATCGCGATTGGCAAGTTGGTTGGCAACAGTAAGGAGCGCGTCAATGTTCGAGACAGTAATGGTCCTGTTCTGGAAGAAATCGTTCAAGTCGTTTACATCGTTGATAGTCATTGTGGGTTGATGTTCTCGCTTGCTCGTGGAGCAGTTCTGTCGTTGAGGGTGTGCCCAAATGAAATTTGAGTTTCATCTGAGGTAAGAGGTGGAAGGTTTTGCAAACGAGGTGATCGACGCTGCAATGCTGAGAATCTAGCCTTATACGTAAAAGTGGACACATCCGGAACAAAGATAAATGTTCTAAAGCCGCTGAAAGTGAGATGGGCTTTGGGGTTAGGGGGTTGTTGGGTTGTTCCTGGAGTGAAAGGGGGTTTATAAGATGTAAGAAGACCTTAGTAAAAAGAGATGATGTCAAGCAATAGAAGATACGTTATGTACAAGATCTGATCTGTGTAGAAGGTGAGCAGCGGGTTTATTCAGGGAAACCCAGCCATACCTGGAATTGTTCAATAAAAGGGATCATTAAAGGGGTACTAGTCTGAGAATTAGATCTTCTTTTTTAGGCAACTCAGGATGGTGAAATCACTAAGTAAAGCGGAACGTCATCGCTAGCGCGGCTGCACCACTTGGCATCCCTCCTTATACCCACCAAATCCACACTCAACCCTCAACCATGCCACTGGCGAAGCTAGCGCATTGCATGAGCTAGCGCTAATCAACTTCTAAATTGTTTTCAAAACTGAACGAAAATCACGACGGCATCGCTTTTAGGCTGGCAGTTAGCACTTTAGTGAGATAGAAAATCGGAAAAGCTATCTCTTTTAGGGGCAGTTAGCACTTTAGTGAGATAGAAAATCGGAAAAGCTATCTCTTTTAGGGGCAGCTAGCACTTTAGTGAGATAGAAAATCGGAAAAGCTATAGTGATGGTGGCATTGCTGTTGTTGCGGTCTTCTTTTCGGTGCTCGGCTGGTTTTTGACCTTTGTCATAATGACCTGGCAGCGCTTTTCCATCGACTGCCCGCACCACAAAAGCTTGTCGGTTGTGCCCGCAGGGTCCATCCACAAACCAGCAGCCACGATCAGGATAAGCAAGAAAGCAGCTGGAGCTAATCTCTGCCCGATCCGACAAAGAATTTGTTGAGCGATTACCGCCAGTACCAAAAAGACAGACAGCAAGACCATCCAACCAGCAGGGCTAATGCTTTCCCACCAGCATGTCGGCACAATGTGCGAGAGGGCTTCTGTGATAAATAATGGGATAGAGCAGTCTTTCTAGGAAAGATCGAAAAGCACCACCAATCTAACCTTGCCCGACAGTGATGGCAATCCTGCAGTCTGCGAATTAATCTGGGCAATCAGTGGCAATGCTCTGCGAGACCTTCCAACCAACCCCTAAGGTTTAAGTTGCTATCATATAACCTGAAACTTGCCAAAACTGCCAAGGGCTGGCTTTTCCACCGTTTCGCTTGCCACAAATATGTCACGCTGCCTCGGCTATATTTTTGTTGGCCGCCGACATGGTGAACGAAATGATTGAAATGGCAAGAAAGTCCGCACAAAAATCCTTCCAGCGTGTAGACGTTGAAGAGCTGGAGCGATTGCTCAAATTATCCAGCATGAAAGACGAAAAACCCGTCAAGCGTGGGTTCTTCGCCATGCTCAAGGAATTTTTCAAACGCCACTAAATACAATACTAGAGACAATCTAGTGGCAACAGCTGTCTTTGCTGTCTTTGCCGGCTAGTTTGGCCATTTGAAGGGGCTCCTCGTCTGCCTGGTACAACTCAGGCGCCTTGCGAAAAACCTGCATCAGCTCTTCGATCACCCGAGCTGAGTCTTGTTTTTGGATAGCCTCGACCACGCATGTCTCCAGATGCTGCCTGAGCATAACTTCAGCCGTTTTGTCAAGAGCAGCTTGGACTGCTTTCAGCTGGTTAAGCACATCCATGCAATAGCGCTTCTCATCTACCATGCGGTGGACAGAGTTTAAATGCCCAATTGCTTTGGAGAGCCTGAGCTTCAGTTTTTCTTTGGAGTCGTCTGTGATCGGCATGAGCACCGCATGAAAGGTGGTTCTCAGCATTGTAAGTTGAATTTGATCGCCTTGTCCAGCTTCCTTTAGCTTTGTATTTTCATTAGTGCCGGGCAAGAGCCTGCTGCCTGTACCTTCGCGCGTCAAGAGCTGTAGTGCCCCTGCGATACTGAATGTGGTGGCAATCGGGCACCTTGCGAGCTGGCAAAAAGACTTTTTCTCCAACCTGGTCAAAGCATATTTTCCTGTGGCGCAATAGGGTATATTCGTGGCTAAGGGAAGGTGTTGAATGGAACTTGACCCGGTCTCCAAGGCCACCGAATTACTCTACAAAGGCAAAGCAGAGTTCGACTCGCGCGATTTCGTCGCGGCCGAGGAAACACTGTCCATAGCAACTGACCTTTTGGAGACAAATTTTGGTCCCGACCATCTCCAAAAGGATGAAGCACGGGTGCTCCTGGTAGATACACGTGAATTGCTCGCCGACACTTATTTTGGCGAACAGAAGTTTGACTTGTGCGCCCAAAATTATCGCTGGCTTTTAGATAACAGCTCATTTCGCGACACGATCACAAAGCTGCGTCTGCGTTACAAACTGGCCAAGACATTTGAACAGCAGTATAAGAAAAGCGAGGCCCTGGCTCTCTATGAGGAGGCCGCTGATCTGTGCGAGCGCAAAATTCCTGATGGCACTCTGGTTGCCGCTCTGGCACTGGAGGCTTACTACAAGCTGCTGAAAGAAGACCGCCGCTCAGGCACTTTCGTCACCATGATTGCCGAAAAAGCCCGTCGCGCACGGGGCGCAGTGGTTCCCGCCCCGGAAGATGGCGCTCTTTCCATTTTTGGACGCACTCTGGTAACTCAGGAAGTGCAGGTGCTCAAATCTCAGATCGACGCCATCAAGAATATTCCTGAAGCGCCGATCAAAACATCTCCCCTGAAATCGATTGTGCGCATTGCTCTCAGCGTCATAATTGTTGCCGGAGGTGTCTTCTGGCTTTCGCGGTTGAACACAAATCTTGCTCTGGTGCCCGTCGGCGGATCAGCTGCCACCCTGAACGGACAAACGTTTCGATGCCCCGGCTTGGACGGCTCGATCTCTTTTGGCGAAGCCGGCGAGGTTACGGTCACACTCGAGAATCAACAGCACAAACTTCATTCTCGCAATGCCGGCGGTTTGAGCGATGTGCTCCAGACCTTGATTCACGGCAATGCCAATGAATGGTGGATCTGCCCCCAGGATCAATACTTCTTCGACACCGATGGGCAGATTTTCTATTCCACTAAGGCACCAGATCTGCTTCTCTACACTGGCATGAGCCAAGTCTCCGATAGAGTGACGAAAGAGGAGCAAGTTGCGGAGTTGACATATGAAAATCCCTTCTCCCATGAGCAGTCGAAACTAGATACCCAGGCGCAACGAACGCCTATGGAATTTATCGATACTGACGAAAAGCTCTTACGCATATCAGGGGTAAGTCAACAACCTTTGCCGCTTTCGATCGCTTTGTACGGTTACAGCGACCCGCCTGAACTGCTCTACAATACCGGCAAAGATTTTGACGGTGATTTCGCCGACCTGTGTTCATCTTTTCCGGCTGACAAAGAGCGGCTCAACGATTTGAAAGCGATGAATTTGAAAAAGGTGGTCACCATCGTCAAGGCGCCGACAACGGCAAAAGTGCACCACGTTCCCGGCAGCATCGCCTTTGGCGCTGAAGACACGACGGTGGCTTACGGAGCTGACGGCAAACAGCTGCCCTACTTCATTGTCAGAGGAGTGAAGGAATGGAAGTGGCATGGACCGGTCAAGCGTCTGCGCTACAATGACCCCGCCAGCAGTGCTGATTTTATTGTTATGCAATCAGCGGGCAGTGTGCCAAACGTGCTTCCTGACAAACAAGAGATAGTAATTTCCAATTGGACCCGCGGCCAGATTACCAATGCCAGCGCTCGCCGGCGCTGGACGCCGGTTTGGTTCTATCTGTCGATTGCAACGTTTTTTATGTATTTCTTGCTCGCTTATAAAACCAATGATCTGTTCAACCACGGACTCTTTTCCACACTGGTTTTGGCATGCGGTTGCGCCAGCTCCCTGTGCGTGCAACCTTTTGAGCAATACTTCTTGTATGGTGCTTTCGCCAGTGCGCTTTTGTGGATTGTGGCCTGGTTCAGGAAGTCAAATGCTGTTGTATGAGTTCACCACGACTGCCGGTTATCGGTGTATCCTCTTGACACGTCTGACCAATTAGCCTAAATTGTCTCAACCTACTAGCGAAGTACCATATTTTTATGCACGGAGCTCCCGAAAGCCGGCTTGGCGCCGTGTCTGAACCACCAGGCAACAAGCGACTGACCCTGCGCATTCCTGGTAGCGCCAGCAACCTTGGCCCCGGCTTTGATTGTTTTGCCCTGGCGCTTGGCTTGTACTGCCGATTGACATTTACGCTGTCCAATCAAAGCGAACAAGAGAAGCCACTGATCAGCTTTTCCGGAGCCATAGCCCAATCAAGCTTGCCGCAAGACACGGGAAATCTTGTTTATCGCATTCTCAGCCAGTTGTGGCGAGACGAAACGCAGTTTCTAGAGCGGGTTCGCATTCATGTAGATTCGGATATTCCTTTAGGATGCGGCTTGGGCAGCAGCTCTGCCGCTATCCTCGGTGCCCTCTGGGCCGATCATGTCTTCAAAGATCGCATACCGACCGCCGGCAGCTTGCTTGCTCAGGCTACGCAACTGGAGGGTTACAGCGAAACACTGGCTGCCTCTCTCATGGGCAAGTGTGTAATAACGGCTCCGTCAGCGGTCTCCAGCGCGGTCGTGGTCAGGCAGTTTGATTGGCCGGCCAAGTGGCGAACGATTGTAGTTGTGCCCGGATATCGGCTCAAGACAGATAAATCAAGATCGGTGCTGCCTAAGACTGTGCCGTTTGCCCATGCTGTGTGGAATGCTCAAAGGGCTGCACTTTTGACGGCCGCGATCGCCACATGCGACGAGACGACGTTGAAGGAAGCCCTGCACGACAAGCTGCACGAGCCCTACAGAGAAAGTCTGGTTCCTGAATTTACCGGTCTCAAACGCAGCCTGGTCAATCAACCGATTTTGGGCTGCGTGCTCACCGGAGGCGGCCCCTCGATGTTGGTTCTTGTGCATGAGCGCAGTGTGGAGCAGGTGCTCGCCCATGTGCAGTTGTGGGCAAGCGCTCAAAATGACCCGCCCAAAGTGCTTGATGTGCGCGTCGATCAAGATGGGATCAGGCAAATTCGCGGCTTTTGAGCGCATTACTTGGACCTCCGTTGCTCGAAATGGTCATATCAATGGGAAAGAGGAGGGGCCTCCCTATTACGCTCGCGTGAATTGCCCTCTTTTCTTTCTTGCCCAGCCTTTTGCCGAGGCAAAAGTAGACGACTCACTAACTTTTCCACGATTATTGCCTATAGACATAAAAATCGGCAAAACTTATGTCTATAGGTAATAATCGTCAATTTTTGCCCTCGCAACCGATCCTGAAGGGCGAATCTTAGTTCTTTTGCCCAAACCGAGGGTTCACACCTGGAGCTAGCAGCAATATATGCCGAAAATGATACCCTCCTTTGACTATATAGCCTAATAAATGAGAGGCAAGCGAAATGGCACCAAATGTGGTGCTCAATTCGGCTTGCGACTGGTGCTCGTAAAGCGAGCGCGATAGTGTTCTCAAGCTTTATGCGGAGTTCACCTCTTCACGAGCAGAAAAGACCGTACTTCGCCCACCTCTTGACCGGCATTGGCTAGAAAGGTGAGAGAACACCGATCGTTGATGCGGGCAAATTGCAGATAGGGGAACCCCTCTACAACTTTGTAGGTGTAGGACTCGTTGTAGCGCGCACGTATAGTGCAAGTCCACCGGTCTCTGCTCTTCATTTCAGGATTGGTCGGCTCAATCAAGAGAACGAACGAGTCGCCCACATTGTTGATGCCGCGAATGATGCCGGTAAGTGTTCGCAGGTGCTCTGCGCTATCACCACTTTTGCTACAAGAGCAAACAACGTGCGATGGTCGGTCCCTGAAAATAGCTCCGCAGAGGAATCCCATGCTGAAGATACAGACGACTAGCGCGATGGCGCTATAGTCTGAAAAGTTATACCTCAACGAGTTGTTGAGCACAGCATGCCGATCAACTCCGACGAACAACACGCAGGTCGCGGCGAGGTTGAGCAACGAGATGAAGGTGACTTCGCAGCCGGTTCTGGAGCGGTTGTTACTGAAGTAGCCAAGACAACCTCCCGCTACAAAGAGCAGAATGTCCAGGGCTAACAGCATATCGATGGTGACAGGATCCATCTCTTCTCCTTGGGATGAGCGCGAATGGCTAAACGTGTGTGATCAGAGCGCAAGCGCAGGGGAAACCTGGTTCCCCGGCTACGCAAGCGTGGGATGCGATCCCCTTGTGCTGTCGAACTAAAGGATGTGCAGCAGGTGCAGCAGACCCTCGATGAAGCCGACGGCGGGGATGAGCGAGACGATGCCCAGCAAGATGCCGTGACCGAAGCCGAAGATGACGCCTTCGACGTAGACGCAGAAGGTGGCTGCGGTGACGGTGAGGGACAGGAGGATGCTGATGATGATGGTGATACCGGCGATGATCTTGAACACGAAGTGATTCCCTTTCCAGGAACAATCCTGAATGCTTAGAGGCGCGACGCGCAGGCAGGATCCTGTTTGCGTGCACCGAATGCGATGGCAGGGCTGGTCACCATATCTGGTGCCTGGTTTAATGGGCAGGAACCGGCAACGGTCCTTGTGAGCCGGTCTGGAATGCGACAATGGCGTCAGGGTTGCGCACAATCTGCCACATCAGCTTTTCAGCCGCCGCTCCAGTTACTTCCTCATTACCCAGAGTGACAAGGAGGTGCCCAGTAGGGAAGCCGAAAGACGAAACCATCCACGGGTGGAAGATCACGCCTGAATCGCGCCACTTGTCAAAGTTGCTCAGCTGCCCCAGAAGCAGGTTCTGATCAGACTGGAACTCCTTGCGACCTTGCTGGATGTAACCAAGCACTTGGTTGTACTGATCGAGGGTATCGTACATGATGAACTCTTTCCTTTCTCTCAGCTACTGAGAGCTATGCTAGCTTGGCGTGTGCGTCTTCTCTGCGGCGGCGGCGATGCAGTGCTATGCCGGCCAGAAGATGAGCAGCAGAACCAGCAGGATAATAAGTAGTGCCATGGCAGTGATCCTCCTTTCTCTTTTGTCAGCTGTGTTTTGGCCCTCGGATCTCTCGATCCGAAAGTTGCCGTAGGCACCATATTTGGTGTTAATGACTCTACCAGGCATCACCCGCAGATGCCTGCAGATTGTGCCCAGCAGCTACTGAGCGATGATCTGCATCTGGGTCTGGGCGTCGGCACCAGTGTGCACCTGTCCGTTCACCGTCACCTTTAGATTGGCGTCGGGGAAGCTGAACAGGCTAACCATCAAGGGATGAATGAAGATGCCCGATTGGCGCCACTTGTCGAACTGCTGCAGGTCTGACCGTAGGGCAGACTGAGCTTGCTGAAACTGGTTGCCCCCGGCTCCCGAGAGAACGATCTGGGTGTTGGCCGCGTCTGTGCTCAATCTTGTCTCCTGTTCGACGCCTGCGTTCTTAACGTCGTTGAAGGAGAGAAAGAGCATCATCAATCCGACCACGGTGAAACTGAGTACAAGCAATGCGCAGAGGACCATACTCGCGATCAGCCCAGGCAGCCATTCGTCTCCATCGGGCAGGGTGAGATGCTTCTTGCGCCACTGCCATATAGCGACGCAGACCAAGCCGCCGAGGCTACTTACCGGAACCACGACCAGAAGAAACACCATGGCTGTGATGAAATTGCCCAAAGAGGCGTCGTGATACATTTATTTCCTTCCTCATTATGGTGCGGAACTTCCGCGTTACTGGAATTTCGATCGATGATGACTGTGAATTTGGCAGCACTCGGACCTTCATCGATGGGATAAGAACGCAAAAGAACAACCAATCAAGACCCCGCCAATCAACAGTCCGGCGATGACGCTGATGCTGCTGGCGACCAGAACAAAGACAACCAGAACGGCCAGCGCATAACAGGCTCTGTCGATGTGGTGAGTGCCTGCTGGATTCTTGCTATGAAACCCCTTTCACACCAGCGATGAGAAGGCTTTGCTCTCACTTTCACTACAATCCTTTCTATCAGACCCGGCAATTGCATGATCTTTGTGCATTTAGCGCCACAGCGGGTCATATTTTGGTTTGCTGATATGGCTTGATAATTCCCTGCTGGCAGACCAAAAGTCTGCATATCTATTTCCGCATGGTAGGCCGATTGGGTGGCTGGGTAGTTGGGACTCGATATTTGGGGGCAAATGTAATGTCTTGACCATACGGCTTGACAAGCGTCGAGGTCAATAATGGATTGTTTTTCTTCTCTAATTTAGAGATGAAAACAAACCAAAAGGTGGGGTTACCGTTGGCACAGCCTCGTACAGTTAGCGCTAACAAGCACTTGGAAGTGGTGCTTGATCTATGCGGTGATGTCGGTAGTCTGTCCATAGTTTGTCCACTTTATCCATACTCAAACCAGAGTGTTGTGCCTTTTTGCGTCCTAGAGTTTGGTCTTTTATTGGTATTAAATTCAGCAATCGGGAATACCTAAAACATAACTTTGCCTGGCAAACCGTCTGTGGACAATCTCGCTTCCAAAATCTCAATCGATCATCGATGTTCTATTCCTCTGGGACAACAGCTCTACAACGAACTCTATCGGTTGATTCTGTCCAAGCAAATACCTGCTGGCACCGCACTGCCAGCCAGCCGACATATGGCACAGCTGATCAAGATTTCACGGTCGACGGTGGTCAGTACATATGAGCAACTTAGATTGGATGGTTATGTATGCGGTGAAGGGCGCAACGGCACCAGGGTGTTGCCCTTGAAGGGCGAGAAAGACCAATTCGACTCATCGCAACCAAAAAAGAGCCCATCATACGCCGCGGACAAACTGTCAATTTTTGCTCAGTCGCTTCTCAGTCAAGTCGTTTTCAATGCCGCAAGACCCAATCACGAGTTTGACCTGTACCCCTGGGATCTGGCTTGGGAAGAGCTTCCACGTCGACTGTGGGGCAGAGAGCTGGAGAAGCTTCTGCAGGCAGACAATTCTTGCCTGTTCGAGTATTCTGCCGAACCAAGAGGGTTGCCTGCTTTGCGAGCCGCGATTGCTAATCATGTCAAACGCAGCAAAGGAATTGCCGCCTCCGTCGATCAAGTCTTGATTGTTTCAGGGTGGCAGCAGGCCCTCGACTTAATTGTGAGAATCCACTTGAATGAGGGCGACATTGTCGCTGTCGAAAATCCAAGTTATCCCATTGCCAGGCGTGCTTTCTGGGCATGTGGTGCGCAAATCTGTCCGATTGATGTAGATGAGGACGGAATGAATATCGACCAGCTTATGAAGATAAGGCCGGCTCCCAAATTGGTTCAGATCTGTGTCTCCCACCAGTTTCCCACTGGTGCTATATTGTCGGCTTCCCGCCGTCTGCAGTTGCTTAAGTGGGCGGCTGAGTGCGACTCAATCATCATTGAAGACGAGCATGACAGCGATTTTAGATATACAGATCATCCTGTGCCGGCTCTGAAAACTCTCGATCGTCTGGGCAGCGTAATCACTCAAGGCACCTTCGCCAAATCTTTTTTCCCTGCCTTGGGTCTGGGTTTCATGATTGTTCCCGACCGCTTTATAGACGTCTACAGCCGCGCCAAAGCGGTTACGAGTGAGCCCGTGGCTGCGGTCATTCAGCAGCTGGTCGCTAATCTGATTGACTCTGGTGACTTCGAGCGCCACTTGAAGAGAATGAGAGGCATCTATGATGAGCGTCGTCGTGCCTTGTTGGCAGCGCTCGAAAAACATCTCGGCAAACGAGTGGAAGTGTTTGGAGAGACTGTTGGGGTGCACATAATGATCCGCCTGGAGAGCCGTCTGACCAGCCATGAGATTGTAAGCGCAGCCAGTAAAGCGGGTGTTGGGCTTATCGACACCAGTGCTTACTATTTTGATGAGCCACGCCAGCGTGAGTTCGTGCTTGGGTATAGCAAGCTCAGTGCGCTTCAAATCGAGGAGGCGATTCGACGATTTTCGCGGTTGATTTAGACCCAACCATTTGAGATCCGTTATCCTATTTATGCAAATATCTGGGTGCACCATGGCTGGACGATACTGTTTACTACTTTCAGCGACCTTATTGATCAGTGTTCAGTCTGCATCAGGGGTTGTCGATGACTTTGCAGACGGGGTCGCTCGCTACAACAAAGGTGATCTTGTCGGTGCGGTGACGGCGCTGACCCGCGTTGGCGCTTCGGCGAACAATAGCGCCATGGCCCAGTATTATCTGGCCAACGCTCATTTGCGGCTGGGAAACCGGAGGGAGGCGCTCAATCATTATCAGGCGGCATTGGACCTGCGTCCGCCGGCGGCTTTGGCGGCATACTGTCAGAAGGCACTGCATGATTATGGATCTGGTGCCCAGTCAACTGCCGCCACATCTGCTGCCACATCTGGTGCAGCTGGGAACCGGAGAGGATACCTGGGCATTGTTGTCTCCAATAATGTGGTCACCAGGGTGTTTAGCGATTCACCGGCAGCCAAAGCTGGTCTTCAAGCTCTCGATCGCATAACCACTATTGACGGAAGAGCCACCGAAGATCTGAAAACCGAAGGCATGTCAACGCTTCTCAAAGGCGACGTCGGCTCTGCGGTGAAACTGAGTGTCGATCGCAACGGCAAGCGCCTGGAGATGAGTGTAGTGAGGGGCGAGCCGGCCGCCGATCAACAGGCGGAAATCGGCCAGCCCGGCAGACCTCGACAACCACGCATGGTGTCGGCTGCCGCAGATGATATCGATAAGCGCATGATTGTCATTCATCGGCATACAGCTGATACAGACGACGTCTACAGCCAGGTCACCGGGGCACTGTCCTTGATACCACGACAAGTGAAACAAGAGCTGTTCGACTTCGGTATTAGGGTAGTGATTGCGCCTACTATCACAGAAGCGAATCCGGACAGTAGCCAGAACAAGCCGCGAGGCTACATTCACGGCGGCGGCATGGATAATGTACCCGGCATGTACATGCCCTGGAATAAGCAGATTTTCGTTGGTGAACGTGCATCGTGGAAGAACAGCCCACCGCAAAGGAATCGCTGGGTGCAATCGACGATGTTGCACGAGACGGGTCATGCTTACGACGACAGTCATTACCATCTGTCGTCTTCGGGAGACTTCAAAGCGGCTTACGATCAGGACTTTCAAAGGCTGACCAACACCCAACGCACGCGCATGTATTACTACTGTCAGGAAGGAGACGCTGGTCCTTGCGAGTTATTTGCCGAACTGTTCGCATTGACGGAGAGTTCTGCAGGTGGGATTGATCCACGATCACCTGAACTCGTATCTGGATTTCCTAACTCTTTGAAGTTTGTTCGCACATTATTGGATAAATAACACAGCGATTCACAAATCTAATACAATTAACCGTTAAATTGGAATCTAGAACAACGTCCCATTTGAGGTAAGTGAAATGAAATCTTTGGTCAGTATTGGCATCGTCTCCGCAATGTTATTGAGCGTAGCAGCCAGTGCCAGTTATGCTGGCAACTTTAAACAGAATCATCCTCGTCGCGCCGAGGTTTTGGGCCGCACCAACAATCTACAAAATCGGGCCAACAAAAATTATGGAAACCTTGGTGGTCATTACGGACAAATTTCCAGAGAAGACCAGGGCATTAAGCGTCAAGAACAAAGAGATGCCCGCCAGAACGACGGCCACATCACCAAAGGTGAACAGCACCAGTTGAATAAAGAAGAGAACCATGTGAGCAATCAAATCAAACGCGATAAAACAAATTAAATCAGGTTAGATCCGCATGCGAAAGAGGCTTCAATTCGGAGCCTCTTTTTTCGCGCTCAGCTTGCGCCGCCGGTCTTGATTGAAAAATGTCTCTTGACGCACTATATGTGGTGGCGTGGTCTTGAGCTTGACGTTGCATCATGTTCGGCATTCTTGAGACGAACATGCCATCACCAGTTGCAAGATGTTGCAGTGAAAAACTGAAAGTGGATCGGTAGTCATAGGAAAGAATTGGATAGCATGGCTCTCAGTGTCCTGCTTGAGATGCCAAGAAGTGGATCGGTATCTGATTAATAACGATCCACTTTCGGCTCTTGCGCTGCTACCTTTTACAGCCACGCGACACCATGTATTCGAGGATTAGTTACTACAGAGCACTAAGAGTGGTGTAATTACGAAGCAGTGTGCGCCTGTTTCTTGATCATGTGTGTCTAAGGTGGAGGTATCCATATTTTTTTCTCCACAAGAGTTCCAAAACCACCCAGCCCCACCCAATCAACCTCACCAGCATCTATCTGCACGCGCACGGCGCGCCACCTAATGCCTTTCTCTGTAGTTTGTGTTCTTTTCAGACCGCAACCAGAGCAATTCTTTGCCTCGGTTGTTGGAATCCTTTTTGCACGTGCCATTTGAATTTGAAGCGGCATGTCCGTTTGATGTGACTGCAAGCAAAATAGGAGAAAATTGTATGAAAAGGATTTTCACGATCTTCCGTCGGATTTTGGGTTACGCAGTTGTGTCCGTTGGTATTGCCGCATGCTACTACGGGTTCTTCCTGACTTGTGGCAATGGACAGCAGCCTTCCAACTTGCCCCTGGGTGATTGGTACGGCGCCTGGGTTTTCGGGGGCATGCTAATTGCGCTTTTGGGCAAGCTGATTCTCTCGCCGCCCACGTTCGTGAAACCACAGGTGGGAGAAATTTCCATGAAGCGGATATTGACGATCGCCAGAAAGATTTTGGGTATCGCAGTTTTGTCCGCTGGTTGGGTTGCAGTCTTGTGCGCATATCTCGAGTCCAATCAGGGGTGGCCAAATCCGGTGAGTGGCTATGGACAGCAGTTTTACAAATTGCCCATGGGTGAATGGTACGGCGTCTGGTTTGTGGGCGGCGTGCTAATTGCGTTTTTGGGCCTGCTGATTTACTCGCCGAGCACGTTCGTGAAACAACTGCGAGCACTAACAGCCCCAGAGTCAGCCACCAACCTAACTCAAAGCTCGTAGGATTCACGTGCGGTAATCGGGTGTACTTCGTTGACGGGCGGTAGCCTTTGCCGCCCAACTCTCGTGTTGTTGTTGATTGCAACAATCCTCCGGTGAGGAATGGTTCCGAGCGCTCTTTGAGCGCTAACGCTGACTCGTTTATTTATTACGTCGCAGTTTGGCGGCGTCAATTTCAGACCAGAAGGTGATTCGCAGAGCTGGATGAACCCAGTCATTTGCGTCTTCGCCCATCAAAGATCAAAGGAGATCTCGATATGAAAAAGTCTATTGTGACACTCTTCGCCTTCATGGCGATGCTGATGTGCTTTACCCCCAGTGCCTTCGCGCAACGGGGTGGTCATGGTGGCGGCGGTCACGGTTATGCCGGCGGCGGCTATGCTGGCGGCGGACGCGTGGCTGGAGGCTATGCTGGCGGCGGCTACGCTGGCGGCGGACGCGTGGCGGGGGGCTATGCTGGCAATTACTACTATGGTGGGCGCATGAACTATGGCGTCCAGGGCTATGCCCCGTATGCCCGCAACTATGGCTACGATCTGGGCTGGTACGGCGCCGGCTATGCCCCTGGGGTGCAGTACTACAACGGCAGTGAGTATGACCCGAACTGCGGTTGCTACGTGCCTTATACCGCCAACTGGAATGGATACTACGGTGGTTACTCGTACTCCGCTGGTGGCATGTTCTATGTTCGTCCTGGAACCTACTGGGGCGGTCCCCGCTATAACGGCGGCTACGGCGGACGCGTTTACGGCGGCGGCAGCTACCGCG
>Ga0182024_10005164_pt1 | contig 29438 bp, 28 predicted proteins | sample P32metaG_FD_120480 | JGI IMG/M metagenome (GOLD analysis project Ga0182024, IMG submission 120480) | Permafrost microbial communities from Stordalen Mire, Sweden - P3-2 metaG (Illumina Assembly) | ecosystem: Environmental > Terrestrial > Soil > Wetlands > Permafrost | place: Sweden: Stordalen...
CCGTTCAAGGGCGCCGGCATGTCGACGAAGTGGAACTCTTCGAAGACGGCCGCGCCGTTCCAGCGCGGGCTGAAATGCGGCGGCAGACCCCACGTGAGGGTGTGCGGCTGCCAGAGAATGCGGTCGGAGATTCCGACCTCCGCCAGCAATGCGTGGACGCTGGTGTAGCCGCCGAAGAACGCGTGCAGGCCGGTCTCCAGCCAGTCGCCGTCGCGGTCGCGCCACGACGAAAGCTTGCCGCCGAGAATCGCGCGCTTCTCGATGATGCGCGACGGTCGGCCAGCATCGGCCAGGAACTTGGCGGCCGCGAGCCCCGCCGGCCCGCCGCCGACGATCAGGGTTTCGGCCGGCATGTCAGCGACGGTACCGTCGTTCGAGCATCGGCCGCACTTCCGCGCAACTTCCGAAAGGCATCCGTCGCGCCCGCGAAACAAGGCAGGTACCGATGTATGTCGACGTTTCCGGCAGCGCGATGAAGGCAGTTGCCTATGGCTTCCTCGCGTTGCATGCGCTCGCGCTCGGGCTGGGATTGTTCGGAATCCTGATCGCGATCCCGCATCCCGAACTCTGGACGGGCGATCCGCATGCGGCGGCGTTCTTCGCCTGGGCGCTCGCGCGCGGCGGATCGTTCGGCATGGTCACAGGTGCGCTTGCGATGTTCGCCTGGGGCGTGTGGGCGATCGGCTGGCGCCGTACGCTGATCTTCGCGGCCATTGCGTGCGTGGTTTCGGCGGCGGCGGAACTGACCGGAACGAAGACCGGCTGGCCGTTCGGCGGCTATGAGTACCTGACGTTCTTGGGCGCGAAGATCGCCGGCCGCGTCCCGTACACGATCCCGCTGTCGTGGTTCTATATGGGCTTTGCGGCGTACGTGCTCGCCGCTGCGCTCGTCCCGCCGCGCGCGGCCGGCCGCAGCTGGCAGACGATTCTGCTCGGCGCGTGGCTGCTGACCGGCTGGGATCTGGTGCTCGATCCGTCGATGGCCGCGCTGCCGCAGATACGCTTCTGGGAGTGGCACGAGCACGGACCGTACTTCGGCATGCCGCTGCGCAACATGTTCGGCTGGTTCGCGACCGGGTTTGTGTTCATCGCGCTCGCGCGTGCGGCGTGGCGCCGCGATCTCGACGCGCGCGACCTGCGGCTCGGCGTGCCGTTCGCGGTGTACGTCATCAACATCATCTGGTCGATGATCTTGGCCGCGTCGGCCGGGCTCTGGGCGGCGGCACTCGCACCGATCGCGGTCTGCCTGATCCCCGCCATGTTCGCACTGCGTGGTCAGCGCAGCGACCGCGCGATGGCCAGCGCGTCGCGGACCGTATCGCCGACGCCGAGTCCGCGATAGGCATTTCCCGCTAGCGTGAAGCCCGGGTGCTGCGCGACGCGCGCGTCGATCTCGCCGAGCAGCGCCCGGTGTCCGGGATCGTACTGCGGAATCGCGCGCTCCCAAATCACCTCGTGGTAGAAGCAGGGTTCTGCCGTGATGCCGAGCGCCGTCGCGAGATCGTCCCGCACGATCGCGCGCGCTGCGTCCGCGTCGAGCGCGGCGGCGCCGGGATCGGTCGTGCCGCCGAGAAACACGCGCAGGTACGCCGCCCCGGGCGGGGACTGATCGGGAAAGAGCGTCGAGGTGTAGAGCGCGCCGAGGATCCGCACGCCTTGCCCGCGAGCGGCGAGAAAACCGAAGCCGTCGAGCGGCACCGGAACATCGGCGGCGCGAAATCCCACCCCGACGACGCGCATCGGCGCGTACACGATGCGGCGCAGCAACGCGGCGAGCTCGGGATCCCACTCCGCCGCGAGCGACGCCGCCACGTCGGCCGGCGCGGTCACGACGACGTGATCGGCGTCGACCACCCCGCTCGCGGACTCGACTCGCCAGCCGGACGCCGACGATACCACCCTTTCGACCGGCGCCGAGAGACGAAGGCGGCCGTTCAATCGGGCTGCGAGCCCGTCCGCCAGGCACTGCATGCCGCCGGCTCCGAACCCGGAGAGCTTTCCCGGTTTGGCCCGGCTGCGGATCATCCCGCGCAGCACCGAACCGTGTTCGCGTTCGAGTTCGACCAGTCGAGGAAAGGTCGCCGCGACGCTGGTGGTCGCAGCATCGCCACCGCTGATCCCCAACAGCGCGGGCGCGACGATGCGTTCGGCGACCTCGCGTCCGAAGCGGCGCGCGGCGAATGCGAACACGCTTTCCTCCGGGGCTGACCTACTTCGCACGAACAGCTCGCCGAGCGCGCGCAGTTTCCCGCCCGGCGACAGCAGCGACATACCCAGCAGCCGCGCCGGCTTCGACGGCAGTTCGTGCAGCGCGCCCTGCCAAAAGATGAACCGTTTTGCGGCTGCCGGACTCGCCTCGGTCAACGCGTCGTCGAGGCCCACTTCGGTGACGAGCTCTCGCAGGTCCGTCGCGCTCGAGAGAAAACCGTTCGGGCCCCACTCGAAGAGGAAGCCGTCGATCGTCTGCGAGTGCATCTTCCCGCCCGCGTACCGCTCGCGTTCGAAGACCGTGACGTCGTGCGTCGTGCTCAGGCGAACGGCGAGCGCCAACCCTGCGATGCCCGCGCCCACGACGACGATGCGGCTCACGTCGGGACCGGCGCCGGTTCACCGCACAGTCGCGCCAGGGCGCGAATCCACAGCTCGTCGTCGTTCGGGCACGGCAGGTAGGTGAACGACGCGCCGCCGGCGTCCAAGAATGTTCGGCGCCCGCGGATCGCGATCTCTTCGAGCGTTTCGAGACAGTCGGCGACGAACGACGGGCAGGCCACCGCCAAGCGCGTCACGCCGCGCTTCGGCAGCTCCGCGAGTTCGACGTCAGTGAACGGCTGCAGCCAGCCGCTGCCCAGACGCGACTGAAAGGAGAGTCCGAATCCTCCGGACGGCAAGCCCATCCGTTCCACCAGACCTTGCGTCGTCGCGATGACCTGATGCCGGTAGCAGGTCGCGTGGGCGGAGGACGGCGTCGAGCAGCAATCCTCGGACCGCAGGCAATGCGCGTGCGTCGGATCGGCCTTGCGGAGATGGCGCTTCGGCAGGCCGTGGTAGCTGAAGAGCAGGTACTGCGTGTCGGCCGGGTAGTGCGCCCGCAGGCGTGCGGCGACCGCGTCCAGATAGCCCGGATCGTCGTAGAACGGCGGCAGGAAGCGAACGCGCAGGTTGCGCGCGCGCAGCAGCGGTTCGAGGGCGACCACGACCGTTTTCGTCGACGCCATCGCATACTGCGGATACAACGGTGCCACGACCAGCTCGTCGATTTCGCCGGCGCGTGCCAAGAGTTCGTCGATACCGTGTTCGAGCGACGGCTCGCCGTAGCGCATCGCAAGTCCGACCGGCAGCTCCATCGCCGTTTCGAGCGCCGCCCGCGTGCGCTTCGAGTTCACGATCAAGGGTGAACCGTCGGCGGTCCAGATCTGCGCGTACGCAGCGGCAGACTTCGCCGGCCGGGTGGGAAGGATCAGACCCTTGACGATCAGCGCGCGAACGGGTGCGGGGACGTCGAGAACATACGGATCCATCAGGAACTCGTCGAGATACCGCCGGACGTCGGCGACGGCGGTCGATGCGGGTGAGCCGAGATTGACCAGCAGGACGGCGCGTCGGATCATGGCGCGAACGGGTCGTCGCGCAGCCAGTCCCGCGGCCGCAGGTACGGCCCGAGTGCGGCCTCCGGGCTGCCGGGTTCGGGCTGTTCGTCGTACGACCACCGGACGAGCGGGGGCAGCGACATCAAGATCGACTCGGTCCGCCCGCCGCTCTGCAGTCCGAAATGCGTCCCCCGGTCGTAGATCAGGTTGAACTCGACGTAGCGGCCGCGCCGCAGGAGCTGAAACGCGCGCTCGCGCGCGCCGAACGGTTCGCTTGCGCGGCGTTCGAGGATGGGAAAATACGCATCGATGAACGCGAGTCCGGCGTCGTGCATGAAGGCGAACGTCTGCTCGACGGTGCGCGCCGGCGCGATCGGCGTGCGGTTCTGCGACTCGCCGAAGCCGTCGGCATCGAGGTAGTCGTAGAAGATGCCGCCGACGCCGCGCGTCTCGTCGCGGTGCTTGAGGAAGAAGTAGCGATCGCACCACGCTTTGAAGGCCGGATAGAACCGGGGATCGTGCCGGTCGCACGAGAGCTGGAGAGTGCGGTGAAACCGGCGCACGTCCTCGAGCACCGGATAGTACGGCGTCAGGTCCGCGCCGCCGCCGAACCACCAGGCACTGCGCGCGCCGTCCGGCGCTTGCGCTTCGAAGTAGCGATAGTTGCAATGCGCCGCCGGCGCGTGAGGGTTGGACGGATGACAGACCACGCTCACGCCGGCAGCGAAGAAGCCGTGGCCCGAAAGTTCCGGCCGTTGGGCTACGACGCTGGGCGGCAGCTGCGTGCCGGTCACGACCGAGGTGTTGACGCCGCCTTTCTCGAGCGCGGCGCCGCCGGCGATGATGCGTGTCGAGCCGCGACCCGCGATGCCGCGCTCTGAAGGCGGGCTCTCCCAGTCGTCGACGGTAAACGCCGCCGCGCCCAGGTCCGCGAGGTGCAGAGCGCTCGCTCGTTCGACCTCGAGGATGCGGCTGCAGAGGCGCTCTTGGAGATCGGCGACCAGATCGGCGGCGCGCTGCCGCGTTGCGGAAAGGGCTTGATTCACGGCCGCGCGTACGCCTGCACGGTTTCGACCAAGTGCGCGACCGCATCGATCGGCGTGGCCGGCCAAATACCATGACCGAGATTGAACACGTGGCCCCCGCCCCGGCCCTGGTCCAGGATGCTGTGCGCTTCCGCGGTGATCGTGCTGCGGTCCGCGAACAGCAGCGCGGGATCCAAATTTCCCTGCAGCGCTTTGCCGGGCAAGCGCGCGCGCGCCGCCGCAAGGTCGGTGCGCCAATCGACGCCGACGGCTTCGGCCGGGATCTCCGCGATGGCCTGGATCAAATGCGCTGCGCCGAGTGCGAAATAGATGCGCGCGGCGCCGGTATCGGCCAGCGCGGCAAGGATTCTGGCGTTGTACGGCAGGCCGAACTCGCGGTAGGTTTGCAGGTCGTGCAGGCCGGCCCAGCTGTCGAAGAGCTGAATTGCCTGGGCGCCGGATGCGATCTGCATCCGCAGATAACGGATCGACAGGTCGGTGAGTTTCTCCAGCAGCTCGTGCATCGCGGCCGGCTCGCTGCGCAGGAAGCGGCGGAAGTGTTCGTATTCCTTGCTGCCGCCGCCCTCCACCAGATATGCGGCCAGGGTCAGCGGAGCGCCGGCGAAGCCGATCAGGGCGATGTCCTGCGTCAGCGCCGCCCGCACGATCCGCAGCGCCGCGCCGACGAACGGCGCGACCTCATCCCGCAGCGCGAGCGCTTCGATCGCCGCGCGCGACCGCAAGGGCTCCGCGATCGATGGACCGGGCGTGAACGCAATCTCCACTCCCAGCGCTTCGAGCGGCGTCATGATGTCGCTGAAGATGATCGCGGCGTCGAGCGGAAACCGTCGTAACGGCTGCAGGGTGATCTCTGCCGCGAGCGCAGGGTCGTGGGTCATCTCGAGGAACGACGCGCGTTCTTTGATCTTGCGATATTCGGGCAGATAACGTCCGGCTTGCCGCATGATCCAAATCGGCGCGCGCTGTCCCCCGTGCCCGCGCACGGTTTCCAAGAAGAGGTTCAGGGCGGGTGCCTCTGCCACTAGAGCGCGCTGCGCGTCATCGCGGCCGGCTCACGCAACCGCGTGCTGCCGCGGAGCACGGCCCGCGCATGGCTTCCGCCGCTGCGCCGGTGCTCCATTGAGAATTCGTCGGCGTACATCTTTACCAGGCGACGGCCAGCGCGAGCGTGACGCGACGGAAACCCTTCACTCGCCGCGATCTTCCGCGCCCGCGCGAGCGCTTCCCGGGACCAAGCGAGCGCTCTGATACTCGTGCGGCACCACTGGGGTGGGCGGCGACCAGCGTTTGCCAATGAGATTCTCTCGCGCGCGCAGCTACTATCGCGCCTGCGCGTAGCGGCGCTATTCTTTGCCGGGGCGCACGGTCGCACCGGAAACCGTGGCAACGACACAGATCGCCGCCGAGACGATCGACGAACCGGCGACGATCAGGAAGAGTGTCGCGGTGCCGGCGCCCAGATCGGCGACGGCGAGCCAGCCGACTCCGGCCGCGATCAGTAAGCGCGCGGTTCCGCCGAGAAAGGTCCAGATCGGCCGGCCGCCGCCCTGTGAGGCGAAGCTGAGCACGAAGGTTATGCCGACCGCGCCGTAGATCGGTGCGGCCGTTCTCAAGTACGTCGAACCGACCGCAATGACCGCGGGGTCGCGGCTGAACACGCCGATCCAGAGCGCCGGGAACGCGGCCGCGAGAATGCCGATTGCTTCGGTGAAGCCCGCTCCAACGAACGCGCCGATCCATGCGATGCGACGCGCGCGCGAGAGATCGCCGGCACCCACGTTCGTCGCGACCATCGTCAGCACGCTGGTGCCCAGACCGAACAGCAGCGGAATCAAAATGTAGTCGAGGCGGGAGGCGATGCCGTAACCCGCCAGCGCATCGGTACCGAATCGACCGACGGCCCCCGTGACCAGAACCACCGTCAGGTTGAGTTGGACCGTGCTCAACGCGGAGATCGATCCGACGCCGAGGATATCGCCGAAAAGGCGTCCTTCGAGGCGGCTGCGCTTCAAGCTCACCGACGAGCCCCCGCGGCGAAGCAAATAACGAAGCAGCACGACCGCGGCGACGCTGTAGTAGGTCGTCACCGCGATCCCGGCGCCGGCGATCCCAAAGCCGTGCACGGGCCCCAGCCCGAAGATCAGCAGCGGTGAGAGCGGTATCAAGACGACCGCACCCGCCAGCGTGACCAGCGCGGGGGCACGGACGTTGCCCGCGCCACGGAGTGCTGCCGACATCAGGTTGACGATCCACATCGGCACGGCGCCCGCGAAGACGAAGCCCGAATAGCGGAGCGCAGCGCGGAGTGCGCCCGCGTCGCCGCCCAGCGCGTGAAAGAGGGCCGGCCCGAGCAGCAGCACCGCGCCGCAAAAGGCGGCGCCGAAGATCGCCGCCAGCACCAGCGCGTGCATGACCAACGCGTCGGCATCGTCGCGTCGGCCGGCGCCGATCGCCCGCGCGACGGCCGAAGCGACACCGCCGCCGATACCGCCGTTCGACATCATCGTCATCAGCATGAAGATCGGAAAGACCAGCGCGACGCCGACCAGCGCGTCGGTTCCGAGAAAGCTGACGTAGAAGGTCTCGATGACGCCGACGAACGTCTGCGCGACGAGAACGACGATCGTCGGCAACGCCAAGCCGAGCATCGTCGCCAAAATCGGGCCGCCCAGGATCGCCTTCGCGATCGTCGCTTTCCGATCGGCGCCGGTGTTTGGCGCTGCCGGACGCAGGGGGATCTCCGCCGGGGCTGTTAGGCGTCCGTCCATCACGAGTTGGGCTGCATTTCTACCGGATAGGAGTCTTGCTGATGGGCAAAGGTTCGGCCGCCCCCTGCGGAGAGGGTAGCAAGTGGCACACGCGGTAAACCGATAGGGCCGGCCGGCGCAATGCATGTGCGGTTGGGTGCTTGTGTTGCCGTTCGGAGTTGGCATGTTTTCTTGGGCTCGCGCCGCGCGGTTTTTCCTACCGTCGATGCTTTTGGCCGTCGGTGCGTTCGGCTTGACGCTTTCGTCGTGCACGACCAGGGCCAACATGAACCCGCCGGTCGTTGCGACGCCGACGAATGCGCCGAGCTCGACCGGGACGCTGACCACCAGCACGACCGCGTCTTCGTCGCTTACCCTCGGGCCGTTCGATGGCGGGTACACAGGGACGCTTACGTTCCCGGCCGCGAGCGCCGTGTCGCATTTGCTGACGACGATGTCGGTCACGCAGCCTGCGGGAACGCCGACGGTTCAAGACGTGCGCCGTGCGCCGAAGAACATCAACGCAGCGAACATCAACCCGTTCGGTTTCATCACCTTCACGCCGGACACCAACGTCACGTTCCCCGACTCGTTCGTGATCGTATGGAAATTTCCGCAAGGCGCCACGCTGCCCAACCCGGCGCACTCGTACGTCGCGATCTACGATCCGAATAACCCCGCCAACCCGAACAATCCCGCGGCCGGCTGGACGCTTCTGTTGGGGCCGGCGACGCAGACCAGCGACACCGCGGGCGACATTTTCTTCGACTGGCCGCTCCTGAGCGCGCCGCTGACGCTCGTCGCGGGCACGTCGTACCAACTCGTGCTGTTCAGCACGACCTCAACGCTGTCCACGCCGACCCCGGCCCCGACCCCGAGTCCGAGCCCGAGCCCGTCGGGAAGTTCGAGCCCGACCGCGAGCCCGTCATCAAGCCCGACCGCGACTCCCACGCCGACGCCGAGTCCGTCGGCGAGCGCGACGCCGACACCGACACCTAGCCCGACGCCGAGTCCGACCGCGTCACCAAGCCCGACTGCGAGCCCGACCGCAACTCCCTCGCCGTCGCCGAGTCCGTCGGCCGGGTTCGTGGTGCAGAGCGCGACCGCCTCAGGGAACGGCGTGGTCAACTTGCCGGTGGGGGCCGGGAGTACGGGCGCATTTGCGGTGCTCGCCTCGAACAACACACTCAACGCGTATGCCAACGGTCAGGTCATCGTGAACGTGGGGTCGCTGCCGCTGACCGGGACGATTTGCCAAACCGCAATGTCCGGTCAATGCCTGGCGGCGCCCGCAAACCCGATTTCCGACTCGTTCACGCCCGGACAGTCGGAGACGTTCTCGGTGTTCCTGACTTCGCAGGGCACGGCGATCAACGGCGGCACCGTGACCGTGACCTTCCAGGACATGAACGGCGTCCCGCTGGGCTCGACCAGCGTGACGGTCCAAACGCAATAGCGGCGCGCTAGACGAGCTTCCCGGTCGTCTTTTCGAGCATCTCCCAACCTTTGGGATCGTACTGATCGCGCCACTGACGGTACAGACCTGACGCGCGAATCACTTGGCTGAACGGCTCCTGCACCGGGCGATTGAACACCATGCCGTCGGCGGTGAGCTCAGCCTCGACGCTGACCTCTTGCCCGGTCATTGACTTCGTGGCTGCTGCTGCCGCGGCGTTGAACTCGCGGTCGAGCAGCTCTTGGAGGTTCTTCGGCAAGTGCCCCCAGGCGTCGGCGTTTGCGAACAGCAGGTACGAGAGCCCGCTGTGATGCGTCAGTGAACAGTATTTCAGCTGTTCGTAGAACTTGAAATTGCGCACCGTCGGCAGCGGTACTTCGATGCCGTCGATCAGATGCGTCTGCAGCGATGTATACACTTCGCCCAGCGTGATCACCGTCGGCGCGGCTTCGAACGCCTTGAACGTACCGACGTCGATCGGTCCGGGCGGCACGCGGATCTTGAGGCCCTTGAGGTCGGCCGGTGTGTTGATGGGGCGAACCCGGTTTTGCACTTCGAAGAAGCCGCCATAGAAAGACGTGTCGAACTTTCGCAGCCCGATCTTCGCGGCGGCGCTGCCGATGTAGGCGCCCAGTGGTCCGTTCGCAGCGGCCTGATATTGCTGCGGGCTGGTGAACGCGAACGGCATGCTGAGCAGCGCGGCCGACGGGATCACGGACCCCATGATGTTGTTGCCCATCTGCACCAGCTCGACCGCACCCGACCGCAGCTGGGTGATCATCTGCGTGTCCCCGCCGAGCAGGCTGCTGGGAAAGAGCTTGATGTCGAGCTGACCGCCCGACGCATCCTGGATGCGCTTGATCGCATCGGCTGCAGCAACGTTCATCGGGTGCGTCGGTGTCTGATCGTTCGCCAGCTTGTAGGTGAACTGCGCGGCCTCACCGGGCCAGCGAAGGATGCCGATCGAGGCGAACGCGCCGGCACCGGCGCCGAGCGCGAGCAAGCGCTTCCGAGAAAGACTCATCGTTCGCTCACCTTTCGCTGCGAAGATTGGATTCTCTGTAACAGACCGGCGACGGCCGGTCAAGCCGGCGGGGGCCGGCCCCAGCCAGGGCCGGGCGGACCGCGAGCCTAACACGACGCGAGCGATGCTGCCGGTTCAAGGAGAACTGCCATGAGCGATCCACTTTCGCGCGGTGAATTTTTCGGGGTGACGGCAGCCGCCGGAGCGGTCGGGACCAGTCTTCACGACCGCGACTTCGTCGCCGCCTCCGGCAGCCCGGCCACGCTGAAGATACGCTGGTACGGCGGCGGAGTCTACGAACTCGCGACGCCCGACGACAAGACGATCGTGCTCGTGGACGCGTGGATCTGGAACAATACCGGCTTCAAGGCGTTCGGCATCGACAAGCCCGCCGAGCTGTCGAGCGCGGCTGCGTATGCCGCGCATATCAAAGGTCGCCGCCCCGACGCGGTAGTGGTGGCCCTGTCGCACGATCACGGCGACCATATGGGCGATTACTTCGAGCTGCTGCCGGCACTCCTCGCCGCCGGCGTCGACGTGAAGACGGTGGGTCAGAGCGATCTGATGCGGGTCGGGCTGCTGCCCAAGTTCAAGGCTGCCGGCCTCGACAACACCCAAGTCGTGCTCAACGGCGGCGCCGGGATCAACATGGGCGGAACCGCTGCCTACAAAGGAACGAAGTTCGAACTCGTTCCGGCCGTCCACTCCACTGCGGCAGGTTTTCCGCCGGCCGGATTCATCATCGATATCGGCGGAGCCCGCATCTATGCCTCGGGCGACACCGACGTCTACGGCGACCTGGCGCTCGTCGGACTGCGGTACCATCCCGATCTGGCCGTCGTGTGCTCGGGCAACGGCGCCTTCACGATGGGCCCCGATGATGCGGCCTATGCGTGCAAGCTGGTCGGCGTCGGTCAGGCGATCCCGGTCCATTACGCGCACAACCCGCTCGTGATCGGGACCCAATGCGGCGATCTCTTCCGTGCCGCGGTCGGGCGCATCGCTCCGCAGATAACGGTCACGCTGCTGCGGCCCGGCAACACGACGACGCTTACCATCGCCCGGAACGCCGCCCGCGCGTAAACCGGTGCGCTTCGCCGCGCTGCTGTGTGCGTTCGTCCTGGCGGCGACGCGCGGTGCGTCGGCCTACCCCGCGCTGTGGGTGGTCGAGTCAGCGCACGCCAAAGTCTACCTGTTCGGGACGGTTCACGTGCTCAAACCGGATCGGAAGTGGCACTCCCCGGTCCTCGACGCAGCGATCGCGGAGAGCCGTGACTTGTGGCTCGAGGTGCCGGATGGGGACGATCCCACCGCGCTCCTGCCGAGCCTGCAGTCGCTGGGAATGGACGCGGCGCATCCGCTCTCGACGAAGCTGACGCCGGCCGACCTGGCGCGCGTCGACTCCGCCTCACGCGCGATGGGGGTGCCCGGAGAGGCGGCGTTCGAGCCCTTTCGTCCCTGGTTCGTGGGCGTGATGCTCTCGACGGTACCGCTGCTGAAGGCCGGCTACGACCCCAGTTCCGGCGTCGACCGCCAGCTCAGGAGCACGTTCGTCGCGAGCGGAAAACCCGTGCGGGGCTTCGAGACGCTCGAGCAGCAGCTGCACTTCTTTGCGGATCTGCCGCAGGATCAGGAGATTGCGTTTCTCGACGCGACCCTCGACTCGATCGACTCAAGCGTCGCGTCGACCGACCAACTCGTCACTTTGTGGGCGAACGGCAACGTGGAGAAGCTGGCCGGAATCCAGGACGACGAGATATTTCGCCGCTCGCCGGCGCTCTACAAAGAGCTCGTCGTCGACCGGAACGCCGCTTGGGCACAGCGTCTCGATACGCTGCTGCACGGGTCCGGCGTGAGCTTCGTCGCGGTGGGTGCCGGACATCTGGCCGGAGCGGGAAGCGTGCAGGTCGATTTGATGAAACGCGGCTACCGCGTGCGGCGCGTGCAGTGACGTCGCGGCGATCCCGTCAGCGTTGGTCGACGGCCTCGATCACGACGTGCAGCGCGACCTCGTCGCCGATGATACCGCGCTCGGCCGTCATCCCGTAGTCGGAACGCCGGAAACCGCCTGTCGCCTCGTACCGGATACGGCGCCTGCCGTCGCCGTCGAGCCCGAGCTCCACCCGGTGCGTCGCGAAGACGATCGGATGGGTCTGATCGCGCATCGTCAGCTGGCCGTGAATCGTGAACGCATCGGCATTCGTGCCGTCGATTTGGTCACTGGTGAAGCGGATGGTCGGATAGCGCGCCGCGTCGAAGAAGCGGTCGCCGTGCAGGGCCGCGTCACGACCCGCATCGTGGGTGGTCATGTCGGCCGAGTCGAGCACGACGCCGACCTCCATCGGAAGGTCCGAATCGGGGGCCGTGACGACGGTCGCCGACGCGATCGGGAGCGTACCGCTGAGGCGCGAGATGAACAGTTGCGACACGCTCAGCGTGACGTTCGAATGCGCCGCATCGGCCGACCACACGACCCCGTTCGACGGCGTCGCGCCGGCCAGCGCCGCCGCGATGACGAGCGGGCCGAAGATGGCGAGTTGAAGCATGCCGTCAGCATAGCGCCGAGGTCTGAGGAAAGTCTGCGCCGCTAGCGGCGCGTGCCTCGGGAGTTAGGGCGCTGCGCCGGCTGCGGCTTGGACCGTTGCCAGGGGCTTGGAAAGGTCGGCGAGCAACTCCGGCGCGACGATCGAAAGCGGTGTCGTTCCGTAGCACATCAGGCGATCGTGGAAGTCCTCCAGCGATGCGCGCGCGCCGGCCGCGGTGAAGTAGTCGTGTTCGAGCAGTTCGAGCTGCTGGCGGCCGACCGTGTAGGAGATGACATAGCCGGGCTCGAGCGCGATGCCGTCAACGGCCTCTTTCGCGGCGGCGGGGCTGAAGCCGGTCTGGGCGTGGAAGTACGCCGCGGCCTGTGGCTCAGTCATTTGGCCGGCGGCGAGCTCGGCGTCCACGATCGCGCGCGCGCCGCGAACCCGTTCCCACTGTGCCGTGTAGTAGCGCACATCGAGATCGTCGCCGTAGAGGCCGAGCGCAACGAACATCTCCTCACCGTAATAGGCCCAGCCCTCGGCGAACGAACCGCTGTCCTGAATGCGCCGCACGAAGTCAGGATGGCGGCGCGCAGTCGACAGCTGCAGAAAATGTCCAGGCATCGCCTCGTGCGCTGCCGTCGAGAGAATACGGTCGCGGTCGAAGTCTTGGTTCGGATCGAGCTGCGCGGCCGCGCGTGCGAGCGAGACCGGCGGCGTAATATAGTAGAAGCCGATCGTCTCGGGGGAGAACCGCCGCGGTGATTCCATCGAGGCGCCCGGCGAGACGGGCTGGAGAAACTTCGGCGTCTCGACCACGTCGATGCGCCCCAGCCACTTCGGTACGTCGATGACGTGATGCTGCGCTACGAAGCGGCGAAGGTGCGCGATTTGCGCACGGTAGTAAGGGATGAGCGCGGCTCCTCCCGGGGCGAGCCCTCCGCCCGTCAGCGGGCCGATCGGTGTCCCGCGTTCGCGGGCCAGGTGCAGGAACCAGTACGACTGCGCCCATCCATGCGCCAGCTCATCGGCAGCCATGCGTTCCACCGCCTCGGTGCTGTACGGCTCCAGCAGCTCGTCGTGGAGCATCGCCTCGTATGCCGGCCGGCCCATCGCGAAATTTTCCGGCCAGTGCGCAGCGTGCGCAGCGATGTAGGCTTTTTCTTGCCTGACGGCTCGCAGGGTCGCGTCACGCGCTGTTGCAAACCGGACGAAACCGGCGCGCGGGAGCTGCGCCTTTGCCGCCGCGGTCAGCGCTTGACCGAGAAAATCCGGTACGCCGGCAAGCTGCTCCGCGCCAACGACGCCTTGCAGGTGACCGGGTTCGGTGACCAGCGATTCGCCGGCCGCGATGTATGCCGGCGCCTGCGCGAGACGTGAGATGATGTCGCGCCACGCCCGCGCGGAGCCGCCGGCCGGAAGATGCTGGAACTGCGTGAAGATGGCGCCGGTGATTGCGATACCCGGCGCGGAATAGTCCTTGCGATCGGAACGGTAGACCGTGAACTGACGCTCCTGCGACGTGAGCTGGGCGCGCAGGAGGGCCGCGTCGTCGCGAACCTGCCGCGACTCGCCGGCGACGGGGATCGCCGCCAGCCGTGCTTCCCAGGTGTGAATCAGCGCGAGATCGCGGTCGTCAGCCGCAAGCGACGGCGTGTCAACCAGACCGTCCTCGCCCGTGATACCGAGTTCGGTGGCGACGAACGGATGAAGCTTCGCCCAGTGAAAGGTCATGTCGCGCGCCAGCACTTGCAGTTGGTCGTAGGGCGCCTCGGCCGCCGGCGACGTCCCCGCGGTCGCCATGATTCCGATGGCCGCCGCACACGCGGCAAGACGCTGTATCGATACACGAAGCTCCATGCGCGCGAGTTCGATTACCTCATCGGCGGCGGCGGCGCGGGTGATGCAATCGTAGCCCTCGCCTCCAGCGCCTGCTTGGCGATCGCCTGCAGCGCTTCGACGTGCGCGCGCGTCAATTCGTCGAGCTTGCCGTTGAGTGCTTGCGTCGAGGCCTGCGCGAGGTAGCGCAGTTGGAGGCGCGCGAGCGCCTGCGCATCGGTGGGCGTGCCCAGGGCCGGCGACGTCCAGAGCTGCGAGAGCCGCTTGGCGAAACGCATTTGCGCATTTCGGCGCACGACGCCGGCGTGACCGATCGTGCCGTTCTGGAAGTCGCCGAAGATCCCGGCGCGCGTCCAATCGAAAAGGTCGGCCAGCGTCATCGTCGTTCCCGGCGCGTATCTCGTCGACAGCTCGTCGATGCGCTGAAGGGTGAGCGGCGCGAAGAGCTCGTTGAGAGCCCGGTCCTGCACCTGCGCGGCAACCTGCACGACGGCGACGTCGTGGCGCGGTGAGGGATTGTAGATCCAGCTTCCGTCAACGAAAGAGCTGACTTCGGTGTACGCCAGCTTGTTGAGGACGTTCGGACTGAAGCTCCACGCCGCATCGGCAAACAGATACGTCTGGAGCACTTGCCAGGCTTGATATTCGTCCGAGCGCGAGACCGGCTGCAGGGGCGTCGCGGCGTGCGGGTCGCCCGCGTTGGCGCGCGAGATGTATTCGCCGCCAATGACGTGGGCCGGCATAACCGCGTAGAGCGCATAGAGGCGCAGCGGATAGGAAAACGCTCGGCGCGCTTCGTCATAGGACTCGCCCGGCTTTGGAAAGCGCTGGCTGACGGCGTTCATGACGCCGTGAAGCATGCCTAACTGCATCGTCTCCCAGGCCACCGGGTGATCCGTGAGGTCCTCCTGTTGTACGCGCGGGTCGATGGCGTGCCCGCGGTCGAAGAACGCGTCTTCGTCCGAAGCAAAACGATACATCGGATCCGCCCAGCGGGACGCAAGGCGATTGAGCGCCGGCAGCTCGTCGTCGGGTGTGGCCGCGTTCGCGACGTTGGTGTATCCGTAGGCAATTGCGTAATAGTCGTACGGCCCGAGCACCAGCTGGTTGTAGTCGCCCTGCGGCGTACCCTTCGGCCACACATTGGTCGGCGCGTACTCCATCACCGAACTCGCGATACCGTACTTCGCCGTGAACGTGGTGTCTTGCAGTTGCTTCGCCGTGTACGCCATCGAGCCGATGAAATTGTGCTGGAGTCCGAAATCGTGTCCCGCTTCATGGAGTACAATCGCATGGATCGCATCGATCGCGAACTGTTTCTCGAGCGCTTCCGTGTCCGGTAAACCGCGGGCAGGAGCAACATAATAGCGATAGCGCCTTCCTTCGAGACCCGCGACGGCGTCGATGTTGACCCCCGAGTTGAGCTCTTCGCCGGTTCGGGGATCGTCGATCAAGAGCGCTTCCGCGCCGTACTGCGGCGACGTCGCGTTGATCCAGCTGACCATGTTGTTGCGGATGTCGTCGACATCGAAACCGGGGTCGTTCGGCTGCTGCTGAACCTGGATAGCGTTGAGAATCCCGACCCGCTCGAAAGCCGCATTCCACTGCAGCAGCGCCTGCTTGATCGCATCCCGGTAATCGATGGGAATGTTATTGTTGAGTGTGTAGATCAGCGGGTGCTTGGCCTGCGACGGTTGGCCCGGGTGTTCGGGCGCGAAGTTCCAACGGATCGCGTAGTAGACATTGCGCGTCATCTTGCGATCCGTCCCGAAGTCGATCAACGGCTGTTCGAAATATCCCACCCGCGCATCGGCAATCCGGGGCAAATAGCCGTCCTGCGGGGCCGCGATGATGTTGTAGGTCATCCTGACCTCGATGCTGCGCGCATCGGGTGCGTTGTCGATCGTGTCGGGTGCGTCGGTGGTCCAGGTTTGGCTCACGCGCAGCAGCGTGTTGTCCGGGAAGCTCTTGGCGTCGGTGAAAAACGCCCGGGTGGGATCGAGCCGGTACGAATGACCGGGCTTCGCGGCTACGGCCTCGAACTGCGCGCTGATATCCGCGATATCACCGAGGAAAGGCGCGGCCGGAACGACGACCGCGGTCTTCGACTGAGCGACGACCGGTACCACCGCGACGACGGAACTGGGTAGGGAGGTTTGCACGCCGAGCGCTTGCGGCGTCTGCTGGTCGACCTTCGCGAACGTATTGGGCCAGCGGATGACGATGGTGTCGTCGACCCGTTGAAAACGCATGATGCGCGCCGGCGCGACGTACGGCTCACCCGCTGCCGGACCGAAGCCGCCCAGACCCGTCCAAGGCACCGACGTCTCGATGAAGTCCTTATCGAACTGCGAGATCGAGATGACCAGAAAGACTTTGCCGGCCTTTCGCACGACCGGGATCAGCCCTGACGAGACGTCGGCGCCCTTGACGAACACGTCGTAGGGAGCGGGCCCGCTCGCGGCGCCCCCGGCTGGGCCGCCCGGCGCGCCGGTCGGCGAACCGTCCTGTGCTCGGAGCGCACTCGGCAGGAGCAGCACGGCAAACGACGCGGCTAGGCATAACCGAAAAACCCGATTCAACACAAGCCAGACCGGTTCGCTGCCCACGCAGGCCCCCTCCTTGCTGGCTAGTTGATGTTGAAAGAGAACTCCATCTTCGTGATCGCTGCATCGCGCAGACCGGTCTGCGCCGCCGCCTTGTGGACCAGCGATTCATACCGCTCGACGAGGGCGGCGGCGTCTTTGAGATCGCTCCCGCGCGCATTGATGTTGATCCGGAACTGCCCGGAGGAGGCATTCCCGAACGCCTGCGGCGTTGCCGCATCGGAGGCGAGACCGAGAACGGAGATCGTCCGGCCCGGATCCCCGCCGGCAACGCGATAGACGACCGCGATAACGACCGGGCCGTTGAGCGACGTCTGGACCGTGTTTGCGGTCATCGACGGCATACTGCCTTTGAGCGCCTGGCCGTCGGGTCGAGAGGGAGCGCCGGCGTAGCCTTCGGCGATCGACTCGACCTCACCGAGCGTGAGCCCGGCATGGCGCGCCAACGCGCGCGCCTTCTCTGCCGCGTCGTCGAGGGCCGCGAGAAAACGTGCGGTCCCGATTGCACGCGTGCCGGAACGCGACGCATAGTCGGGCGACACGGAGATGTTGACGCCGCGCGCGGGCGCCGCTGAGATCAAATTGGTCAGAGCCGTCGTGAACGCTGCCGGCGACACCCCGGTGCCGGTGAGCGCGACGCCCAACGACTCGTTCATGAAGACCCCGTTCGACACTTGCGCCGAAGGCGACCGGGCGCCGCATCCGGCGATGCAGACGATCGCAACCAGCGCCGCGAGTCCTTGACCTGCTCGAGCTAGCATACGGACGCAGTTGGCCACCCGATCCGGTTGTTCCGTCCCGCCGTTCAAGAACTCTCGCTGAGCCGAATCGTCGCGACCGGAAGTCCCGGAAGCGCGCGCTTGCGCAGGTGCGTCGGCGTTTCGGTAACGATGATCTCAAGGGTCGGTTTCACGTGCAATTCCAGCAGGTGTCCGCCGAATGCGCTTCCGCCGCGCTTCGCCACGACCGCGTGGGCGTGAACTTGCGGTTTGCCGTCCTCCGTCGTCGCGATGTCGCCCAGGATCGACACGACTTCCACTTGCTCGCCGATGCGATTCGGTTCGTAGGACTTGGCGGCAAAGTCGAACCACCCGAGGGTCGCACTCGAGGCGGCGCCGACGCCGCTCAGTGAGGCACCGTTCACCCCCGTCTCGCCAGCAAAGCGGCTCAGCTCCGCGACCGCCTCATCGCCTTCATCGAAGATCAAGGCGTACGTCGACAGGCCTGCATTGGAGAAGATCTTACGGTACTGCATATGGCGCCTCACGGGTGAGTCGAGCTAGTATGCCCATTCGAGCCGGGCTTGATGCCAGCGCCGCTTTAACGGCCGGAAAACTCAGCGCCGTTTGAGCTCGTCGAGCTCCTCGAGCGTGCGCGGCCAGTCAGCTTTCAGCAGCCGCGACAGACTGCGGTCGGCAAGCAGCCTGCCACCCGTTTGACAGCGCGCGCAATAGTTCGTCTCGTTGTCCGCGAAACGAATGCGCTGCACGGGCTCGCCGCAGCGCGGGCATGGTTCGCCGAAGCGGCCGTGGACGGCCATGTCCTTGCGAAACGCGGTCACGCCCTCCGGAAATCCTTCGTCCGTCTCGCCGCGCAGCCGGTCGATCCAGAACTGCAGCGTCGCGCGCGTTGCGGCGAACAGCCGCTTCCATTCGTCCGCCGTGAGCTTGTGCGTGAGCGCGATCGGGGAGAGCCGCGCGGCGTGCAAGATCTCGTCGGAGTAGGCGTTCCCGATACCGCTTACGATGCGCGGGTCGGTAAGGGCGCGCTTGAGCGTACGGTTCTCGACGCTGAGTGCGAGCCGGAAGGCGTCGAGATCGGCAGCGAAGACGTCGATACCGCCGGGGTCGATGGCGTGGAGCGCCTCCTCGCCGCGAAGGACGTGCAGCGATGCGCGGCGTTTCGTGCCGGCTTCGGTGAGCACCAGCGTGCCGTGGGGGAAATCGAAGGCCGCGAGCTGGTTGCGGCCCGCGAGCTTCACACCCGCCGGCCGCCAGTGGAGGCGGCCCGCGATCATGAGGTGGAGCACCAGCCACAGCTCGCCGTCGAAGCCGATGGCGATGCGTTTTCCGATGCGCCGCAGTTCGCGCACGACGCGGCCCTCCACACTCGCGAGCGGCGGCTCGGCCGTGCGCAGCAAGAACATGCTCGCCAGGCGCGCCCGTTCGAGCGGTTGACCGACGATGCGCGGTTCGAGCGCGCTGATATAGGCGGCGATATCCGGAAGCTCCGGCATCAGATCGGGATCGTGCCCGGCGCTATTTCGTGCAGGTCAGTTTGACGTGAAGTTCCGTGACCGCAGGGTTGTCGGTGCCGTTGGCCTGACTGTACAGGATTGGTTTCCGGGTTCGCTGCGCTGCTTTCCAATAATCGGGATAGTAAAAGCGCACGACTCTCCGAAATATCGCTCGGGGGCGAAGCGGCTGCTTGGGGTCATCGGCGGCAGACTGAACCTCCCGTGCCGGGTAGTCCCGGTACGTGTCCGCTTCTCCAAGCATGTCCTCCGGATCGTCACCTCGGTACCCGAGGAAACCTCCGGTGAGGCCGATGGTACCGTCGGGATTCTGCAAGAGCCGCAGCGTCTTCGCCGTGTCGTTCCGGTATTCGACCCAGACATCGAATCGGTCGGCCAAGTTCTGAACCTTCGTGACCCGAACGGCCCAGGTAGCGTTCGAAACCCATGCGTTCATGCAGCCTTGGACCGATGGTAAGGCGTCACCGACGGCAGCGCGCGAAAATGCGAGGCTCGCAAACGTGAGGCATACAACGACGAAGGATCGGTTCAACATAGGCCCCCTTTGGCACGCGGCTTCCCGAATTCGATCGGCGTTTCATCCTAACGCCAGCCTCGGTCGGAACCTCGGGGCACGACCGCGGCGTCCACCCGACGAGAAGTGCTGTCGAGCGCGCGTCGAAGGCGTGCGCGGATGCCCGTCTCGATCAAACGAGGGATTGCGCCTGGGTTAGCGATCGCGCAGTCGCAGATCCACGGGAAGGGGTGTTTCGCGACGATTCCCTTCGCGCGCCGGAAGAAGATTGCCGAGTACACCGGTGAGAAGATCACGAATGCGGAGGCCGAGCGCCGCGCGCACCGGCGCGTCCTTCGCATCAGCGGGCTCGACGGACGCTGGAGCATCGACGGCAGCGTCGGCGGGAACGGGACCCACTACATCAATCACTCGTGCCGGCCTAATTGCTTCTTGCAGGCCGTCAGTGGCCGATTACTCGTCCTCGCGCTGCGCGACATCCGCCGGGGCGAGGAGATCACGCTCGACTACGTCGCGACGATGCACTCCGACCGCAAGCGCTGCACCTGCTACGCGCCCGACTGCCGCGGCACGATCAACAAACGCAAAAGCGCGAGTTAGGTTCCACATCTTGGGAATTACCTCGTCCGCGGCCCGTTTGTGCCCTAAAGCCACGAGCAGTGCCGCTGTCCGCGGCAGTATCGTTCTTTGACTCGAGTCTCACAAAGGTTGGAAAGGTTCGACTGGGCGAACGATCTGCCAAGCCGTGCTTTGCACGACGTAACGCATGAACCTCATCGACTCGTTTGGAGGCGGTCACAATGGCGGTTTCATTCGCGCGCGATATCTTGCCCCTCTTTCGGCCGATCGATATCGCGCACATGAAGACTCCGGGCGTGCTGCTCGATTCGTACACATACATGTCGGATGCCGCAAACAATCATGCCAACGCGCAGCGCGTCCACGACTCACTCACGGGCGCGATTACACCGCGCATGCCCCCGGGCGGCCCGTACTGGCCCCAACCGCAGCTCGATCTGTTTGCAAAATGGATGAGCGACGGTTACCAGCCGTAGGAGCCCGACCGGGCCAGGCCATAGTATTGGAGCATGTCCACAACCCCGCGAATCCCCGGTAAAATCGCCCTCGTCACCGGCGCCAGTCGCGGCCTCGGCCGCGCGACCGCCCTGAGCCTCGCCAAAAACGGAAACGGCGTGATCGTCACTTATCTCGCGAACAAAGCCGCGGCCGACGATGTCGTCACGGCCATCGAAGCGCTCGGCCAGAAGGCCGTCGCGCTGCAACTCGATAGCGGCAACGTGTCGACGTTTGCAGCGTTCGCCGCGGAGCTCAATCGCGTGCTCGCCGAAACCTGGGGCGTTGACCGCTTCGACTTTCTGGTGAACAACGCCGGAATCGGTATCGTCGCGCCGTTCGCGCAAGCGACCGAAGCCCAGTTTGACGAGCTGATGAACGTAAACTTCAAAGGCGTCTTCTTCCTGACCCAGACGCTGCTGCCGCTCATTGCAGACGGCGGGCGCATCGTCAACCTTTCGAGCGGCCTCACGCGGTTCTCGTTCCCGGGCTATGCGGCGTACGCGTCGATGAAGGGAGCGATTGAGGTGCTCACCCGGTATCTCGCCGTCGAGCTCGGCGCACGAAAGATCGCGGTCAACTCGTTTGCGCCCGGCGCGATTGCCACCGATTTCGGCGGCGGGGTCGTGCGCGACAACGCGGACGTCAACGCGCACATCGCGTCGATCACCGCCCTCGGCCGCGTCGGACTCCCCGACGACATCGGCCCCGCGATCGCATCCCTGCTGAGCGAAGACAATCACTGGATCAACGCACAACGCATCGAGGCGTCCGGCGGCATGATGCTCTAAGGGTGCTCGTCGACGTGTCGAGCACCGGCTGCGTCCGCCGGTGGGAAAGTCTACGGCTTCATGCCGGCTGGGCCGCGTACGGTCGCTTCGAACCGATACGCTTCGGTGTAGACCGTGACGGGTTCGATCGTCGTCGTAGTGGTCGTCGTCGAGCCGGAGTTCGCGGCAGCCGCGGCTCCGCCGGTTACGACGTCTTCAAAGATTGAATCCCAGCTCCCACCGGAGCTCGACGTATGCGTGGTTGTGACCGGAACCCCGACCGTCGTCGCGTGCTCGGCCCACGAGATCTCGATCGTTTTGGAACTGCCGGTCGCATTGATGGTCGACGTACTCACGTGCCCGGATGTCACGTGAGTCAACTTGATGGCATGCAGATGCCAGTGATCGGGAACCTTCAGGGTCCACACGTCCGCCCCGGTGGTGTTCGTCGAATCGGCGTGAATGCCCAACGAGGGGTTGCCGAAGATGCAGATTCCGGCGCTCGCGCATTCGTTGTTTTTTATATCGATGGCCGGGAGGTCGACCGGGTCACCGGTCGCGGCAGTGTACTTCGCGTCGAAGACTTTCGATGCCAGCGTTCGTTTGACTTGAATGTGCATCGTGAGATCCGGGACGCCGGAGATATTCGGCAGTTGTACCGTGATCGCTGTCGGCGTCCAGGCCTCGTTCGTGGCGTGCGGATCGCCGTTGGGGAAACCGCCGAGCTCGACGGTTCCGTTGTTGCCGAAACACGCGCCCTCGAGGACGAGATAACCGCCAGACGTCAACTTGCCTTTGGCCTTGAAGATCTGCGGCGCGATCGTTCCGGCTGCGCACTGCTGCGCCTTGCTGGGCTGGAGCAATGACGTAAGCGTCTCGCTTTGGCTCGCGAGCATCGGCGAAATATCGATGTCGGTTTGTCCGACCGACGGTTCGTCGGACGGGGCGGGCGTGTACTCGTCGGTCACGGCCCCCGGTGCGGAAAGGGCTTGCGACACGAGCTTATCGTGGGCCGGCCCCGACGCGACGACCGTCTTGAGCAGATCCGGCGTCAGATGAATGTGGGCCGGCGCCATCACCGGCGGCCCGGCAGCAAGGGTCGCGACAAAAACGAACGCGCCGAGAAAGACCGTCGCTAAGCGCCGGGGTGCAGAGGCTTTCCCAAGCCACTCAGAACGGCTCGAACGGGAAACCGGTACCCTCGAGATCTTGGAGTTCATTCTTACTGTCCTTTATAGTGCGATCGTGCGCGAACTGCGGTCCTAGCGGACTCGACCCGGGATTTCGTGGACCGCATCGCCAGTCGCGGTGTCGTCCGCTCGAACCTTACCATGAAGCCGTCCCCCCAGCGTCGGCCGGCCAGGCCCTACCGGAACCGCACGACACTCACCGAAAGAAGAACACGGTGGCACTGACAACGATGGACCCGAAGACCGCGCTCGTCGTGATCGACCTGCAGAAGGGAATCGTCGCCCTGCCTTCGGTGCATCCTATGGCTGAGATCGTGCAGCGGGCGGCGAGCCTGGCGACGGCATTTCGCCGCCACGGGCTGCCCGTTCTGCTGGTGAATGTCGCCGGCGGGGCGCCGGGACGGACCCAAGCGAGCCGGCCCCTCGGCACCCCACCACCAGACTGGACCGAGCTTGTCCCGGAGCTGCAACCGCAGCCAGATGATCATCGGGTGACGAAGCTGACGTGGGGCGCGTTCCACGGAACCTCTCTCGACAAGTACCTGCGAGATCTCGGCGTAACCCAAATTGTGCTGGCCGGTGTCGCGACCAGCATCGGTGTTGAATCCACCGCACGCTCGGCCTATGAACATGGATATAACGTCGTTCTCGCAATCGACGCCATGACCGACCTGGACGCCGAAGCGCACCGCAACAGCATCGAACGAATCTTTCCCAAGCTGGGCGAAACTGCCACGACGGCCGAGGTCCTCGAAATGCTCGAGAAAGCCGGCTCCACGGCCTAGCGATTATTTGAGTGGCTACGAATGATCGCTATACTGATGCCCGCAGTTCGTGCAAAGATTGTCGGTTCCCTGAAACCCCTGGCAAAGGCACGTATTACTCAGCGCGGTACATCTGCCGTAGCCGCATCGTAATTTTGGAAACGCTCGGTGGCGATTGCGGGCAGCAATTGCGTTCAACAACGGCGTCGTCGGGCAATCGATCGGCGTGAATCCTGGTGAGGAAAACAACATCACGGTGGAGACCTCCGAGAGCGGGTGTTAGCGGGCTACGCCGCGTTAGCTCTTGATGACATCGTCCCAAGCTTTGTTTGCCACGTCGTAGGCTGCTTGCGCATTTTTTGTCTCGTCCTGAATCGCCTGCGTCTGCGCCTGCTGGAGCTCGCGCCATATTTGTGCGGGATCGGCGTTCGCGGCACCGGCGTGCGCGGGGCCGGCCGGGTTGGCGGGTCCGGGCGGCGCTGTCGCGGCGGTGGGCGTGCCGGCGGCCGCTTTCACCACAAACGCGAACGAGGCGAGCATGTGCCGCATCAGTTCGACGGTCGGCATGGTCATTGCGCCGTCGACTACGGCGACTCGGTTTATGAGCCCAACATTCCAAAGCGCGCCGATAGAACCGGGCATTGGGTTTCGTATCACCACTGCGGAAACGACGCCGACCCCGGGCCGTTGCGGTGAAAAAATGGAGAATTGTGCCAAGCCGGCAGAGACGAAGGCCCCCGGCAAGAGACCCTGCCGTGGAAAGTTCATTTCCGCCGCAGGATCGGGATTGGAAAAAGCGAGCGACGCCGGCTGCCCAGAAAGCCAGCTGAAAAATTTCAGCCCGTACTCCCGGGCGTACTGTTCCCCCGTGCGAAAATTCATGACCATCATTCCGGGCGAGTACCAGCTCCCTTCCGGAGGCGCCATCATGAAGAAGCTCTGGGGCTCGACGAAATTCGGAGTCTTCTCGTCCCCGATAAAAATCTGAGCGCTGCCATCGGCGGCGCGCGCTTGGATGACGCAGCGCGAGTCAGCGGGTGTCGGTCGCAACGTACCGCCGGTAACTTGCCAGCCTGCCGGGACATCGATCGTGAAGGCTCCCTCGATCGGGTCCGTCCATTTCACCCAACCTGCGTCCGGACTCATGCCAATACCCCCGCTTCGGCCGTTACCCACGTGCGGCGCGCAAACTCGCTCCGAAGGCTGACGTCGATCACGGTCATGAACAAGTATTGGCGCGAGGCTAGGCGCCTGTCGGACTTATGCCGCGCCGGCATCGCGCCAGCTCTGCGCTGCTACGGGACCACAAGATGATCCGCATACGGGTGACCGCACGTCTTCGAACCTGGCCCGCCAAGGGGAGTGGCGCAGAGCCCTTGGTTGCCGGGATCCGTATATGCGGGGCATCCATCCGCCCAGCTGCACGCGTACTGTCCCATAGGTTCTCCTCAAGTCGGACGCTGTAAAGCTTTAGATGAAGTACTTGGCTTTTCTCGGCAAGGATCTTTAGCCGGTACCGCCGCCGCGTCCTCGCTTAACCGATATTCCCCCGATGGTCAGAGGAGGGTGACAAAAGCAGCCGGCAGAAAGGCGGCGCCTGCCTGACGCTGCCGGGAAGTTGACTTTGCGATCTCTCGCGCTTATCGCCGTCCTGGCCGTCACGGGTTCACCGTCAACGTCTGCTCAGCCGATCGTGCAGCCGGCGCGATCTGGTCCGCCGATGCCGGCGATCCGAGCGAATGATAATCGCATCGCGGCCGGGCAGATCGTTCAGCACGACGTGCGCGCGTCGATTGAGGCACGCTGGGGCAACTGGTATCCGGACGGCCCGAACGGGTCGGCCGTGCCGATCCAGGCCTTTGCAGAAGCCGGTCAGACGCCGCAGATTCCCGGCCCGCTGATCCGCGTCCAATCCGGGATGCTGGTCGACGTTCGGATTCGCAACTCGATCCCGGGCACACAGTTGACCGTTCACGGCTTGATGGATCGGCCCGCGTTGCGTGATCGATCCTTCGATGTGCCGTTCGCGGAAACGCGCGTCATCCGATTTCGCGCCGGCGCTCCCGGAACGTTCTACTATTGGGCCTCGACAACGGCGGCCGCCGTGAATCGACGCTTTGGTGCCGACTCGCAATTGACTGGTGCGATCGTCATCGATCCACCGGGCGCGAAAGTACCGGCCGCGCAAGACCGGATTTTCGTGATCGGACAATGGGTCAACGTTCGGGATCCCAAGGGCCGCCCTGACTTCAACTACGAGCTGGATGTCATCAATGGGAGAGCGTGGCCATTCACGGAAAGGCTTTCCTACGCGCGAGATGCGACCGTTCACTGGCGTTTGATCAACCCGACGTCTGGTGCGCATCCGATGCACCTCCACGGATTTTACTTTCGCGTCGATTCGCGCGGTGACGGCGCCGCCGATACGATCTATCGGCGCGACCGCGACCGTGACGTCCGCGTGACCGAATTGATTCGACCCGGCGGTACCTTTTCGATGACATGGCATGCGGCGCGCGCCGGCAATTGGCTCTTTCACTGTCACCTGGCGTATCACACGGCTGCGCACTTGCCGATCGCAGACATGCTTGCCGGCAAGCAATCGACGGACGATGAAACCTATGAAAACGGTTTCCTGAGCAAAGGAGAGATGGGCGGCCTCATCTTGTCCGTAGCGGTCCATGGGACCGCTCGTACGGCGGTACAGCCACCCGTTGCGCGACGTCTCACACTGCTCGTCGAGCGCGCGTCTGACGATCGCCCCGGCGCGCCTTCGTACAAGTACGTGCTCAACGAGGGCGGGAAGACGGTCGCCGAGTCCGGCGCGGTCGGGCCGCCGATCATCCTCACTCGGAATGTTGCCTGTGGCGATTGACGTGACGAATCGGTTAGACGAAGCAACGGCCGTTCATTGGCACGGCATGGAATTAGCAGACAGCTACTATGACGGCGTGGCCGGCTATAGCGGTCAAGGCGATCGTGTGGCGCCGATGATCGATCCCGGTCAAACTTCGAGGCGCGCTTGGTGCCGCCGCGGGCCGGCACGTTCATCTATCACACGCACATGAATGACGTCTACCAATTGCGCGGCGGCCTTGCCGGCCCGCTCATCGTGCTGGAGCCGGGGCGGCAATTCGACTCCGCAACCGACCACATTTTCACGATTACGACCACGCACAGGCTCGACGACATCGGAAAAATCTTCGTCAACGGCGTCTTTCAGCCACCGGCCTTGACCGTTCGCGCCGGCGTGCCGCAGCGGTTCCGCTTCATCAACGTGACGACGTTTTGGACGAATGCAATCCTCTCGCTCAGTTCCGGTGGCCGAACGCTGCTGTGGCAACCGGTGGCCGTCGACGGCGCGGACCTTCCGGAAGACCGCCATACACCGCAATCGGCCGTTGAAACCGTCACGGTCGGATCGACGCGAGACTTTACCTTTACACCAGCGCGCGGCACGATGCTGCTGCAGATATGGCCGGCCCCGAAGCGGCGCCCCATCACCATTCCGGTGAACGCCGTATAAATCGGCTACCAGTATTTCGTGCAGTTCGCGCCGGAGGGCGTGCAAACGGCGACATAGCCCGGGTGCGACCACGATCGATCGGTGTCGTCCTCGGTCCAGTCCACGCCCTGACTGCTCGAACTGTCGTAATAATAGCGGCCCTCTACGTACACGTAGTCGCCGGCCGCGACCCATGGCCACGTCGATGGCGGCTGGCTGGTCGGGGCCGCAGCCATGGCGTCCAGATTCGAGATGATTTCGATCTGATATCCGGACGGTAGGGCGACGAGGAAGTAGCCGTGGTTACCGCTGCTGGTACTCTTCGCCGCGAGGACGCTCGTCACGGTCCCGCAAATGTCCACTAGCTCGTCGCCGCTGATCGTGCCGGAGGCAAAGTCGCTTTGATCGGTGACGAACTGCTGGTCGTTGCAGGCGAACGGCGCCTTTGACGGCGTGGAGGTTGCAAGCGTCGTGCCTTCGGGCGACGGATCCGGCTGTGCGCCGTTGTGCGCGGCAGAACCGTCGCTGCCGTTCACGCAGCCGGACAGAAAAGCGAGCAAAGCGCAGGCTGCGACGAGATTCCGCATCAGCATCGAGATGACATTGTCTAGGCCTCAAATCGTGCGATGTGCTTGCGGCCCCAAACCTTCACGAAACCGATGAGCGGCAACAGCGTTCGTCCGTATTCCGTCAAGGAATAGATGACGCGAGCCGGCACCGGCCCCGTTTCCTCGCGATCAATAATCTCATCGGCAATGAGCTCGCCTAGTTGCTCCGCCAGCACTTTGCTCGACACATCCGGCAAGAACTCGCGAATCGCGGCAAAGTGGTACGGACATTCTGCCAACGAGTAGACGATAATCATCTTCCACTTACCACCTACCGCGGCGATAGCGGCCGTAAGGGGACAGTTGCTGACCGGATTGGCTCTGCGCGTGTGGACCATGGTTACCTCTACGTTACTTCTAGCGAGGCAGAGTGGCTCATCGTACTATCGATGTCATGAGCCTTCGCCCGCTACTCATCGCATTTTGTTTCGTCCTGCAAACCATTCCGGGAACTGCAGCTTTCGCAGCACCGGATGGACAGCACGATTTTGATTTCCAGGTTGGCACGTGGACCGTGCACGTCAAGCTACTGCTCCATCCCTTGAGCGGTTCGACGAGCTGGGTGCAGTACGATGGCACGCATGTCGTCAGCAAGGTGTGGGGAGGCCGCGCTAACCTCGGCGTTCTTGAGATCGACGGCCCATCCCGACATATTGAGGGTCAGTCGCTACGCCTTTACAATCCCAAAACGCATCAGTGGAGTTTCACGTTCGCGCAGAGCGGCGAGGGGACCATGGGTCCGCCTATGATTGGCGAATTTAAGGGCGGGCGTGGGGAATTCTTTAACCAAGGAACCTACAACGGCCGCGCCGTTCTCGTGCGAAGCATCACTTCGGATATCACACCGACGACGTATCGCGACGAATATGCGTACTCGGCGGACGGTGGAAGGACGTGGGAAACCAATTGGATCGCAACGTTCACATTGGCAAATGGAAAAACACAAACCGCGCCGGCTTTCGACAGCAGCGATCCACAGCAACACGCCTTTGATTTCGAATGGGGCACGTGGCGGGCGCACTTGCGGCGTCTACTCCATCCGTTGACGGGCTCCCACACCTGGGTTTCGTATGATGGCCCCTCAGTGGTGCGAAAAATCTGGAATGGGCGGGCGAACCTTGGAGAGATCAACCTCGCCGGTTCGGCGGGCCGAATTGTTGGCTTGTCACTCCGTCTGTATAACCCACGGGCACACCAATGGGGTATCAGCTTCTCCGCCTTCGGAGATGGCATACTCGGCACGCCGACCGTCGGAGCGTTCATCAACGGACGCGGTGAATTCTACGATCAAGAAACCCTGGCGAACGGCCGAGCGATTTATGTCCGTTTCGTGTTTTCGGATGTCTCGCGAACCCACTTCCACTTTGAGCAGGCATTTTCTGATGACGGTGGACAAACGTGGGAGGTGAATTGGATCGCCGACTTTACGAAGCCCTAAGCAAGAGAGCGAGGAAGTCACATATGCGGCTTCATCAAGTTGTGGGTGCTGCGCACATGAGTAGGCAAAGTCTCTTGGGCGGACGTGTCGCGTGCGTTTAGGACACCGACGGTTGCCACCGGCGGCAACCGTTTGGCAACCGCGAGCCGGTTGGCAACCCGCGATATTTGAGCGTTAACCGAAGGTGAATGCGAACGCCTGAACGCCCGGGTCGACGAACTCGATCTCGAAAGTCCGGTCGCTCACGTCGCCTTGTTGGCGGATCAGCTGATAGAGCCGAGGTTCCCGAACCTCGCCGGCGCCGTCGGCTGCGGTATCGGCTCCGTGATCGGCACCCGGCGGCCGTCCGTCCAACGTCACATGAAAGTGTACGGGCCGTCCGCTCGTCGTCGGACCCAGCACCAGGTGGAGGTCGCGACTGTGGAAGCGGAACACGATTCTTCCCGGCGCGTCCTGAAGGATCCCGGCCTCGGCGCCGACGGTCCACGATC
>Ga0182024_10005165_pt1 | contig 29436 bp, 27 predicted proteins | sample P32metaG_FD_120480 | JGI IMG/M metagenome (GOLD analysis project Ga0182024, IMG submission 120480) | Permafrost microbial communities from Stordalen Mire, Sweden - P3-2 metaG (Illumina Assembly) | ecosystem: Environmental > Terrestrial > Soil > Wetlands > Permafrost | place: Sweden: Stordalen...
CAATCCGGTGCTCGACGAACTTCACCAGCCATTCGTGAGAAATTCCATCGAAGAAGCCTTGGATGTCCAGGTCGAGCACCCAGTTCACTTTTCTCGTCAGCAGTCCCGTGTACCGAGCGTCCAGCGCTTGATGCTGGCTGCGCCCTGGTCGGAACCCATACGAGACGCCGAGAAAATCCGTTTCGTAGATAGCGTTCAGCACCTCGACCGCCGCGCGCTGGACGATTTTGTCTTCCAGCGCCGTAACTCCGAGCGGTCTCTGCCGCCCGTCGGCCTTAGGGATATACACTCTACGCACCGGCTTCGCTCGATACGCTCCTCGCTTCAGCCTTGCGGAAAGGTCCTGGAGATTTTCTTCCAGCTTCTCCCCGTAGTGCCGCCACGTCTCCCCGTCCACGCCCGGCGCAGCTTCCTTCTTCAAGCTGAAGTAGGCCGCGCGCAGCGTGTCCAGGTTGTAGATGTGGTGCAAGAGCGCCGTGAACCGCATCTTCTTATCCTTTCCTGCTGCTTGACGTACCCGCTCCAGCGCACTGGACGCGTCTTTCCGGCTCGGTGTCCGGAACGCGTTTTGCTGTGGCAGGTTCCCTTTGGCCAAACCTCTTCCCTCCATCCCTTCCGCCACCGGTTGCCCAGTTTTGTTCGGGGACTTCTCAGGTACTACAGGTCTGTCCGACTTCCCAGGTCCGTTCATCATCGGCGTTCGTCCTTAGACTTCCCGATGTGTCCCAAGGCATTTGCGGCCCTGGGCAGACTTGGGATCTCCCGGTTCCCGTGCAAGGTGTCTCCGTAACGTGCACGGGGTCTCTGACCGCGCGGGACTCCAGTGCACCTCGCGATATCGGTTCCCTGGATGGGGCCTTCCGCTTTCTCCTACAGCGTCGGCGTCCCGGAGGAAGGTTCTTACGCGGCTGAATACCCGGCCCGCACGTTCCCCTGTCAACGCTTCGACGCTGCCCTTGCGAGCAGCTCCGCATGACTCAGGGCCGATGTGGGTCGCTAATTCACATTCGTATGACTTTTGCATTCACTACACCTCGCCGGTTTAACCGGCGCACAGGAGACTACCCCATGAAAGACATAGTTCTTACCGACCGTGGACCGAAACCCATTGGCCCCTACTCTCAAGGAGTGCGAGCTAACGGATTTTTATTCATCTCCGGCCAGGTGGCCTTTGACCCAGCCACATCGCAAATCACCGGCACTGACGCGGCGCAGCAAACCCAGCGAGTGCTGGAAAACCTGAAAGCTATTTTGGAAGCCGGCGGCTCGAATTTTCAACACGTAGTGAAAACCACCGTTTTCTTGAAGGACATGAATGACTTCGCGGCCATGAACGAAGTGTACGCGCGCTATTTCACCGCGGCCCCGCCAGCCCGCTCCACTGTGCAAGTCGCACGCCTGCCAAAAGACGCGCTGGTAGAAATTGAACTGATCGCCGCAGCCTAATCCAAACGACAACGCGCTGCTTTTTTATCTACGACACAAAAAAACTGCCCCGGAAAAATCCGGGGCAGCGCGAAAACTTAAATTGTAAATTGAAGCGGTTCTTTAGTCGCCTGCAACCGCCTCAGTGGCTTTTTCGTTTACCGGCGCTACAGGAGCGGAATGGCCATTTCCATTGCCGTTCCCGTTTCCGTGCCCATTGCCATTTCCTGTTGCAGGAGCAATCGTAACCGGCTTGAAGTTTGCAGGAACCGCCTTAGCGATATCCGACACGCTGCCAATCTGCACCACCGTCGGCTGCGGCTTCTTGAGCACCAGTTCTTCGTAAATCGCTCGCACTTTAGCCTGTTCCTGAATAGCCTTCTTGCGGCGAATGCGATCCTCTTCCGAAGCGGTCAAGGGAATGTCGTGTTCCAAATGGCGGACGCGCGCGGCGTCATCGGCATCGATAATCAGCGAGTGTTCGAACGAGTTCAGGTTGACGGCCTTGCCCTTGGCATAAATCTCATGCTTGCCGTGTTCCTTGTACCACTGCGCTACGGTCGCATTCTTATGCATGTTTTCGATGATCTGTCGCCATCCCACACCGGTGTTGTAAGCGCAGAAGGAAATCTCACCCTGCTGCGTCGCGTAAGGAATGATGCACATTTCAGTGCGGCGGAAATCGTAGTTGAACAAATCCTGGAACCACATTCCCGCGATGAACAGGAAGTTCCAGGGATCGGTCTGCCGCCTCTTCATGGCGTCTTCATACGTGCGCTCCGGTGAAGTGCGGCCATATTTCTTTTCCGAGCCCTTGGTCAGCGCCCAGGTCTTGTCAAATTTCTTGAACAAATCATAAAGTTTCAAACCCTTGGGCCCTTGGAACGGCTTGTAATTCTTCAAGAGCGCCATGGCCATCATGAAGTTAGAGAAATTCTTGCCGCGCGCCGCGTCGGTGATGTCCGTAACATCCTTGGTCAGCTGCACTGCATCAAGAAACCGCGGAACAGGCGCCCATTCCTTGGTTTCCTTGTTGATCATCAGCGCCGTGCCCACTCCGCAATTCGGGTGGCAGCCGCAGGAGAGAGAGCCCCACTGCGAATCCTGGCCCTTCACCATGTCGGAGAATCCGGCGAAAGTACTGATGAACGAAATGGGGAACCAGTCGCGTGTCGGCTCAACCTTGCCCACTTGCGCGCTGACATCCTTCGCCAAATGCGAAAGCGTATAGCGCTGGCGCAAACGCCGTTCCGGAGTAATGTCTTCGTCGCGGCCAGTAAACGAAACCGGCTGGAAGCTCACAAACGCGATTTTCTTGGGGTTTTCCATCGCGAACTTCACTACCGTGCCAACCTGGTCGTTGTTCACGTTGTTGACGATGGTCACCACCAGCACGATCTCAATGCCCGCTTCGTGCATGTTTTCAATGGCGCGCAACTTCACGTCAAAGAGGTTGCCAATCTGGCGATGGCCGTTGGCGTCGTTGCCGATGCCGTCGAACTGCAGGTACGCGTAACGCATGCCCGCATCGAACGCCTTCTTGCAGAACTCCTTGCTCTTGGCAAACTCAATCCCGTTCGTCGCCGCCTGCACGCTGTTGTAGCCAATCTTGCGCGCATGCGCCACGGCCTGCAAAAAGTATGGGCTCATTGTCGGTTCGCCGCCGCTGAACTGCACCGACATCTGCCGGCGCGGCTTGATCTTCAACGCATTGTCGAGAATTTCCTGAATTTCGTCCCAGCCCAACTCGTGCACATAACCAACCTGGTTGGCATCCATGAAGCATGGATCGCACATCATGTTGCAGCGATTGGTGAGGTCCACCGTGAGCACCGAGCCGCGGCCGTAACGCACCGTGCTGGAGCCATGCTTGTGCAGGTCCTCGTCATTGTGCGCGGGAATATCGCGGCCTGGATATTGCTTTTCAATCCAGTTCAGCCATTTGGAATCAACGGCCATCATGTCTTCGTAGTGGCCGTGCTGCGGGCAGTCTTTCACCATCCAGACCTGGCCGTCGCGCTCAATGATCTGCGCCTTGATCTCGCCGATCTTCTCGCTCATCAAATCGCGCCAATCTTTCTTACCCGCGATGATGGCTTCGCGCGCTTCCTTCACGCACGCCGGGCACAGCGAATCGGTCTGCCGCGGGAACCCAAGCGTCGGCTTGGTCTTCTCCCAGGATTTAAGCAGCGGCTTATCCGACCACTGAGGAGTGACGGACGGATTCGGATTGCGCTTGTTGAAATGTTGGATCGTATTGAAGGTGATCCCGGCAGTTTTGCACAGGACCCAGTCCATCGATCTGAAAATCTGCGTTGCTACTCGATTCGGCATAAACTTCCACCCTCCACTTTCAAACTGCTACTGGGATTCAGCCCACTCAATCGTTCGAACGGCTACGAGCGATTGCCCCCGGGCTCGAAAAGTACTACCTATCAGCCTACCATCTGCAGCTAGTCAGACCACTAAGTCTTTGACCTCCTATAGTTTGACTGTTAACTGTCCTCAGTACCAGCGGGTTCCGGTGAATGGTCAGAATCAGGGGTCAAATGGTTAAACCCACCAGTAAACGGGTAGTACGGTTCCGGTTCCAACCTAATCCGCACCCGACAGCCGTACCCTCGACCGGTAAATCAGCCGACCTTCGCACTCTTCTAACGGACGCCGCGTAAATTCCTGCCTCACCTTTGCGATCATGCATCAGGGCGACGAGATAACCACAGTCGAGGGTCTCGCCAGGAACGGCGAACTTCATCCTGTGCAGGCCGCTTTCCTGGAACATGACGCTTTTCAATGCGGCTATTGCACCTCCGGGCAAATCATGTCCGCGGTCGCGTTGCTGAAAGAACCCTGCGGCAAGGACGACGACGCCATCCGCGAATGTATGAGCGGCAATATTTGCCGCTGCGGCGCATATACCAACATCGTTGCGGCGGTGCGCAGCGTCCGCGGCGGAACCTAAATAGCTTTAGCAAAGGTTACCGTAACTGGAAGAGGTTCAGCGTGTACGAATTTCAATATGCAAAAGCCAACGACGTAGGGCGGGCCGTTACCAGCGTCTCCCCCAGTGGCGGAAAATTTGTCGCCGGTGGAACCACGCTGATCGACCTCATGAAGCTCGACGTCGAGCGTCCCAAGCTGCTCGTGGATATTAACGGCCTGCCGCTCGACCGTATCGAACCGGAAGGCGGAGGACTGAAAATTGGCGCGCTGGTGCGCAACAGCGATCTCGCGCACGACGAGCAAGTGCAGCGCATGTACCCCGTGCTCTCCCAGGCGCTCCTTTCCGGCGCTTCTCCGCAATTGCGCAACATGGCTACCACCGGCGGTAATCTCTACAACGCACTCGTTGCTATTATTTTCGCGACGTAAATTACGCCTGCAATAAGAGAAACCCCGGCTCCGGATGCTCCGCCATGGATGGTTACAATCGCATTCACGCCGTCCTAGGCACCTCGCCGCACTGCATCGCCACTCATCCTTCGGATATGTGCGTCGCCATGATGGCTTTGGACGCCACCATTTTTATGACCGGTCCAAAAGGGAATCGCAGTGTCCCCATCACCAAATTCTATTTGCTTCCCGGCACAACTCCGGAACACGAAAATGTTCTGGCCCCGGGCGAAATCATCACTCACGTCACCTTGCCTGCGTCCGGCCAAAATGCAAAATCTCATTACTTGAAGCGCAGAGACCGCGCTTCCTATGAATTCGCGTTGGCATCCGCAGCCGTCATTGTGGAACTCGATGGCCGCAAGATTCGCAAAGCTTAAGTGGCCATGGGTGGAGTCGGCACCATCCCCTGGCGCTCGCCTGAAGCCGAGCACGCTCTCTCGGGTGCCGAAGCGAACGAACGAAATTTTCGCAAGGCGGCGGAAGCGGCGCTTCGTGCAGCAAAGGGACGTAAAGACAATATCTTCAAGATTGAATTAGCAAAGCGCACCTTAGTTAGAGCATTACAGACCGTTACACAGGCTTAGAGGAGTTCGCGTGGCGGAACAAAGCTCAGTCATTGGAAAAGACATCACCCGTATCGACGGCGTCCTCAAGGTCACCGGCGCCGCGCCATATAGCGTCGAGTATCCGCTGCAAAATATGGCGTGGGGCGTGGGCATCGGCAGCACCGTCGGCGCGGGAAAAATTACGAGCATAGACAGCACCGAAGCGGAAAAAATGCCCGGAGTTTTAGCTGTTCTGCACCACGGCAACACCGAAAAACTATTCCGCGCAGCCAACAGCTTTGAAGAAGGCAGCCGCCCCGGAGAATCGCGTCCACCGTTCGAAGACGACCAAAGGCAAATCTCCCAGCACCCAGGCCGGCGAATTCGTCCGCGAAGAAATGCACTACATTGGCGAAGGAAAGCATGGCGCGGCCAACACGAAACAGGCTATCGCTATCGGGCTTTCCAAGGCCCGCCGAGCAGGCGTGGAACTGCCGCTGCCCAGCGAAGGCAGCACATCAGAGCGCACCCGCAAACAAGCGCAACGCGACACGGAAAAAGGCGAAGAAGGGAATCCCGCGCCTTCTAGGACCCGTTCGAGAGCAGTATCCAAGGCATTGAAACGCGAAGGGCACTCAGCAGCCTCGCCCGCAAATCTATCGCGTCAGGCTAAGAGTGTGGCACGCAAGCGCGGCCCTGCGGCGCGCAAAGCTTCAGCTCAACGCGCGGTTCGCACCAAAGGTTCTGTAGGTTTGCGTCAATCAGCGAGAAAAGCGGCGCGTAGCCGTAAACAAAGCCGCAGAAGCAAGTAGCCAACTACTCGTTCAAAATCGGCCGCAGCACCGCAATCACGAAGTGCGCAAAATGCGATGCGCCTTCATCCAGTTGCAGCCAGCGCACCACGCAGTGCTCCGCAAGATATTTGGGCACGCGTGCTTCGGTAATTCCTAAGTGCTCCGCCAGTTGCTTGGTTATCGATTCCGCCCCGCGACGGCTGGCATTTCCGCGCAGCAAATTCGCCACCGCGATTCGCAGCGTCTGGCAGGATTCTACGTAGTAATAGCTCGTCAAATCGGAATCCGTGAGCACAAAAACTCCCGGACCCACCGGCGCGTGATTTGCCTCTTCAAGCTTTACCGCTTCGCAACTGAGCAACCGCCGAAACTGCATCTCCAGCAACGAAATTCGCGAGGATAAACCCGGATCGCCGTACCGCCCCCTCGGTCCGGGCGTGCTGGACTCGGGAAGCGGCTCGATCGGAAGCGCCGGCATGGCGCGACGCGTTTGCGGCGGCTCCGGCTCTGAAGGAGTTGAGGCTGACGATGTCGCGGCTGGCACTGTAACGGTTGGCGGTTTTGTGGCTGGTGACGTCGCACCGCGCCGCGAATTCGGCGTGCTCGGCAGACGTGCCGCTCCTGTCGTCTCAGTAGTAGCACCAACTTTGCGCCGGTTACGGCCGCCGCGCCGCCCGCGTCTGCGACGACGCTTCTCATCCGAGTCCAGGTCCGTAGACGCAGCCTTTGCTTCCGCGCCTTCCTCAGCTGTGGATGTCTCCGTTTCGCCAGCAACTTCCGCGCCGGAAGATTTCAAAGACGCCCCCGAGCCGGAAACAATAGCCTGAAATGCCACCGCTGTTTGCTCGAAAGGCATTCCTGGTTCAGGCGTGGGTACCGGCAGCGACAACGCCGAAGCCTCCGCGCTACCGGCGCTCGCGCCCGGCTCGGCTCCAAGTCGCACCGCCGCTTCCTGCGCTTTTGTTTTCCAGTCGGCGCGTCGAAAGCGCTCCGCCGCGGTGCTATACCATTTTGCGGCGTCGCCATTATTCGCGGCGGTTTCGAAATATTTGGCTAGTTCGAACGCCACCATGGCGTCGTGGGTCTTTTCATACAGCGCCGAAAGCTGGCCTGCTGGGTCTTTAGAAGTTCTTGCGCGTCGAATGCGCGCGGTGATCTGTTTCCAATCTGCCATAAAGGTGCCTGCATTGTAACAGCGCTCAGGAGCGGCGGCCAGCAATGTGCCGCGCCTCACGCTGTGATTAGTTTTCGGCGACCTGTTTCTCCGGTCGCAGAAAATCTAGCGCTTTCTTCGTTAAATTTTGCATCGGGGCCCACCGGAATAGCAGTACCCCGAAAAACGTGCCCGAGGTATTGGTGATGACATCCATTATTCCAGAGTCCCTGCCAGGAATGTATTCCTGCAGTATTTCAATCGTCAAACTGATCGCCGCGCCGCACAGAATCGTCACGATTGTCGAGTGCTTCGCGTTTCGATTCCAAGTCAAGTACGCCACGAAAACAAACCCGAAAGGAACGAAGCCAAAAACATTCGTCGATAAGTCCCAAAGCGCGCGCTTGTCATGGCTCTCCTCCCAGGGCCACATCAACATTTTTTTGTGCGGTACCGTGAATATCTTGGGAATGTACAAATCCGGCGTAGCACCCGCTTGGTTGTGCACACTTTGTCCACTGCCTTCCGTGAACGCGTAATGCGCCACCACATGCTGATCGCCGCTCGCTTCCGGAACCATTTGGTTCTCGTTCCAGCTGCCATACTTGCTCGCGATTTCTCTGGCGCTGAGTTCGCGGTCGTATATAGCCAGGTCCAGGACGTTCCCTCGCCAGGCATTATCAAATACCGCCGAATCCCCCATCACCATTTGGCCGCCAAAATCGCCGCAAGAAAGTCCTATTCGCGATGTACTTGCTGCCCGTACCCCGTCACGATACGCCACGCTTCCGTCCGGGCCGGAAGTAATGGTGAACGAGACAGGCTCGCCGGTCACAAAGGCGTGCTCCAGGTCCACCTCCGAGTTTTTAAAGTGATTTTTGGCGTCCCGGTTATCTTTTTTGATCAGCAGCATATCGCGCCACTGCATTAACCGGAATTGAGTTGGATTTTCACGTGTATAAAACCCCAGCAACGTGCCTGATCCATTCGGGAAAGGGTCCGGTTGCAGTCGAATAGTCAGCGTACAAGAGGATTCCCGGTTCAGCTGAGCGAGTTGGAATGGCCTCCTGCTTAGAACCACTCCGTGATCCCCGAACTGGAGTCCCTTGCCGCTAGCTAGCCACGTCACTTGATTTCGCGGAAATGGATTGAAGGGCCACAAACCAGCTGTAAATAATGTGGTTATTACGAGTATGCATGCAACGGGCAGCGCTAGGTCTGCGGCGGATAAGCTGTTTTGTTTGCTCATCAGGTCGTTACAGGAGCTTTCATGCCGTGCAATTCAGTATACGATGGCTGCCGCAAACATTTGGCCGGGCCTGGCGTCCCACGTTCTAAACTCCATCTATAGAACAACAAAAGTATTAAGCGACGAGTGCCGCTAAATAAAATTTTTTCGTGTAGGTTGCTGATTGACTGTTTACAGGCGACTCGGTACTCTTGTGCTCTAGCCTGGGGGAGTTGGCGACATGCAACATTTGCGTTCTGTAGTTGCGGCGGTCTTGGTGTTGTCGATAGGCATTACTCCTGCCTGGGGTGCGACTGGGCCTGCGTTCGGTACCGTCATAGCAGCGGAAGGCGCCAATGTAAGCGGCGGCAGTTTGTCTGCCGGGACCACGGTCTTTGGCGGCGATAGACTTTTTACCAATGGCTCCGGCAGCGTGCAGGTTCGCGCCGGGGCAGCCCGCCTTCTACTTTCCGGGGACAGTGCCGCAGTTTTGGCGAAAGATGAAATCTCTCCCGCGGCCAGTTTGACGCGTGGCACGGCCATATTTTCGACCGCCACTTCCAAAGCCTTCGTAATGCATGTCGGCAAAATGGTCATTCGCCCTGAAACAGACCAGCCCACCGTTGCGCAAGTTACCGTAGTCGGCCCCAAACAGCTCATGGTGAGAAGTACCCGCGGGTCCTTGTCGGTTGCCGTGGACGACGATGTGCGTGTTGTTCCCGAAGGTATGGCTTACCGCATTGTGCTCGATCCCACCGACGCGGAATTGGCTGCCGCTGATGCCGCCTCCGCGGATCAAGATCCCCAGGGCGTGGGTGCCGGACGTCGCAACGGGCGGCCGCGCAGAGCAGGCCGAAACCGCTTCATATGGTTTGCGATCGGCGTAACCGCCATCGTAACGTTCCTGGCGGTGTCAGAAGCTTTGGAAAGCCCCGACCGTCCCCAGTAGTTTCAACAAGAGTTGAAATAGCGCTATGCCCATTTACGAATACATTTGCGACGATTGTGCAACCCCGTTCGAACGAATCGTCCTGAATAAGAATCAGGAAATTGCCTGTCCCAAGTGCGCGGGAAAAAAGAACACCATTCAACTTTCGGTATTCAGCGCGCCCAACGGAAACGGAAACGGTGCTTCGGCCGCCTCGTCCTCGCAAGCGCCTTCCGGCGGATCCTGTTGTGGCGGTAGCTGTGGTTGCCATTAGCGTGGACCACTTGGCCAGTAACATTGGCGATGCCGTGCAATTGACGCTCGATAAAACACCAGCTTCGCACTTACTATAGGTTTTGGTTTTTGCCTCGTTGAGCTTTGCCACGCCCTCCTCACTCCGCCGACGACGCGCACATATTCTCTGCCCGTATTTACAAACAGTGGATCATGCGCTGCGTGGATGTACCGCGTGACGTTTCAAAATCATTGCGTAAACTGGCTGGAGCTGACCGCAAACACATTCCGATCCTCGGACAAGTGGAAGGCTTGCCGCTAAAAACCACCCTCTCCCCGCGCGGCGGCGGTTCCTACCGGTTGCACATCCACAGCAATATCTGGCGAAAGCTGCGAATCGATGCCGGCGCCACCGTGGAAGTCATGTTGCTCCTCGATAGCGAACCACGTGACCCCGTTTTGCCGCATGACTTCGCCGCCGGCCTAGCCGATGAACCGCGAGCTCTAGCCATCTTTAATTCTTTAACCCCGGCGCTACGCAGGCAAATCGTGCGCCACCTGGACCAGGCCAAACACGCCAGCACTCGCGAAAAACGCATCCGTCTAATAGTAAAGCGCATGCTGGAGCGCGCCGCTAAACAGAAGAAAAAGAAAACCGCCTGATCTTATTTAGGCGCTGCAACGGAAGCGCTACGTTTTTGTGAAGCCAACCAGGGAACCAGTTGCGGCTCGCCGAAAGCTTCATCCCACACTTCATTTTTGGTTTTGTGATACTCCGTGTACCGCGGCGCTCCGCCCGCTTTTTTGATTTGCTTCACCATCTGCCGCACCAGATCCACCGGCACGGTCATATCCATTTCGGATTGAAATATCCATAGTGGAACCCGCGTAATGGCCTGCACATTGGTAAAATTATCGTAAGACGACACCACCACCGCCCCAGCCCAAAGCTGAGGATAACTTTGCAGCAGCGTCCAAACCCCCAGTCCCCCCATCGATTGGCCCACCAGGAAGCTACGATCCGGATCGATGGAATAATCTTTTTGGACCACCGCAAAAATCTCCATCGCCAACTGCAATGGGCCAGCTACCTCATTGAAGTCCGGGTTTGACCAATTTTCGTTCTGCGCGCATTGTGGCGCCAATACAAATGCCGGAAATGTCGCCTGATTCTCCGGCGTAGTCCAGACGTGCGAACCTTTTTCGTTTTCATTGGAGATCTGCGATTCGTTATTCGAGCCACGCCCACTCCCACCGTGGAACCAGAAAATCAGCGGGTATTTTTTTGAGGAATCGTAGCCGGGCGGGATGAAAAGGCGATAAGGCATTTTCACACCTTTTTTGTCCGTGTATATTTTCTTGCGAAATGGAGGCTCCTTCTTCACCACACCGGGAGGCGCGATGCGTTCCTGACTCGCGGCGTGAGAACACCAGAACGATAGAAGAACAAAAATAATTGCTGAACGAACAGACAAGCATTACCTCTTTCAAGCCTCGCTAACAAAGATTCAGCGAAATTGTTTTTATTGTGGACGCGTGTAATTAACCAAGTTAGCGGGTATGGGAAGCTCTGCATTTCCGCGCGGGTCCGGCAGCGGCGTCCCCGCCGTCCACTTGAACGGAATCACTCCCGTCCATCCTGTCGCGGCGTATTCATCATCCTTGTCGATGGCGAATCCCGTACGGACTTTCGCCGAAGCTTCCACTAGCGGAACAGCCAGCACCATCGTGGCTTTTAGCTCCTGTTCGCTGGGCGGACGCACATCAGCCCACCGTCCGCGAATAACGTATTCGACGAAGTCGCGCATGGCCGCAAGCTTGTCCTGCGCATCAACAATTTGCTCCGCTTTTCCCATCACCACCACCGACCGGTAATTCACCGAATGCCCCGTGGCCGTCGGCGAAAGAACGATACCGTCGAGCAGCGTCACGCTCAAGCAAAATGGCGCCCCGCTGTTGAGCGTACGCATCAGCCGGCTGGCCATCGAGCCGTGCAGAAAAAGCTTATCCCCCACGCGAACATAATTCGTCGGCACCACATACGGCACGCCGTCGACGATAAAGGCCACGTGGCAAACGAAGGCCTCGTCAAGAATCTTATAAATAATTTCGCGATCGTACGTGCCCCGCTCGGGATGGCGGCGCACTTTCGTTCTGTCCGTGCCAGTAAATTCGCTCATCGCAAAAGCCTAGCTCTGACCATGCCCCACAGCAAGAGCCAATCCGAATTTGTCATAGAACCAATTGACGCCCTGTACGCCCTCACATACGATGCCGCCGGGGAATTTCCGGGTAAGGACCTGTTAAGGACCGGTTAAGTCCCGCTCAAGCACCGATTGAGGACCCGACCAGCGGAATGAAGCGGCCCATAAGCGTTGTCATCTGGATCGTTGTGGCGCTTGTCGGAGCCGGCGCGCTCGGCGGAATCGCATTTCATCGCGGCGAACCGTTAAACGCCACTTGGTTCGTAGTGGCCGCCGGATGTTCTTACCTGGTCGCTTACCGCTTTTATTCGGCTTTCATCGCGGCACGTTTGCTGGCGCTGGACGACTCTCGCGCAACTCCCTCCGAGCGTCACGACGATGGCCGCGACTTCGTGCCCACCAATAAATGGATTTTGTTTGGTCATCATTTTGCCGCCATCGCCGGACCTGGCCCGCTCGTCGGTCCTACGCTCGCCGCCCAGTTCGGATACTTGCCCGGCACCCTCTGGCTGATCGCCGGGGCCGTCTTCGCCGGATGCGTGCAAGACTTCATCATTCTTTTCTGCTCCATCCGGCGCGACGGAAAAACGCTCGGTGAAATAGCCCGCGAAGAAGTCAGTCAACGCGGCGGATTCATTGCTCAACTTGCGGTCCTCGCAATCATGGTCATTCTTCTTGGCGTCGTCGCACTGGTAATCGTAAACGCTCTCAAGTCGTCGCCCTGGGCCACCTTTACACTCGCCGCGACTATCCCCATCGCCTTGCTGCTCGGATTGTATCTGCGATTTTTGCGTCCTGGCCGCGTTCTGGAAGCGTCCTTCATCGGCGTCGCACTGGTTTTGTTTGTAGTAGTGGCGGGCCAATGGGTCGCGGATTCGCCCTCCTGGGCCCACGTTTTTACCCTGGGCGGCGTCACACTGGCTTTTGCGCTAATCGCATACGGTTTCGCCGCTTCCGCCTTGCCAGTGTGGCTGCTGCTCGCTCCGCGCGATTATTTAAGCGCCTTCATTAAAGCCGGCGCAATTTTTTCGCTGGCCGCAGGAATTTTGCTGGTGCGCCCGCAAGTGTTAATGCCGCCGCTTACGCGCTTCATTGATGGCAGCGGCCCAGTATTCGCCGGCAAAATATTTCCATTTTGTTTCATAACCATCGCGTGCGGCGCTATCAGCGGTTTCCATTCCCTGATTTCCTCCGGCACCACGCCCAAGATGATCATTCGCGAAAGCCACGCGCGTTTTATTGGCTACGGCGCCATGCTGATGGAATCTTTTGTAGGCGTTATGGCCATGATCGCCGCGTGCGCCATGACCCCCGGCGTTTATTTCGCGATCAACAGCCCCGCATCCATCGTCGGCGCTACCTCCGACGCGGCTGCCGCAACCATCAGCAGTTGGGGTTACCCGTTGCAGGCCCAAACCATGACCGATCTGGCGCGCGCAGTCGGCGAGCAAACCCTCCTGAATCGCGCGGGGGGCGCTCCATCGTTAGCGGTCGGCATGGCCCAAATATTTTCAAGCACCATCGGCGGCCCACGCCTGCTGAGCATTTGGTATCACTTCGCGATCATGTTCGAGGCGCTCTTTATCCTCACCGTGCTGGACGCCGGAACCCGCGTGGGCCGTTTTATGGTGCAGGAACTCGGCGGCCGCGTGTGGAAGCCCTTCGCCAGAACGTCCTGGTGGCCCGGCATTTTACTTTCAAGCGCTTTAATCGTCGGCGCATGGGGATATTTTCTATATCAGGGCGTCGTTGATCCTCTAGGCGGAATCAATTCGCTGTGGCCGCTGTTTGGCATTTCGAACCAGTTGCTCGCCGCCGTGGCCCTAGTGGTCGCCACCACCATTCTTCTAAAAATGAAGCGCCTGCGCTGGATTTGGCTGACGCTTATCCCAATGACCTGGTTGGTCATCATCACCATGACCGCCAGCTACCAGAAAATATTTGACCCTAACCCACGCCTCGGGTTTCTGTCCTACGCCAACGCCCTTGCTGCGCAAATCGCAGCCGGCAAAATTCCCACTGCAAAAATTGCCGATACCCAACGCGTGATTTTCAATCAACGGCTTGACGCTGCTGTCACCGCTGTGCTGGCCGCGATGATTATCGTTCTCATTATCGAAGCGCTGATGCAGTGGTATAGCATCCTGAGTGGCCATCCCAAATCGGCCTTACAGGAGACACCTTACGTCGCGACACGTTGGCCCAAAGAATTTTCCGGCGCTTCCTACGCCGGGGCACATGCCGAGCCTGAAGCGCCTGCGATGGAAGGATGATTATGCGAACCGTGCAAGCCCCAGCTCAAAATCACATCGAGAAACTAAGTGCTCGCGTGCGGGTGATGTGCATGAAAAGCCTGGTGGCGAAGCTGTGGTTGGGAATCCGTGAATGGTGCGGCGACAGCGCCTACGAGCGTTATCTGCAAGCGCAAAAAAAGAAGCCTGAAAAATCTGGCCCTCTAACCCCCGCGCAGTTCTACGTCGAACGAGTGAACCGCCGCTACTCTCGCCCCAACCGCTGCTGCTAAAAATTTCTACTTGCCCCGCGCACAACTGGCTCCTAAAATGCAGCCAAATAAGGCCCCGCTGTATCACCCACCAAGGAGCGTCCTATGAGCATTAATCAAGATGCACTCCATGAATTTTTGGGCAAAGCCATCGTTGATTTTGGCGCCACTTTTAACGCCGCGCTAATTCGCATCGGAGACAAGTTAGGCCTCTACAAGGCCCTCGCAAAAAGCGGCCCGCAAACTCCCGCACAACTCGCCAAGGCCACTGGCACATCGGAGCGTTATATCCGCGAATGGCTCAGCGAACAGGCTGCCGGCGGATACGTCACATACGACGCCCCCAAGGGAACTTTTCACTTAAGCGAAGAGCAAGCCTTCGCCATGGCCGACGAATCCAGCCCCGTATTCCTCCCCGGCGCTTTCCAAGTCGCGCTCGCAGCCATAAAAGCCGAAGAACAAATCACCGAGTGCTTCAAAACCGGCGAAGGCATGGGTTGGCACGAACATCACCACGAACTTTTCGTCGGCACCGAGCGATTTTTCCGCCCCGGTTACGCCGCCAATTTAATCAGCGCGTGGATCCCCTCGCTCACCAGCGTGGAAGAAAAATTAACAAAGGGCGCCCGCGTAGCAGATGTCGGGTGCGGACTTGGCGCCTCCACGATTCTGATGGCCCAGTCCTACCCCAATTCTGAATTCGTAGGATTCGATTATCACGAAAAATCCATCGAGACCGCCAAACAACGCGCCAAAGACGCGCACGTTGCTGGACGCATTCGTTTCGAGGTCGCCAGCGCCAAGTCATACCCTGGCACCGACTACGACTTCGTTACTTTTTTTGATTGCCTGCACGACATGGGTGATCCCGCGGGCGCTTCTAAGCACGTCCATAGCACCCTGAAAAAAGATGGCACTTGGATGATCGTCGAGCCCTTTGCCGGCGATAAGCTTGAAGAAAATTTGCATCCCATCGGTCGCGCTTTTTACGGAGCGTCCACCCTACTTTGTACTCCGGCTTCGCTTTCGCAAGAGGTAGGCCTGGCGCTAGGCGCCCAAGCCGGCGAGAAACGTTTGCGCGAGGTGGTCACCTCCGGTGGGTTTAAACATTTCCGTCGGGCCACTCAAACGCCCTTTAATTTGATTTTTGAAGCGCGGCCATGAACTGGTCTCGCGCCTGCCGAACTTCTAAACCTACTAAATTTTTCTTTAAGCGCGGCGCAAAACGATTAGTGTAATCTCCGGCGGTACGCCAATGCGCACCGGAGCTCCCACTGTCCCGAGTCCCCGATTGACGTAAAGGGAAGACATCCCCGTGGCGTTTATCACCGCCGGAACCTGCGAAATCCTGGGAGCCTCGGAGTACCCATCCACCCGGGAATATGCAGGAGTATCCAGCGATGGCGCGAATAGCGGCCGTTGATACAGCCCCGCGGTGTAATCGGTTATAAACCGCGCTGGGCTGAGTCGGTGATCGAGAATTTCTACTTGAATCTGTCCGCCATGAGTGTGGCCCGCCAGCGAAAGTTCAATGCCCAGTTCCGCCGCCCGCGGAAAAGAATTGGGATTGTGTGACAGCAGAATATTGGGCGTGTCCCGGCGAACCAGTTGCCCAACATTTATGAGCGTTTGTTTTTTATGCCCGCCACTGGTGCGTTCGCGCTGGTAATCGACCCCGATCAGGTTGAATTGCGCGCCGTTGAAAGTAAGCTGCGCGTTTTCCCCGCGCAGTAGCTTCATTCCCGCCTGTGCAAATAACGATTGCGCCAGGTCTTCAACGCGAGCGTAAATTTCATGGTTGCCGTTACAACCCCAGATTCCCAGCGGCGCGCGCAGTTGCCGAATTTCTTCAATGCAATCCGGCAGCGGGTCGCTCGCGCTGGTAATGAAATCGCCGGTTACCACCGCAAGGTGCGCACCCAGCTCGTTGGCCATTTCCACCGCGCGCCGTACCTGTGCCCGAGGCATGTAGCCGCTAAGGTGAATATCGCTGATCTGCACGATGGATAATCCATCCAGCGCAGGATTCAAGTTGGCGATGGGAATTTCCTGGCGGCGCACTTGATACTTAAGCCGCTCAGCCGCATACCCGTACATCGCGCCAAGGAATGGCGCGGCCCCCGCAGCAGCGGTAGCGGCCCGGAAAAAATAACGCCGCCCCGGATCGCGCAGCTGTTCTACACTCGCGCCACTCGCCGCACTAATCCCCGTTTGCCCGGGCGCAATGGTCGGTTGCGGATGCATCCTCTCGCGAATTCTGGACCACAAAAAATCTAGCCCGCGCACAAGTTTTACTGCCACAAACCCGAAAACCGCGCTGAAAAACCATAAACCCACCAGGGCGGGCATAATCGTTCCCCGCGGTATAAGGTGGCGATGCCCCATGCGTACGCCATCTACGAACGCAGAGATCACCAGAAAGAGCATGCTAAGCCACAATAGGCGTGCGGCAACGCGCAGCCACTGGCTGCGAAAATTGGCCGTGGAGCGCCAGATGGCGCGATGCCAGAACCTCTGCGAGGAGAAAAACAGAGAAAAAATACCCAGAATGATGACAAAACGAACGACAAAAAAGGCCCAATTCACGAAAGAAATTCCTCGGCTACCAAACCTGATTGTAACATGCCGGTTTTATCTGACTTGTAATGCGCCACCGGGTTGTTTCAGGAGTAAGATGTGGGGCCAAAGCCAAGTATCCCGGCGCGTACACCGAAAAACGACGGAGGGAGATGAATGACAAAAGTAATGAAGGCCACAATTTTGTGTTTGTTGGTTATTTCGTTTTGGGGATGGCCATCGCTCGCGCAGCAGACGCAACAAAAAAGCGATGCTTCGAAGGCCATGCCCAGCAGCTCACAGATCGTTCTAGCGCAGTGGAATGAAATCGGACGGAAGTTGATCGCCATGGCCGACGATTTCCCCGAAGACAAATACGATTTCAAGCCTACGCCCGCGGTGCGCAGTTTCGCTGAGCAACTTTTGCACGTAGCGGGATCAATGGAGTATTTCACCGACCCGGTCCAAGGAAAAACGCCAGCCAGGGAAATGGAGAATCCTCCCCATGCCACCTACAAAACCAAAGCAGACGTTGTGGCCTTCGTGAAAAAGGAAGTCGAGGATGGTGCCGCCGCCATCAAAGCAAAAGGCGATAAGGGCATGGCCGACTGGATCACTGATCCAGACAGCAAACAACAAATGCACGTGTCCGATTTGGCTTATGGCATTATCGAGCATTCCGGGGAACACTATGGACAACTGGTGGTGTATTACCGCTTGTCTGGATTAGTGCCACCAGAATCGCGTCCTAAGAAATAATTGTGCGCCAGAAGTAATCGCGTCCCAAGAAGTAGTCGTATCCCAAAACGCAGCGCAAAAGCTGAACATCCAAACGGACTCGACGACATGGCGGGCCCGTTTCTATTTTTGACCGAATTTCTACGCCGGCGCCGCAGCCCCCGCCACTCCGTTGTGCAGCAAAGCTGTTAACTGCGCCGCGTCCGTAGCGGGCGGCAAACAACTTTGTCCGGCGCACACAATCGCCACCGCTTTGTCCGCGGGAAGATGCGGAAGAGTTTCTTTCAACGCGCCCGCAACAACAGTAACCCTTGTCCCCGGCGTTACACGCAGAACCGCTTTTCCAAAGCGAAACACACGATGCGCCGCCAACTCCAGAGACTGCGCCACCCAATCATCCGCAGCTCCGGTGATAACAATTTGCAGCGGGTGATGCGCAAAAACCGTAGCTGCAAGTCCATAAGTCGCTGCAAACAGCCCGTACCGCGGCGCGATCCCCGCAAACGCTTCCAACGTTTTTTCCGCCGTAACTCGATAAATTTCCTCGCCGCTGAATGAGTGAAGACGAATCAGCGCGATGGCCGCCACAGAATTAGTCCCGGGCGTGGGTGAATCCTGAAAAGGTTTTCGCCGCACATCCAGCCCACCCATGGGCGCCGCATCGCTAGGTCGGTCAAAAAATCCTCCACCGTCAGGATCTCCATACCGTGCAATCGCGAGATCCATGGTTTTTTTCGCCATCTCGAAATAGCGCAATTCCAGAGTAGTTTCGTAGACTTCCAGCAACGCCAACACACCAAAAATCTGATCGTCGAGTGAGCCATCCAGCGCCGGGCCGCCGACGCGATGAGCAAAACCGCGCGTTTCGCTCCAAGCTTCCTTAAGCATGCGTTCAAGAGTCTTCAGCGCAAACCGCCGGCAACTTTCGGCCACCAGCCCGTCCAAAACGCGAGCCGCCTCCAGATACGCGGATACAAACATCGCGTTCCAGGAAACATACATGGTCTGGTCCACGTAAGGTGTCGGGCGAACCAAGCGCGCAGCCAGCATTTTTCCTTTTGCTTCGGCGATGGTCGCAACTACCGCCGCCTCCGCCAACCCTAACTGCTCGGCGACCTCCGCAGCATCGCGCGCAATCCACAAAACATTTTTAGCCGGATTGTGATGCATCTCCCCGTGCGCTTCGACGTCGTAATAAAGCTCCATGATGCGAGCTTCCTCTGGACTCAACGCCGCTCGCAGCTCCTCCAGCGTCCACGTAAAGTAATCGCCATCATCGTCCAGCGAATAATCGGCGTCCTGGCTGGCATAAAACCCGCCATTTTTCTGGTCCGACAACACTTCGTTGACCCACGCAATGATGCCTTCAGCGGTCTGCCGCAGGAACGGGTTTTGCGCAACCTGCCAGCCGTGCAGATAATTTCGCAGCAGCTCCGAGTTGTCGTAGCTCATCTTTTCGAAATGCGGCACCAGCCATCGTTCGTCCACCGAGTAGCGATGAAAGCCGCCCGCCAGCTGATCGTAAACGCCCCCGCGCGCCATTTTTTCCAGCGTGCTTTCCGCCATGGCGCGCAAATGCTTTTCGCCCGTTTGTTGATAGCGCTCCAGAACGAGATCCATTGCCGACGCGTGTGGAAATTTCGGCGCGCTGCCGAATCCGCCATTCTTGATATCGAAGAGCTGCGTGATAGATGCAATTTGTGTTTCGACCACCGCCGGATCAAATGCTGCGCGAGCGCCCGTAAATACTTCCGCTTGCGCCACCGCCTCCGCCAGCGAACTCGCGGCGCGCTCCAGTTCAGCGCGTTTGCTGCGATACGATTCAGCCACCGCGAGCAGCACTCGTCGGAATCCCGGGCGCCCCATCTGATCGTCAGGCGGAAAATACGTGCCGCCAAAAAACGGCCGGCCATCGGGCAGCAAAAATCCCGTCAGCGGCCAACCGCCCTGCCCCGAAATCGAACTAATAGCCGATTGGTAGCGCGAATCAACATCGGGCCGCTCGTCGCGGTCCACCTTCACCGCAATAAAATTGTCGCTGATGATTTTAGCGATCGCCGGATTCTCGTACGATTCTCGGTCAATGACATGGCACCAGTGGCACCACACCGCGCCAATATCCAGCAGCATCGGTTTGTCATCGGCTTTGGCCCGTTCGAATGCTGCATCGCCCCACTCATACCAATCAATGGGTTGATGCGCGGCCGACCGCAGATAGGGACTGGCGGAATCTTTCAGGCGATTTTCCGAATGTGTCGACAAGAAATTCCTTTTAGCGAGGAGATTGCCAGTTTATGGCATTTGCAGAGGCAATTAGTAAACCGCTTACCGCTCACTGCACGATGTCGCTTGAACCAAGATCACGTGGGTCCAGAGGCTTGCGCCCCGAAAAGCCCTCGTCCTGGCGATGATAAAACCGAATGCGGTCCTCGCCCAGTTTCCAGCACAGATAAACATCCTGATTATCGATGATCGCTGGAAAATCCAATAACCCAACATCCAGATCTTTAATCACGCAGCCTGTTTCAATAATTTGCGTGAGCGCGGAATTAAATGTCTCCGCCAGTTGATCATGTTGCAAGCGCACTGCGGCAAGTTTTTCGTACGGCACAATGAGGCCGCCCATCATCGCGATGCGTGAAGAAACCGCGGACAAATCGCTTTCCAGCCCGGCCAGTTTCTTGCGGCAGCCCATCGCCTCTACCAGCACCGGCTCGATTTCTTTGCGAGCGCGTTCCGCTTCCGTAAGTGTGAAGAGACGTCGCGGGGGTTCCGGCGTTTCGTCCTGATCTTGTTCGTCGTCTTCGTCTGCCATTTGAGACCTTAGCTTGGTTCTTTGACTGGTATTTATTGTGATGCCGGAAAGAGGTTAAGCTGTTCACAAAATATCAGCAACAACTGCGGCCTTCACCCAAAAAGATGCCGGGCTACGGCAATCAACCTTCAGAGGCCGCTTTGTTAACCGCCAATAAAAACCATCGAACGGCTGGGTGGCCGAAAATCCGCTTCGTTGATTCGATGTCCTTCTTCCTTTTCCATGACCACCGAAGTGATATGAGTCACCAGATCTTCGTCACTCGCGCCCTCGCGCAAAAGCGACCGCAGATCGTGATCTTCTTTACTGAATAAGCATGTTCTAATTTTTCCGTCCGCCGTCAGCCGGATCCGCGAACAGTGCCCGCAAAATGGCTGAGTTACCGGCGCGATTAATCCGATTTCGCCCGGCGTGCCGTCCACAAAGCGGTATTTTCGCGCTGTTTCGCTAAAATGGTGAGGAATTTCTTCCAGCGGCCAGTGCGCATGAATGCGAGCGAAAACTTCGGCAGCCGGCACTACTGCATTCCTGTTCCAGTGATGATCGGCGTCCAGCGGCATGAATTCAATAAATCGCATAATCAGGCCGCGTTCCCGCGCGAAGCCCGCGAAATCTTCCACCTCATCGTCGTTAATCCCGCGCACCAGCACGGCATTTACCTTTGCCGGCGCCAGCGCCGATGTTTGAACCACATCAATGCCATTCATCACCGAGGCGAACGATTTAGTGCGCGTGATCCGCTCGAATTTCGCCGCATCCAGCGAATCGAGGCTGATATTAATGCGCTGCAATCCCGCCGACACTAAACGTGCGCAGCGTTCCGACAGCAGATGCCCATTTGTGGTCATGGAAATATCTTCCACGCCCAAATCTCGCAAGTGTGAAATGAACTCTTCCACTCCCGGCCGCACCAGCGGCTCGCCACCGGTAACCCGCATTTTGCGGATGCTCAGGGTCTTAAAAATACCCGCGAGGCGATAAAGCTCCGGCCAGGATAATATTTCATCATGATCGCGATAATTTTCCGGATCCGCCGAACGGCAGTACACGCAACGAAAATTGCAACGATCTGTGACCGATATACGCAGATCCGTGATTTGCCTGCCGAACTTGTCGTGAAGCGCCATGTTTGTCCCAAGGACCCTAAAAAACAAAAACCCGATTCGGTAAATAGAATCGGGCGCGGTCCGAAAATAAAATTCGGAGTAGTGCTCCTTTCCAAGTACCGGGAGGCCCGGGCGTTTCCACCCGAACCTTGAGCGATCAGTCAGCCGGTCGATGCATCTCCGGCGCTGATCGCGTCGTCCCTGGCACCGTCGGTTTTTTCTCCGTTTAGGCGGCAGGGATCGGAGTTACAGCACCAGTCTAGTCCTCTCCCGGGCACATCGCAATTCGGCTGTGGTAGAGTTCTGCCCACACCATGCGCATCTTCGTTTTGGGAGCCGGGGCCACCGGTTCACTCCTTGCACAGCTTCTTGAGCGTCAGGGACATGACGTTTGGTGCGGTGACCGCGACCCGGAGCGCGCGCGCAGATTCCTCGGCAGGAAAAGCACCATTCCTGTGACGGAAGTGAACGCCCGCAATTTACGCGGTATCGTCCGCGCCGCGCGCGGTTGCCAACTCATCGTCAACGCTTCAGCTTCCGTCTTTAACCAGATCGTCATGCGTGCCGCGTTGCGATTGCGCGCGCATTACCTGGATTTAAGCTCGCACTTGACGCGCAATCCCTTCAAATCCGAACAATTCGCATTCGCCAAACGCTTTGAAGCCAAGAATCGCGTTGCGTTGATCAACACTGGAGCCGCCCCAGGCCTGACAAATCTGCTGGTAAAGAGGGCCGCCGAATCCCTCCGCGAAGTCGAGTCTGTCCAGATTCGCTTGTACGAAAGCACCGAAAGCCGTGACCCCATTTCGCAATGGTCTCCGGAAGTCTCCTTTGACGAGGCCATCTCCAATCCGCGCGTCTACCGCAATAAAAAATTTCTGATGGAGAAACGCTTCGCCGAGCTGGAAAAATTTAGATTTCCCGATCCTATTGGAACCGCCATCGTGGTCTTAGCCGCGCAAGACGAAGTGACCACCCTGCCTTATTTCATTCGTATGCGAAATATGGACGTGAAAATTGGCGGCAATGAATTCGACCGCCTGCGCCGCTGGTACAAACAAGGCAAATTGTCGAAATCACGCGGCATGCAGAAGAAAAACTTCCCGCAAACGTCTTCACCCCGTATGATCGCCAAATTGATCCGTCAGGGCGTCTTACAAAACGCCCGCTTCGCCGCAGCCGTGCTGGTCACCGGCGTCAAACGCGGCAAAAAAGAAGACCTGCATCTATTGATTCGCACCGACTGCATGTTTCCCACCCTCTATCAAATCAGGCAGCAAGGCCTCTTCACCACGCCAGTGGCTTACGCAACCGCGCACGTCGCCGCATTATTTATAAAATTTTTCCCGCGTGATCTCGCTGGAGTTTTCGCCCCGGAAATGCTTCCCCTGGAGACGCGCCGTGCCATCGTGTCAGGTATTCGCGCGCACAGCGTCAAGATCACCCACAAGGCCACGGTGGTGCGTCGCGCCGGCGACGAGGACGAAGAAATTTGATCGCTTCGAGATTCCACGTTTTTTCGCTTTCCATCGCATGCGTCCTTTCTACATGCGCTTGCCATCGGTTGACAGTGGCAGGAATGCTTCCGGTCTGTGTTGTCAGGAGTCCTCCCGGTCTATTTTGTCAGGCATCCGCCCGGTTTGTACCTGTATACCCCATGCCCCCCTTTGCAAAAAAGAGGCTGGAAGGAATTGATAACAAAGGATCGGGCTGAAAAAGGGCGAAACCGGGGTTGTATTGTGCTGAAAACATTGAAGCCATCTCTGCAGCAAAGAAGAAGAGAAAGCAGAAATTGCTCTGAAGACGTCGAAGATGACCTGGCCTGCGGGTGGAGAGGCGCGGCCGGGTGATGGCCGGCGGATCCAGGAAGTATGAGAAGCGGAGCCGAGAGAGGTATCTAGTGCTAGCGTTGCCGCGACGATTCTGGAGTATCTTACTAGTTAGATATATAAATTACAAGTACTTTAATCGTAGGATTTATATCTTTCTTAAATGGTTGGTCATGCTTTCGAATCTCCCTGGGGGCATTCTCGTCGAATCTGCAGACAAGGCCGCACCCTTTGAAAATCACAAAGGGTGCGCCACCCGACCGAAGCTCTGACTCTGAATGCCATTGCGAACCAGGAAGGCCTCGACGGCCTGTCTACAGGCGGCGGGAGCTTGGTACCACATTTGGTGTCCCGCGTCGGGGAATACAATCGCTTCGTTATTTGGAAGAAGGCGCGCTAATTCTTCGGTAATAAGCCCCAGAAATGGGTACGACTTGGCCCCGGAAAGGATCAGCACTGGAGAGGTAATCTTTCGAATTGACAGGGGCTCAATAGCAGGGAAGAGAACACCGGTCGTCATCATCACATCCCACTCGTGCGAATCACGCAGCGTCTCGCGGCGAGCCGGCTCCGGCATCTTGTCCCATGCATGGGGATCGTTGAAGACGTAGTCGATAAATATTGCGATGCCGGCATCGCGATCGCCTCTGCGAAACGCTTGCTGCATAGGCCCGACCATCCGCTCTTGGATGTCTTCAAACATCGCCTTGCCGGTCTGGGCCTTATCGCCCGGCAAATTTGCCAAAAGAGAGATGGCGGGCGGCTCGGCCAAAACGAGAGCGAGAACAAGGTCGGGGTGTTTGACTGCCAGAAACAAGGCTGTGAGGGCGCCGTAAGAGTGACCGATCACCACAACTTTGCCGAGATGGAGTGCGTGAATGAATGAAGCAAGGTCCTCCGCATCAACAACGGCGGAGTATCCGGGGTAGTCCGGGTTAATATTCGGATAGTTGTACCGTCTGCTATACGCGATGGCCCTATAGCGCTCAGCAAATGGGCCGATCTGGTCTGCCCAATACCCCTCGTCGCTCAAAGACCCATGCACAAAAATCACGGGAGTACCTTTGCCCATTTCCTCGTAGTGCAGAGTGATGCCGTGTCCAATATCGACCGTTCGAATGATCGGCGCGTCGGTGTTCGACAAAGCGACAGCGTGACCCTGTAGAACAGCAAATAAAGCGATGGTCACAATTACATTGCGTATGGGCCTGGCGCAGATTTTGGGCACAGTGATGTCCTTTAGTCCCGCACTCGCGAGTTTCGTCACAACGCGCCCGGCAATCTCGGTCGCGACAAACGCTCACATTCTAATTGACGAATTTGAGGTGAGCTGGAATTCCTGGACGAACGCAGTCCTCCAGATTGTACACGCCAATTACGCTGAGCCTTGACACTATCCCTTATTTCTGCAAATATAGAAATATGCTCAATACAACCAAGAAGAACGCGGAGCAGGTGGCCAAGTTTGCCGACATGTTTTCCGCGATGGGCACTGAGGCACGGCTGCGCATCATGCAGCTTTTGTTGTCAGCACATCCCGAAGGGATGGTCGTCGGCGAGCTTCAGGAAGAATTGGAAATCCCCAATTCAACGCTGTCGCACCATCTCGACAAGCTCCGGAATGAGGGGCTGGTTCAGGTGCGCCGGGAGAGCACCTTTCTGCGGTACACGGCGAACACCGAAGCCCTTCAAGAGGTTTTGCAATTTCTGTATGCGGAGTGCTGCACGAGAAACAAAGCCGTCGAGCCTCGCAGCGTCATTCAAATTTGCAAATAGGAGCGGGTCATGAGCGATACGAACATCAAAGAAGTGGTTAAAGAAAAATACGGAAACGCAGCGTTGCGCGTGGCCTCGGGAGGGAGCTCATGTTGCGGAGCATCGCCGGCAGGCACATCTTGCGACCCCATCACCTCGAATCTCTACGACTCTACAGAAGCAGGCCTGATTCCCGAAGAGGCCATGCTGGCGTCGCTGGGCTGCGGAAATCCAACCGCATTGGCCAAGCTGAATGCCGGAGAAACCGTGCTCGACCTGGGCTCAGGCGGAGGGATTGATGTGCTCCTTTCGGCTCGACGCGTCGGTCCCACAGGCAAGGCCTACGGCCTGGACATGACCGAGCAAATGCTCGCACTGGCGAATGCGAATAAGGCCAAAGCGGGCCTGACGAATGTCGAGTTTCTGAAGGGCGAAATCGAGCACATACCTCTGCCGGATAATTCCGTGGACGTGATCATTTCCAACTGCGTGATCAATCTTTCTGCGGACAAAGACGCGGTATTGCGTGAAGCTTTTCGAGTTTTGAGGCCTGGCGGACGCTTTGCTGTTTCTGACGTGGTTACGCGTGGCGAGATGTTGCCCGAAATTCGCAAGAGCATCTTGCTGTGGGTCGGTTGCATTGCAGGAGCCCTGGAAGAATCGGACTATCGCAACAAGCTCGCGGCTGCTGGATTTGCGAGCATCGAGTTAGAGCCCACCCGCGTTTATAAAGTCGAGGATGCACGGGAGTTTCTATCTGGTCAGGGTTTGGACGTCGATGCACTCGCGCCGCAAGTTGACGGAAAGTTCTTGAGTGTTTTTATTCGCGCCGTCAAGCCTGAGACTTCGCAAAAGACCTGCTGCGGCCCGACCTGCTGCAACTAGCCGGGCGATTCCCCATGGCGCAGCACTACAACGTTTTATTTCTCTGCACAGGCAACTCAGCGCGGTCGATCATGGCCGAAGGTATTTTGAACGGGAAGCACAACCCCCACTTTACGGCGTACAGCGCAGGAAGCTTTCCATCAGGCGCAGTGCGGCCGGAAGCGATGAAACAATTGCAGCTTGCCCAGTTGCCAACGGACACGGCAAGAAGCAAAAGCTGGGAAGAATTTGCCAAGCAGGACGCACCCGTGATGAATTTTGTCTTCACTGTCTGTGATAATGCCGCCAAAGAAGTCTGCCCGATTTGGCCCGGCCAACCCATGACCGCGCACTGGGGAGTTGCAGACCCCGCCTCTGTCACTGGAACACCCGAAGAAGTAGAGCGAGCTTTCAGAGACGCGTTCGTGACATTAAGCCGAAGAATTAATTTGTTTTTGTGCCTGCCTCTGGCTAGTCTTGACACGCTAGCCGTCAAAAAAGAAATTGACCGCATTGGTAAACAATGACGGCCACACTTTCCCGCCGCACCCTTGCAGAATTTATTGGGACTGGTTTTTTAGTGGCCGCCGTTGTCGGTTCGGGAATCATGGGAGAACGGCTTGCTGCTGGCAACGTGGCAATCGCTCTACTTGCCAATACGATTGCCACAGGCGCTGCGCTGGTTTCTCTCATTCTTGCGTTTGGAGCCATCTCAGGCGCGCACTTTAATCCCGCGGTCACGCTCGTGGATGCGATCGAGCATGGGGTAGATTGGCGGGCCGCCGCCTGCTACATTCCTGCCCAGTTACTTGGAGGGATTGGCGGCGTAGTCCTTGCACACCTCATGTTTGGACTGCCGGTGCTGTCGCTTTCTCATCACGCGCGCAGTGGCGCAGCCCAGGTCCTGAGTGAGTTTCTAGCGACCTTCGGCTTGCTTTGTGTGATCTGGGGGTGTTCGCGGCGGCGGACCGAGATGGTTCCCTTTGCGGTCGGCGCGTACATCACGGCTGCATACTGGTTTACCTCCTCAACGTCCTTCGCAAATCCGGCCGTGGCCATGGCGCGCTCGCTCTCCGATACTTTCGCCGGAATTCGTCCCTCCGATATGCCACTCTTCGTTCTCGCTGAATTCGCGGGAGCGATCGCGGCAACGTTGCTGTTTCGGTGGCTGGCTCCCGCCAGCCCAAGAACGTTGTGACCTATCTCGTGGCTTGCGCTGCTATGTGGCCGCATTATCCATCAGTTTTTCCTACCGCGATTGTCGAGGTCAATGCGCCGGATGTTCGGCCTGTCCTTTAATCACGATTTGATTCGGTTGAACATCCGAAACAAACCGGCCTTGTTTATCCCGTGCGGCTGGAGTGAAAATCTGCGTGGAATGGTTGTTGGTCTGAGCGCAGAGCGTCAAACCTACCAGACAGAAAAATGGGGCAGCAAGCATATACAGCGAAGACGCCTCAAGAGAAAGTCCTCCGCGCTGCCGAGGAGTCGTTCGTCTAAAACACTTCCGGTGGGCTCAGCCTGTTAAAACGTGAACTTGCTTCTTGCTCCCTAGATTGTTTTTCACGTGTGCCGAAGTAGACAGTCGGCCATTATGTGCAAATCGTATCATCCAACCTCTACGGCAAGTGTCGAACTTAGCGCAGGGTTCCGATCACTGCACTCATTCGTCAGAGGCGTGCGAATACTGTCCGACATGCACCCACAAATATTACAAGGATGCAACGAAACTGGCTGCGATACGGGCCATCAGCAGGCGGTTACGCACGGGGATTTGGAATGAAACTGGCCGGGAAACCCAGTTCGCCCGGGCGGGCTCGCAGTCAGCATCGGTTTGAGGATTCCCTGTCAATTTTTCAAAGCTCATCATCTTAGGAGAAATGCGATGGCGAACAGCAAAGATGTCGTGGTTACCGGGGTCTCCACCGGAATCGGCTGGGGAACCACAAAGGTGCTTGCTTCAAAGGGATTTCGCGTGTTCGGTTCCGTACGCAAGCAGGCTGACGCCGATCGCTTGCAAAAAGAGTTCGGAAACGGCTTCGTGCCTCTCATGATGGACATTACGGACGCCGACGCTGTCCATCAAGCTGCCCGGAAGGTCCGCTCCATGATAGGCGACAGGAATCTGGTCGGACTGGTGAACAATGCAGGAATTGTGGTGAGTGGACCGCTGCTTTATCTGAGGCCCAGCGAGTACAGGCGGCAGTTGGAAGTCAACACGGTCTCCCCACTTGTCGTAATCCAAGCCTTCGCTCCGCTTTTGGGAACGGATAAGAAGAGGCAGGGTCCCGCCGGCCGCATCGTGAACATTACCTCTAGCGGCGCAAAAGTTGCTATCCCGCTTCTCGGTGCTTATAGCGCCTCCAAATTTGGTCTCGAAGGAATGTCGGACGCACTGCGGCGAGGACTGATGTTATTTGGCATCGACGTAGTGATCATTGAACCGGGCACCGTGAACACGGCGATGTACGACAAGGGCGAAAAAGAAGATCTGAGTGAGTTCAAGCCGACCGAGTATTGGGAGGCGGTACAGAAATTCCAGAAGTTCATCGTCACCGAAGCACGTACTCACGGCTTATCCCCTGAGCGTCTGGGCGAAGCCGTCCACGTGGCACTCAGCACGGCGAAACCGAAGGCGCGCTACGCGGTCATTCCGCAACGTTTCAAGAACTGGACTTTGCCGAGACTTCTTCCTGCGAGGATGGTCGACGCCCAGCTCGCAAAGCTGCTCGGACTCACAAAGGGAACCAAAGGAGGTCTCCCTTCATGAGGACAACAAACTCCGCCAACTGGATCCTGGTCACCGGCACTTCGACTGGAATCGGCCGCGCGGCAACCTTTACCCTAGCGGAAAACGGTTACCGCGTCCTGGCCGCCGTGCGAAAGCAAGAAGATGTCGAATCGCTCCTAGCCGAGGCAGGTACGCGCCGAGTTGTGGGAGCCGTCGAGCCGATCATTCTGGATGTGACGGATGCCGCTCAGATCGCGGCGGCAGTGGAAATTGTTAGGGCCAAAATCGCGGCCGGAGGCAGACTCCACGCAATCGTTAACAATGCGGGTGCACAATGGGCCGGGCCGATCGAGACACTGCCGCTGACTGACTGGAGGCTCCAGTTCGACGTGCTTTTCTTCGGCCCGATTGCTCTTACCCAGCAGCTCCTCCCGCAACTTCGCGCCTCGCGCGGACGAGTGATCAACGTGACCTCAATCGGCGGGATAATGCCGGGTCCGATGATTGCCGCCTACCAGGCGGCGAAGGCCGCGTTGGAGGCGGTGAGCGACTCGATGCGGATTGAGTTCTCCCCATTCGGCGTTCACGTCTCCGCCATAGCTCCCGCGTCCATTTCCACGCCGATGCTCAAG